>MDTD01042238.1_pt1 | contig 11790 bp, 11 predicted proteins | sample 811221 | NCBI WGS metagenome assembly MDTD01 (sample SAMN05326646, study PRJNA326480) | marine metagenome | isolation source: seawater | place: Pacific Ocean: South West | collected 2011
CCCTCGATAGATCTTAAACTACTTTTGATAAAGTCCTCAGTACTCCATGATTTAGCGCAACCACATATCTCTACACAAAATCGTTCCAAGATTTCCTTACCGCGTTTGGTATGTGTTACTTCTGGGTGAAACTGCAATCCATAAAATCTTCTAACTTCATCAGCGATCCCTGCTATGGGAGTATTCAAGGTAGAAGCGATCACCTTAAAGCCAGGAGGAAGCTTTGTTACGCTATCCCCATGGCTCATCCAAACATCTAGAAGACCGTGCTTACTCTCATTAGTGGCATCCTGAATGCCTTCTAGTAGTCGAGAATGTCCCCTTGCTCGCACCTGCGCAAATCCAAACTCTTTTTCTTGACTTGTTTGCACCTCTCCTCCGGTATAACGGGCTAGACTCTGCATACCAAAACATATCCCAAGGATGGGTACTCCAAGAGCGACAAATAAAGGTAACCCTTCAACAGCAACAGTATCCTTTGAGACTGAATCAGGACTACCTGATAGTATCACTCCGCTAGGCCGAAAATTCCCAATCTTTTCTTTAGAAATATTGGGGGGGTAAATCTCGCTGTATATCCCTACTTCCCTAACCCTTCTAGCTATTAGCTGCGTGTATTGGGAGCCATAATCAATTATTAAAATGCGATCTAAATTAACTGACATAGATAAAATGAGGAATTATTGCGCACATTAATCTAAACGATAGTTAGGTGCTTCTTTTGTGATTTGTACGTCGTGGGCGTGACTCTCCTTGGTACTGGCAGCGGTCACCTTCAGAAACCGTGGTTTACTACGGAAATCTTTCATGCAGTTGCAACCTGTATATCCCATTGCAGCCCTAACGCCTCCAGCTATCTGATAGATTACTGAGGTCAAGCCACCCTTATATGGTACTCTCCCCTCGATACCTTCAGGAACCAACTTCTCTAATTCATCTGCGGTCTGGAAATATCTATCAGCCGAACCATACATTTGGGCCATAGCACCAAGCGAACCCATTCCTCTATAGGACTTATATGACCTTCCCTGATAAAGTTCAACCTCCCCTGGGGCCTCTTCGGTACCGGCAAACAAAGAACCAACCATGACACTGTAAGCACCAGCAGCCAATACTTTTGCTATATCACCTGAATACCGAATTCCTCCATCGGAAATAATAGGCACTCCTTCACCTTTTAAGGATTCTGCCACATCGAGCACCGCCGTTATCTGGGGTACACCGACACCAGTGACAATACGGGTAGTACAGATAGAACCGGGGCCAATTCCAACCTTCACAGCATCAGCACCAGCATCCACTAAAGATTTTGCTGCGTCTCCAGTAGCTATGTTCCCACCAATTACCTGAATATCAAAATACTTTTTCTTAATTTCCTTAATAGTTTTAATTACCCCTAGAGAGTGCCCATGGGCGGTATCTACAACCAACACATCCACCCCCGCCTCGACCAGCGCCTCAATACGTTCCGAGGTATCCTCTCCAACACCGACAGCAGCACCCACGCGAAGTCGCTCATCTGAGTCTTTACAAGCGCTGGGGAAATCATCCGCTTTCTGGATATCTTTTACAGTAATTAATCCCTTTAACTCAAATTTCGAATTGATTACTAGAATCTTTTCGATCCTATTTTTGTGGAGTAGAGACATTACCTCTTCTTTTCTAAAGCTTTCTTCCACAGTAACTAAGTTATTTTTTGGAGTCATTACTTCGCTAACAGGAGCATTAAACCTAGTCTCGAATCTAATATCTCTGTTCGTGACTATTCCGACTAATTTATCATTTTCTACCACGGGAACTCCTGAAATTCCATGATCCCGCGTCAACTTCACCACCTCGCCGATGGTTGTTTTTGGGGAAGTGGTAATTGGATCTTTTATTACCCCACTTTCGAACTTCTTCACATTTCGTACTTGGCTTGCTTGATTTTCTAGACTCATATTTTTATGGATTATCCCAATCCCACCTTCCTGAGCCAAAGTAATTGCCAATCTAGATTCAGTAACCGTGTCCATAGCAGCAGAAACGATGGGAATATTAAGGTCTATTTCCCTTGTAAGCTGCGAACCTAAATCTACCTCACGCGGGAGGACCTCTGAATAGTCGGGCAGAAGTAGTACATCATCAAAAGTTAGACCTTCTTTAGCGAGACGCATGAGGATTCTCGTATTTTGTAAAATATTCTGTAAGATTATAGGAGTTAATTAGCTACCAGTAAATCTAAAACATTTCCGACCCCTAGAAAATGAGACATCCCATGCAAGAAATGCCACCAATCCTATCAGTGAGCGAATTAAATCAGGTGACGCAATCAATAGTGGAAAGAGAAATTGGGGTGGTTTATGTACGAGGGGAAATCTCTAATTTGGCCACCCCGACTTCTGGCCATATGTACTTTTCTCTTAAGGATGAAAAATCTCAAGTTCGTTGTGCAATGTTCAGAAATAAGCCTGGTGCAAAAGGTTTCATTCCTAAAAACGGTACAGAAGTAGTAGCTCACGGGCTAGCCAGTGTTTACTCAATAAGAGGGGACTACCAATTAATTGTAGAGACGATGGAACTTTCAGGAGATGGAATTTTAAGGGCCAAATTCGAAGCTCTCAAAAATAAGCTTGAAGAAGCTCACTTTTTCGATCAGTCCAGAAAAAAGCCTCTTCCCAAATGGCCGAATACAATAGGTGTTGTCACCTCGCCGACCGGTGCTGCGGTTCGAGATATTCTAACCGTCATGAAGAGACGGAACCCCTCTATTACAGCAATCATTTATCCGTGTGTAGTACAAGGAGAAAACGCAGCTTCTGAAATCGCACGATCTATATTTGTAGCAAACCAACGCAAGGAATGCGACGTCTTGATAATTTCTAGAGGGGGCGGATCGCTGGAAGATCTGTGGCCTTTTAACGAGGAGCTGGTGGCCCAGGCCATTTTCGACTCTTCATTACCAATTGTAAGTGGCATAGGCCATGAAGTAGATATAACCATAGCAGATTTAGTGGCAGACGCTAGGGCTCCAACACCTTCTGCCGCAGCGGAAATTGTAACACCTGAAACCAGCGTTGCTTACGAACAACTCGCATCCCTCCAAAAACGGTTACTATCAGCGTCAAAAATTCAGATCAATACAAAAACGAGCCAACTTTCAACTCTAAAATCAAAAATCAGACACCCAAGAAAGGATTTAGAATTTAGATTTCAACAAACCGATGACCTGCTAAGACAATTATATAAAAATGTTAATTTCCAAATGCAGTTTCGTCGTATGAGTTTCGAAAATCAGCGTTCTCGCTTTAATAATTTAGCTCCTAAAAGAAGTATAGAGAAAAATCGATCAAAACTAACTGATGCTATTTTAAAACTAAAAACAACTGTCTCACATAAGTACAAAGAAAACCAGACAAAAACTCAACATCTAATAACAAGTGTTAAAAATCTAGGACATCAACGCACTCTAGAAAGAGGCTATACGCTTGTTATTGATGATCAAGGCAAGTTAGTTAAAGATCCTAACGAATTGAAGGTAGGCCAGCCTATTACAACCCTGTTTAATTCCGGCAAGGTTGGTTCTCTTGTGAGCTCAATTGAGGAATCTTAAAATAAGTCGGAAAGATTAATTTGATTTAGCTTGCTCATCTGCGTGATATGACGATCGCACCAAAGGACCACTCGCAACATTTACAAAACCTAGAGATTTCGCAAACTCTTCCAGCTCTTTAAACTCTTCCGGCCTTACATATCTAGTTACTGGGAGATGATATTTGCTGGGCTGTAAATACTGGCCAAGTGTTACCATGTCACAACCATGCCTTTTAAGATCAACCAAACACTGCTCTATTTCTTTTAGACTTTCTCCGAGACCCAGCATCAGCCCCGATTTAGTCAACACGCTCGGTGCTAGTCTCTTAAACTCGTTGATAATGCTCAAGGACCAGTCGTAGTCTGAACCTGGTCTAACCGATTTATAAAGAGATCTCACAGTTTCCATGTTATGGTTAAATACGTCGGGTAAAGATATTAGAAGACCGTTCATGGCGCGTTCCATTCTCCCTCTGAAATCTGGAACGAGAATTTCTATCTTGATTCCATTTACCCGATCTCTTATCGCTTTGACACATTGCGCAAAATGACCTGCTCCGCCGTCTAAAAGATCATCCCTATCAACAGAGGTAACTACCACGTATTTTAGTCTCATTAAGGCAGCAGCGTCAGCAATCCGAGCTGGTTCATCCGGGTCAAGGGCGTCCGGGCGACCATGAGCTACATCACAGAATGGACATCTACGAGTACAAAAATTCCCCATTGCCATAAACGTAGCAGTTCCGTTCGAAAAGCATTCTCCTAAATTGGGGCAAGAAGCTTGCTCACAAACGGTGTTGAGTTCACTATCTCTTAGTAATTTTTTGAGCTCCAAGACTTTGACACCGGATGGGGCAGGCACTTTTATCCATGCTGGCTTCGGTAACTTGGATACTGATTTAACCTTTATTGGGATTTTAGATAGCTTTGTTTCACCTCGCTGTTTTCGGCTAGGCAATTTAGTTATATCTGTCATTATATGAACCTATTTTTTTCATTCACAGAACCCGGTCGCCTCAATTTCAGTCATCTTTTGTCCACGATATATGTTGGCATAGAGATTTTCTCGTACTTTACACGAAACAGTCTCTATCTTAGATTTTATACCTAAACTCGACAGTTGAGTTACTTCCATACCTTCAATACCGCATGGATCTATCGCCTCGAAAGGTTCTAAATCCATATCGACATTGACCGATAAGCCGTGGTAGCTGAATCCATTAGATATCCTAAGCCCTATAGAGGCCACTTTCTTATTTTCAACATACACCCCAGGAAAGTCTCGACGACCGTAAGATGGGATACCAAAAGATTCTAAATAATCAATAACTGCTTTCTCTAGCATTATCACAAACTCTTTGGGACCAAGCTCTAATCTTCGAAAATTCAAAATAGTGTAAAGCACCAATTGGCCTTTTCCATGATAAGTAACTTGCCCACCCCTGTCACTTCTTACTATTGGGATTGAACGAGATAATAAAGGTACACTGCTTGTTTTACTACGCTTCCCTAAGGTGTAAACCGAGGTGTGCTCCACTGTCCAGAATTCATCAACCCCAGCGGGATCAAGAGATTGAACTCTTTCTTTCATTTTTTCCAAGCAGAATTCGTAATCAACTAATCCCAGTATCCTAGAAACAACTTTCATAAGACCATGATAATTTCTGGGTTAGATGAAAGATCTTTGTATATAGCATCCAAAATATATTTACTAGAAACCCTCACCGTGATCGTCACAGACGTGTACTTTCCCTTACCACTCTTTTTACTACACATAGACTCTGCCAAAAAATCGCCAATGTGCTGCCTGATAATGGACAAAACTAATTCAGACAACCTCGTCGAGCTCTTGCCTATCACCTTTATCGGAAAATCACAAGGGAACTCTATAATGCTATCTCGATTTTCTATCATTAGATTTCGAATTCATTCTCTCTTACAAAGATAAATTTAAAAGTTGGTTGGTCGAAGAGAAGACTAACATAATTTAATCCATAAAATAGTGGATTACGACAACCTCATTAAGTTGTTATAATAACGTTAAAAAGAGGCGTCTTGCACTCATACAAGTCAATAAACGAATAATATAACAAGAGTTTTATCCAAAATTAGGGGTTTTCCTCAGGGAAAAATCTAAAGTGAACGCATTAACTATAGAATCATTAGAGAAAATCTATCAAAACGGAACCATTGCGCTTAGAAACGTCAGCCTCAAAGTAGATGACGGAGATTTTTTTGCACTTCTTGGTCCAAACGGAGCGGGAAAATCTACCTTAATAGGAATCATCTCCTCACTGGTAACAAAAACTTCGGGCAGAGTAAGTATTTTCGACGCCAACATAGACGAAAGTTTTGGACTAGCGCGCTCTATGCTAGGGATAGTACCTCAGGAGGTGAACTTTAATCAATTTGAAACGCTCGATGAAATACTAATCAATCAGGCTGGTTTTTTTGGAATCCCACGTAAAGAGGCTACCGAAAAGTCAAACTATCTGTTGAAAAAATTGAAACTCTGGAAACAACGTAAGGACATTTCAAGAACTCTCTCTGGAGGAATGAAAAGACGCCTAATGATAGCCAGAGCTCTGATTCACGATCCTAAACTCCTGTTGCTGGATGAACCTACCGCTGGAGTTGATATAGAGATTAGAAAAACCATGTGGGATTTCTTCAAAACATTAAACAGCTCCGGTACTACAATTATTTTAACGACCCACTATCTAGAGGAAGCAGAACATTTATGTAACCGAGTTGGGATTATTAATAGTGGTTCCATAATAGTAGATACATCCATGACTGAACTTCTGTCTAAAAGAAATTCGGAAAGTTTCATATTAGACTGTGCGGAAAAATATACCGACCTACCAGAACTAGGTTCAGCTAGTGTACTTGCCATTGATGACTTGAGGTTCGAGATCACAGTGGAAAAAGGAACCGACTTAAACGGAATTTTTAAGGAACTATCGAAGTCTGGAATAGATATCAAAAGTATGCGAAACAAAGGCAATCGCCTTGAAACATTATTTCTGGATTTGACAGGCAGTTATGAGTAAAAACGTCCTATACACCTCTTGGGCCAAGCACAGCAAAATTTGGTTTATAAGTTTTCAAACCATCGTCACCAAAGAGTTGAACCGCTTCCTACGAATCTGGCTGCAAACTTTGTTACCACCTGCCATCACAATGTCGCTTTATTTTCTTATTTTTGGGAGCGTGATTGGTAACCGTATTGGGGAAATGTCAGGGATAAAATACATGTCCTACATCGCTCCAGGGATAATCATGATGGCGATTATCACCAACACTTACGGAAATGTGGTTTCCTCATTTTTTGGAGCGAAATTTCAAAGGCATATAGAGGAAATACTCGTCTCTCCAACACCCAATATTATTATTTTAGCGGGATACGTAACCGGGGGCGTATGCCGCGGAATTCTAGTAGGCCTGATTGTGACAGCGATCACACTGTTTTTTACTCCGGTTAAAATATACTCTCTCCCGATTTCTATCTCGGTAGTGGTCCTAACTGCCGTCTTATTCTCACTACTTGGATTTATAAATGGAATTTTCGCCAAGAAATTTGATGATATAGCAATCGTACCAACTTTCGTTTTAACACCTTTAACTTACCTAGGCGGAGTTTTTTATTCGATAGACCTATTACCCCCATTTTGGAAAGAGCTATCTCTTATCAACCCCGTTCTTTACATGGTTAACGCCTTCCGTTTTGGCTTTCTTGGCGTGAGCGATATAGACCTAATGCAAGCTTTTGCAGTTATAGTAACTTTCATATTATTAATGATTTTTTTGTGCTTATATTTCATGAAAAAAAGTTTTGGGCTTAGGGCATAATGCCTTTTTCAATACTAAGCTGGTTATGGAATCGTTGAGCAACCTCGTACTGATGACCATCACCGACTATACCTTCGTCTAAACGACTGACACACCTAATTCCGAATGAAGTATTTGTAAGCCAGATTTCATTCGCTGTCCTAAGACGGGAAATCTCAATTTTCTCTTCAATTACAGGAACGCCCATTGAAACGGCAAGCCGTATCACTATTCCCCTGGTAATACCAGGTAGAATGTTAGAGTCGAGGGGTGAGGTGTAGATTACTCCGTCATTAGAAACAATAAAAACACTCGAAGATGCCCCTTCCGTCAAATAACCATCATATTGTAGAATTGCCTCCGCTGCACCTTTACTAGTGGCTAAATTACGCAATCTCGTATTAGCAAATAAAGAGGTGGTCTTGATATGACACCCCCTCCAACGTTCATCTTCAGCAGTAATAGCAATGACCTTTTCCAATTCTGTTTTTGCCGCCGACTCAGATATCATAACAAAAACAGTAGGACAGCTAGTTTTTGGAAATTCATGGTTTCGAGGTGCTTTACCTCTCGTGATTTGAATGTAAATACTTCCGAATGCACACCCGTTACGTGAGATAAGATTAGAAATTAAGCTTGACCAAGCCTCGGATGAGAGCGGATTTGATAATCCCATTTCAGACAAATTAAGATCAAGCCTCTCTAGATGAAGGGATAATGCAAAAGGCTTTCGTGAATGAACTCCTATAACTTCATATATACCCTCACCAAAAATGAAGCCTCTGTCTAAGACCGATACCTTAGCATCCGCCAAATCAACGTAGTCCCCATTTAAATAACACTCTTTCATATTTTTTTAATTAAGGAGCAGGTTAATTTGATCTGGAAGTGAAGCAAAAAACCCCGCCTTCTCAATTTCTTCTAACGCTACAATATCCTCGAAATAGTTTGTTCCATCAGGTAGATTAATTTCGACTTTACCAATGATTTGACCCCTCTCAATCGGAGCCTTCAAGGGTTCCATAAACTTTTTATTGATCTGTATATCCTTGAATTTTCCCTTCTGCAAAGTTATGAAAACCGGAGCTTTCACACCTGCTTTAACAACATTTTTTTTCCCAATCCATACCCTATTTGTAGCGATCTCTTCGCCGATTTTTAAAATTTCCCTAGTATCAAAAAATCGGAACCCATATGATAGTAATGTCCTGCTGTCTTTAACACGAATATAATTCGATTTGGCTCCCATCACTGCTGCCACTAGTCTCATAGAATTTTTTTTCGCTGATGTAACCAGGCAGTAACCCGCACGCTCAGTGTAACCAGTCTTAATACCGTCTACACTAACATCTCTAAAAAGAAGTGCATTCCTGTTTCTCTGCTTTATATTGTTGTATTTAAATTCTCGCAACTTGAATCTGTTATAAATCTCTGGAAACTCTTGAATAAGAGCTCTCGATAGGGTGACCGCATCTCTAGCACTCAAATAAGTTCCACGATCAGGCAATCCAGTAACATTACCAAAACTAGTATTGTCCATTTTGAGCTTTTTAGCTTCTAGATTCATTTTTTCAACAAAAGCCGCCTCATTACCGAAAAGATGTTCTGCCAAGGCGACACTTGAATCATTGCCTGATTGAATGATGACACCGTTGAGAAGATCATCGATCGATACTTCTGTTCCAACTTCTATGAACATCCTAGAACCTTCCATTTTCCACGCTTTTTTGCTGACCTTTGTTGTCTCTGTGAGTTTTAGGTGGCCATCGCGAATAGCTTGAGCGGCAACATAAGTAGTCATTATTTTAACCAAGCTAGCAGGTTCAACACTTTTATCGGCATTTTTTTCCGCGAGCACCTCACCAGTCTGATGGTCTACCAAAATAAATGAATCAACAGAAACAGGAGGTGCTGGAATAGATGATACGCCGGATAATACCTCAAAGGAGAAAAATATCATTCCCACCGTTAGATAGGTTTTATATTTTTCTTTCAGAGCATTCTTCAATAATGGACTCATCCAAATAATTCCTTTTAAATTTTTATCCTACAAACTTCGATGCAAAATAGAGTATTCTGAAACCCCCACGCCTTCCAATTTACTTTTAAGCTTACTTTCGGAAATTTGATTTTCCAAAGGAATCGAACTCACTACTTTGAATAACCCATCTTTAGTTTCTACAACGTCTATGGTGAATTTAGGCAGTTTGTTGTTTAAAAGGCTGGATAGCTTAATCGCATTTTTTTTTGTTCTAAAGGCTCCAAACTGAACAAAACTGATTTTGGGCTTTATTTCTTCAACTAAGGTTTTGACAAAAGAAATTTTAACCTTCGCAGTTCCTTGACGGGTCATACCTAGTTCTTTAGCAGCGGCGTACGAGAGATCAATTATGCGGCCGTCGACAAAAGGTCCACGATCATTTACTTTGACCAACACTTTTTTCTGATTTTCCAAGTTGATCACTTGCACAAGACATGGCAAGGGGAGCGTTTTGTGAGCCGCAGTAATAGCATTCATGTCGTATATTTCCCCTGTTGAGGTAGGTTTTCCGTGGAATTTTTTACCATACCAAGAGGCAATACCAATCTCCTCGAAAGCTGAAACCTCACTCATGGGGAAATATTTCTTTCCAAAAACTACATAAAAGTTTTTCTCTGCCTCATCAAGCCCCTTTACTTCTACACCAGATTCGTCGCGCACACTATTTTTGTTAGAGCACGAGGGAAGAAACGCTCCCATCAGAAAACAAACTAACCAAATTCTCATAGCAAACTATCGCACTATAAATCCATTAAATCACATTCTTGCTGCAACGAAGAAGCAAGCAGCGCCACAACCAAGGCGTATTTCACCCTTGGGTTATATCGAAAGATAGCGTAAAAATTTTCAAAAACTATTCGGTGCTTTAGGACACCCTCTTCTTTGAATTTGACAATTGAAACACGTGTCTTGTCTGGCATGTTGCTAGCATCAAAAGTAAAGGCATCTAGTGCGCCTATGGTCGTGGCTAGTTTTGCCGTATTTGTCTTTATTTTCTGATCATATCCTTCTTTTAGTTTAGCATCTAAGTATACCAATCCATCCCGTTGCCAACCATGATGTTTCAGATAGTTTCCCACACTGCCTATCGCATCTTCTCTACTCATCCTAATATCTTTTTTACCATCGCCATCAAAGTCTACCGCTAGTTTTCTAACATTATTGGGCATAAACTGAGGTATTCCTATAGCTCCTGCGTAGGATCCTCTCAACTCACGCATATCGAAACCCTCTTCTTTGGCCAAAAGGAAAAATTCGGTTAGTTGATAGCGAAAAAACTTCTCCCTTTTTGAATTTCCACCCGGGTAATGGAATGCTAGAGTGGGAAGAGAATCTAGAAGCCGATAGTTACCAGTATTGGCGCCGTAGATAGTTTCAATACCTATGATTGCGGTGATAACACTCTCCGGCACACCGTAAACCCTTCTAGCCTTAATTAATGTATTTTTGTTCTCGCTCAAAAACTTACATCCCTGCTCAAGCTTCTTGGAAGTCAAGAATATTTTTTTATATTCCCCCCATGGCTTTGTTTTCTCCGCAGGCCTCGACATCAGTCTAACTATTGCTTTTGATCCCTCTGCAAAATTTAAAATATCCCTAACCTCGTCTCGATCGAAATTATGATTCTTACTTAATTCAGTAGCGAAACCATCTAAGGCATCACTATCTAACTGAAAGGAAAAAACGGAACTTGAACAAATCACGAATAAAACAAAACTTATTCTGGAACAGAAAGGAATAAACATGAATTTTAAAAAACCAATTTTCGGTGAGTATGTATCGACATTAAAACGCCCATAGCGATTAAAATCGTGACTAAAGAGGTGCCTCCAAAACTTACTAAGGGTAGAGGTATCCCCACCACAGGCAGCTGGCCGGTAACCATACTCATATTGACAAATACATATATAAAAAGGGTCAAGGTCAGAACTACCGATACTAACCTACCGAAGGCATCTTGCGCTAGCAAAGCTATTTGAATACCTCTCACTATAATTAAACTATAGCCAAGTAGCATAATTACAACTCCCACTAAACCGAACTCCTCACAATAAACAGCAAAGATAAAATCAGTGGCCCGCTCGGGAAGAAACTCTAAATGGGATTGGGTGCCATTTAACCAGCCCTTGCCAAATATGCCCCCTGATCCTACCGCTATAGTAGACTGTATTATATGATATCCCGCTCCAAGAGCATCTCTATCAGGATCAAATAGTGTCAAAACTCTTTGTCTCTGATAGTCATGCATCATCAACCACCCTATAGGCGCTGCTGCAATCCCTAAGAGAAAACTATTGCGAATAAAGGGCCAACTTATTCCGGCAAAAAATAAGACCATAAGCCCG
>MDTD01072644.1_pt1 | contig 11790 bp, 7 predicted proteins | sample 811221 | NCBI WGS metagenome assembly MDTD01 (sample SAMN05326646, study PRJNA326480) | marine metagenome | isolation source: seawater | place: Pacific Ocean: South West | collected 2011
AATTTCCAGAGGCTCGTTTCGTGGCCATTCTATTGGGGTCTATGAGGAGCAGACCGTGTTCGACGACGACGATTTCAAACCCAAGCTCGGCAAGATCCGCTCGCGCGGCTCGAAGGGCGGACGCAAATTCCTGCATCAGGTTTTGGCCGCCTCGAACCTCGCGCGCGGCGGGGCGGGCGGCGTGCGCAAGTCCCGCTTCACCGGCAGCCGCATCGGGCGCGGCGCGGGCGTCGGACGTGTGCTTGCCAATCGCGACCGCTATGCCGCCTTCCGCCAGCGCCGCGTCATCATCAAATCCCGCATCGTCAAGCTGGCCGGCAAAGGGATGGACGGGGCGCGGGCGCATCTGCGCTATATCCAGCGCGATGGCGTGACCCGCGAGGGGGAGCCGGGCGAGCTTTACGCCGCCGAGCAGGATCGCGCGGACGGAAAATCCTTCCTGGAGCGTTCGGAGGGCGACCGCCACCAGTTCCGCTTCATCGTCTCGGCCGAGGACGGCGCGGAATACGACGACCTCAAGCCGCTCACCCGCCGCCTGATGGCTCGCATGGAGGAAGATCTCGGGACCAGGCTCGATTGGGTGGCGGTCGATCATTACAACACCGGCCATCCGCACACGCATATCCTGGTGCGTGGCCGCGATGAGCGCGGCAAGGACCTCATCATCGCCCGCGATTACATCACCACCGGCATGCGCGAGCGCGCCGCCGAGATTGTCAGCCTGGATTTCGGGCCGCGCTCGGATTTCGAGATCGAGGACCGGCTGCGCCGCGAGGTCGAGCAGGAGCGCCTGACCAGCATCGACCGCCGCCTCATCCGCGACATGGATAATGCTGGTCTCGTTGCCGCGATTGACCGGGACGCCTTCCAGCAGAGCCTGCGCGTGGGCCGGCTGCAGAAGCTGAGGCGGCTGGGCCTGGCCGAGGAACTTCGCCCCGGCCAGTGGCGGCTGGAAGTGGGGCTGGAGGATACGCTCCGCCGCATGGGCGAGCGCGTCGACATCATCAAGACCATGCACCGCGAAATGGCCGGGCAAAACATCGCCCGCAGCCCCGGCGATTACGTCATCCTCGACCCAGGAGACCCGACCGCGAACCCCGTCATCGGGCGCGTGGTGGCGCGCGGGCTATCCGACGAACTCAAGGACCGCCATTATCTGATCGTCGACGGGGTAGATGGGCGCACCCATTACGTCGACATCGGCAGGGGCGAGGCGACCGAGCCGACGCCGGACGGCAATATCGTGCGTGTGACGCCGAAGAACATCGAGCCCCGGCGAGTGGACCAAACCGTCGCCGAGGTGGCCGCCGCCAGCGACGGGCGCTACACTGTCGACCTGCACCTCGAGCACGATCCCCGCGCCACCGAGGAATACGCCGAGACCCATGTGCGGCGGCTCGAGGCCATCCGCCGCGCCACCGGTGGCGTTGCCCGCGAGCCCAACGGTACCTGGATCATCGAGCCCGATCATCTCGACCGGGTGGTGGAATACGAGCGGAGCCTAGCTCGCGCAGCGCCGGTAATCATCGAGAAGCTGTCCCATCTCACGCTCGACCAGCAGGTGGGCGCCGACGGCGCCACCTGGCTCGACCGCGAGCTCGTCTCGGATCATCCCGAGCCCAGCCGCGACTCCGGTTTCGGCCGGGAGGTGCGTGAGGCCCAGGCGCGCCGCCGGCAATGGCTGATCGCCGAGGGCCTCGCTCACGAGGAACAGGATCGGATCGTCTATCGCGCCAATATGCTGGCGACCCTCCGCCGGCGCGAGCTTGCCCGTGTTGCCGGTCAGCTTTCCGACCAGCTCGGACTCTCCTATGTCGAGACGCGCTCCGGCGAGCCGGTGGAAGGCACGCTTCGCCGCTCCGTCGAACTTGCCAGCGGCAAATACGCCGTCATCGAAAAATCCCGCGAGTTCACGTTGGTCCCCTGGCGTCCCGTTCTCGAACGCCATGTCGGCAAGCAGGTCTCCGGGATCATGCGTGGGGACGGCATCTCTTGGACCATCGGGCGGCAGAGGGGGCTGGGGATCTCGTGAAGTGAAGTAGGCAGGCTGCGTCCCACTCTGAACTTGCGTTTCAGCTTGCTCCTAAGGCCGCTATCTACGCGGCAACCTCAGTGTCCCATGTACCCGCTAGAGTGCCTCCAGGACTGGAATGTCGCCGGCAGCACCTTCAGTGCTTACGGAAATTGCCAACGCGCTGCCCTTCATGCCGACATTTTCCAGGATACGCACCCCAGGGGAAACCTCGCCTCCAAGGCGCTTGAGATAGGCGAAGCTGTCCGTTGTTCCCCCCCGTGGTTGCGACGACAATCCTGTCCTCGAGGCGCGCGATTTCATCGGCGGACAGGCTCTTCACGGCCTCAAGCAGCACAATGTCGCCGCTTCGGATGACCGGATAGGCGCTATCATCGGTCACGCGGGCGACCACGAGGTTCCTGTCCAGAATCTTGCTGGCGTCGATCGGGCAGGCTTCCTCCTTCCCGTCAAAGCTCTGCTGGTCATAGAGAACGCCAACGACCGGCAGCAGCCGGGTCCTCGCCCTCAGCAGCATCAGCGTTGGCGCTACTCTGTCGGTTCCGGTCCGGTCGCAGGCGAGAACGACACGGGACGGGTCGCGCCGGTCTCCCAGCAGCCGTCGCAGGTAAATCTTGCTGTCACTCAGCGCGACCACCGGATCGCCGTCGCCGGCCTCCTGATCGAGAGATACGACGACGACCTGACCCTGAAGGGCGAGGGAGCCGAGCCCCGGCGACCTGACCCCGTACAGGGCGACCTCGCCCAGCTCGTTCACGTCGAAAGTCTCGCCCGCCTGCGCCAGTGCCAGCACGTTCGCGCTGCTCCGGGCGCTCACTTCCCCAAGCAACGGGAACTGCTTTTTGGCGAGCGCGACTGGTGCGGGGGCGGGCGGCGTATCGATAAGGAAAAGGTCCCGGTCCTCTCGCGTCAGCCGTCCCATGAAACGCGCATACGCCGCGGAGCAGCTTCGCAACAGCCGGTCAATCTGGTCGAAGACATCCGAGACCTGTCCCGCTGAACCGCCCGGCTTTCCCGGAGACCTCAATTCCTGAGAGGATGGGGTCATCATGACGAAGACGACATCGAAGAGATATTCGCCGGAAGTCCGGGAGCGGGCCGTCCGGATGGTGCGCGAGCATCGGGGCGAGCATGCCTCGCAGTGGGAGGCGATCTCGTCCATCGCGGGCAAGATCGGCTGCTCGGGCGAAACGCTGCGGAAATGGGTGCGCCAGGCCGAGCGTGATCAGGGCGCCCGGCCCGGGCTGACAAGCGAGGAACGCGACCGGATCAAGGCGCTCGAGCGCGAAGTCCGCGAGTTGCGGCAGGCCAACGAGATCCTGCGGAAGGCCAGCGCGTATTTCGCGCAGGCGGAGCTCGACCGCCGGTTCAAGCCATGATGGCGTTCATCGACGACCATCGTGATGTCTACGGGGTCGAGCCGATCTGCCGGGTCCTGCCGATCGCCCCGTCGACCTATCACGAGCACGCCGCTCGCAAACGCGATCCGTCCCGCAGGCCAGCCCGGGACCGCCGCGATGCCGAGCTCAGCGAGGAAATCCGCCGCGTCTTCGAGGCGAACTTCGGTGTCTATGGCGTGCGCAAGGTCTGGCGCCAGATGAAGCGCGAGGGCATCGACGTTGCCCGTTGCACGGTCGCCCGGCTGATGAGACGCATGGGCCTGAAGGGCGTCATTCGTGGCAAGCCGGTGAAGACGACGGTCAGCGACAAGGCCACGCCCTGTCCGCTCGACCGGGTGAACCGGCAGTTCCAGGCGCTCCGGCCGAACGCCCTGTGGGTCAGCGACTTCACCTATGGTGCGCCTCGTCCCGGATGGTCCGGGGTGCATATGACTGGAATGCATTGAGAAAGGAGGATTTGAAGAATGCCGTGCCCCCTGCTGTGAGGGGCATGAGCCCAAGCGGCGGTGACCTGTCGTCAACTGGCAGGGTGACGTAGCCCGCAGGTAAAGGGGATTGAGGCGAGGCCGTTACGCCGAGATGGTTCCCGAGGCTGTAGCACTGGAAGGTTGAGGAACACGAACCGGTTAATCCGCATCCGAGGGCTGAAATGTCGCCTTCGCCTACACGGCTTAACAGGCGGAATGCCGATGAGGTCGCCGGAGACGTATGTCGGCGGCATCCGAATGCGGGCGTACATGTATGGCGTCTCGCAGGGAGTCATGGGGAGAACGCAGCCAGACCATGACATCGGCATCGACTTGCGGGACGCAAGGACAAGGACTGCGACCGGCAACCTCCCCAATGCGTGGAATGTCCAGCATATGAACGAGGGAAGGCATGATGGAATGCCCACGATGTTGAGCATCGCAAGGGAGTTGACCCTGATGTCCATCATGCTGGCGGAGTTCCCGTAGTAGTCCGCGGCAGGGAAAGCCTGCCACATGGCGAAGGGGAACAGTTCAATCTGCTTGGAGTGCAAATTACCTGACCAAATGAGGTGAAGACCTTTGATAATCAGCGAAATGCAGCACAAGCTTGCAACATGGGCCGAGGCCGGTCCGAACCGTCGGTTCGATCGTCTCTTGCGGCTCATTGCCGACCGGGAATGGCTTGCCGAAGCCGCCCGGATCGTTCTGGCGTCGAGTGGCGCACGAACTCCGGGCATTGACGGAATGGATAAGCGACGGATGCAGGCCGGGCTGGATCGCCATCTGGCCGACCTGCGGACAAACCTGCTGAAAGGCACCTATCGCCCGAAGCCGGTCAAGCGAATCTATATCCCGAAAGCCAATGGCAAGCTACGACCACTGGGTATACCGACTCTGACAGACCGCATTGTCCAGCGCGCCATGCTGATGGCCATGGAGCCGATTTGGGAAAGCGACTTCCATCGCCTGTCCTATGGCTTCCGGCCGGAACGCAGCGTGCATCATGCCGTTCGTACCGTGAAGTTGCAGCTTCAGGACGGTGCGGACACGACGAGGGGCCGCTGGATCATCGAAGGTGATCTGGCGAGCTACTTCGACACCGTTCATCACCGGCTGCTTCTGCAATGCGTTCGGCGGCGGGTGCGGGACGGACGGTTTGTTGATCTTCTCTGGCGCATCCTAAAAGCGGGTCACATCGACCGTGGCCTGTTTGCAGCGTCCAGTGAGGGTGTTCCGCAAGGCGGCGTGCTGTCGCCGCTCCTGTCCAACATCATGCTCCACGAGTTTGATGCGTGGCTGGAGGCGAAATACCTGAACCGGAAAGCCCGCAAGGATCGCTGGGCATGGAACTTCGGCGTTCAGCAGGGCCGCCCCATCACGGTTCGAGAGAACCGGCAATGGAAACCTGCGATTGCCTATTGTCGCTATGCCGATGACTTCGTCGTCATCGTCAAGGGGACGAAGGTTCATGCCGAGGAAATCCGCGAGGAATGCCGGGCCTTTCTGGAAGACCGTCTGAAGCTGACGTTGAATATGGAAAAGACCCATATCACCCACGTCGATGACGGGTTCGTCTTTCTGGGGCATCGGATCATTCGCAAGCGGGGGTCGAACGGGCATATGTCCGTCGTCACGACGATACCCAAGGAAAAGGCCAAGGCGTTTGTTCGCAAACTGACCGAGACCCTTTCCGGCAATCATGATGTCGGCAAGGTCGACATGGTGGACCGCCTGAACAGCCAACTGGCGGGATGGGCGGCCTTCTACAAGTTCACCGACTTCACAGCGCGTTGCTTCCGGCGCATCGACACTGTCGTGTTCTGGAAGCTGGCGCACTGGCTGGCGCGAAAATATCGGTCACGCATCAAACCCTTGATGCGGAGCTGGTATCGAGCGCCAGAGGCGGGCAAGGCAAAGACTTGGCTTGTCTATGGACGAAGTGAACGTGGAGACCGCGTCGGCAAGGCGCTGCGCCGAATGGTAACCAGCCCAAAGGCGCAGTTCCGGTGGCGGAATCCGGAGAGCAATCCGTACATCTTCCGGAGCGAACCTCGCAGCACCGTCACCTCAAATTATCATGATGTTGCCATGGCCATGGGCCACGATTGAATAGAGAGCCGTATGCGCTGAAAGGTGCACGTACGGTTCGGGGAGGAGAAGCGCATCCGCGCTTCTTACTCCACTCGCCACGTGGCGAGGCTTCGTCTACGTCGCCTTCGTCATCGACACGTTCGCCCGTCGGATCGTCGGCTGGCGCGTCTCGCGGACGGCGCATGCCGACTTCGTGCTCGATGCCCTGGAGCAGGCGCTTCACGACCGGCGGCCCTTCGCCGCCGCCGGGCTCGTGCACCACAGCGACAGAGGATCGCAATACGTCAGCATTCGCTACACCGAGCGCCTGGCCGAGGCCGGCATCGAGCCCTCCGTCGGCAGCGTCGGCGACAGCTATGACAACGCCTTGGCCGAGACGATCAACGGCCTCTTCAAGGCCGAGGTGATCCATCGTCGCGGGCCGTGGCGCAACCTCGAAGCCGTCGAGTTCGCCACCCTCGAATGGGTGGACTGGTTCAACAATCGCCGGCTGCTCGAGCCGATCGGCAACATCCCGCCCGCCGAGGCGGAAGCCGCCTACTACGCCCAGCTTGAGGCCGTGCCGATCGCCGCGTAGGACTCAAACCAACCGGTCTCCGGGAAAGCCGGGGCGGTTCACGCCTCGAAGGGCGTGATTTCATGCAGGCGATGATGCGCCTTGTTGATGATGGTGTAGAAGGGCGCCGTGTCGCGCAGCGCCGTGTGCGAGAGCAATGCCTCGAAGGGCGCTTCGTCAAACGGCCGCTCGCCGTTGTTCCGCGCCGAACGAAGAGCGTTGACCAGATCGGCCAGCGTCGGCTTGTGCATGACCATGGGGTCAGTCGCCAGCAGGTCCCAGAGCCGGTTCTCGACATAGAGCCTGACCTTGCTCACGAATTGCTGCGCCTTGGCTGCATTGTTCTCATCGGCCTGCCAGTCCTTTTGCAGTTCGTAAATCTCTTCGACCGCAGGGCTGACCGCTGCCGTCAGGCGCGAGCTTGAGATCGGATTCATCACCAGGGCGTGCCATGAGGGCACACCCCTGGATTGCCGGGGAAGCTTGTCCCTTATGGCCGCGAGAAACCGGTAATCATTGGAGGTGATCACTGGCCGCATGCCATGCGCCGGCATCTCAGGAATTGCTGCCGCCAGGTTCTCCGCATTTATCGGATCAAAGTGCGTCTGTGGATCATCGAGCAGCACGCAATCGATCCCTCCGGCGTTCGACCGGACGCGCTCCCACAGGCTGAAGACAAAGGCCCACACACACGCCCGCAGCAAGGAGGAGTTCATGATCTCGTGTGCCGACACCTGCATGTCGCCGAATCCGGCGCGCAGGCCAATGCCCTTTTCTTCCGTGGCGTCGAACCCGCTGTAGCTCGGGCCGCCGAGATAGTGCGGGCTGTAGATCCTGCCCAGCCACTCCTTTGTCCCGCGGTCGAGAATCTGGATCAGGCCAGACACCTGCTGAAACACAAGGGCCTCGAATCCCGCGAATTCTTCCATCGCGTCGACGGCCCGATCGATGAGCCCGAGCCTTGCCATGAGAGCCGCGTATTGCTTGCGGGTCGTTTCAAGCTCGTCGAGCTGGCGCAGCAGCGACACAATAGGCGCCGTGTTCTCGACGCACATCCGCAGCGTCTCAATCTGCTCGCGCAGCGGCAGCTTGTCCGGTTGGGTCTCCCCTGCGTCGGCCGCTCCGGCGCTCCCGGTCTCCGGCTGGCCCGGCGCCCCGATATAGCGCTCGACCAGCTTCTTGAGCGCGTCCGCGCTCGCGGAGCGATGCTTCGAAAGCCGGATCGCCTGAACGACGTTTTCGACCCGCCTGGCAAGCGTCCCGTCCTTGAATTCGTCCGGCCATTGCAGCGGTTTCGCCGCAGGCATGGCGGGCAGCGCGGCGGCGGTGACCGCTTCTTCCCAGAGCGGTGCAGCATTGCGCTTCAGGCCCTGAAGCCGGCCTCCGAATGTCCGGTCAGCCAGCAGTTCTTCCAGATATGCCTTGCGATAAGTATCGAGCAGCCCGGCAGGAGGGGCCTTGTCGGCGAACGCCCGCAGGCTTTCCGGGAGCCGCTCAAGAAGTTCACGGGCTGCATCCTGTTCCCACTCCTCCGCGCCTTTCGCCGTGTCGGCATCGGCCTCGGCGCACATCCGCAGCGCGTCCTTTACGCCCTTGTCCACCAGCGCATCGGGCGGGACCTTATCCAGGTCCGTACCGCAAACCGGGCAGTCTTGCAGATCAGCACCGCCATGATGTTCGCGATGCCACGCGGCGACCTTCGCATAGAGCTGCCACCGTGCCGCTTCCTGCTTGTTCCGCAGCCGCTCCGCGACGACTGCGGTGCGCGAGACCATGTCCTCAATCAGGGACTCCGCCGTGCCAATATCATCGCTGGCAACGGCGCGCACACTCTTGATCAGCGCAACCGACGGCAATCCCCCCAGAGCGGCCGGCTTGAGCAGATCGGCGGCGGCACGCAACTGTTGCAGCATGCTGTCAACATCCTGCTTTGAGGTCAATTGCAGCGCTTGCCCAAGGATTGTTTCCGCGGCGCTCTCAAGGCTTTTCTTCTTTTCCTCAAGCCACTTCCGCGCGTCGGAAATCGAGTTTTTGGACTGATCCTTGCTCGCCTCTTCGTCCGGCGCGACCACGCTTGCCGGGTCGCCGAGGTCCGGCTGAGCGGACCATGCATCCTGAATAGTCTGCCGCTTGCGTTTGAATTCTCCCAGTGTCTGGCTGGCATCGTTTCCGGTTTTCTTTCGTTCATCCGTCCTGAGCCGCTTGACCACTCTCGTGGACCTGCGGCCCAGGTCCTCCAGCGGCTTGAGACCGGTCAACTGGGCGACTGCCTGCGCAAATGTGGTCTTTTCGTCAAAACGCATATGCGCGGCGATTCCGGGCATCAGCGTTCCCGCCTCGACCGCAACCTCGGGAAGGCCGAGGTCTTCAAGTCCGGTAACGGACATGCTGATCCTGCCGCGGTCGCTCACACTCAGCGCCCGCCGCACGACGGATATGTCGTCCGATCCTTCAGCGTGAAATGTCAGTTGCGCCCAGGTGTCGATTCTCGGCCTGTCGCCAAGCGCTTCGAGTTCGGCGCCCGACGGGATCGGGACGATCGGCGGAAGCGCAAAGCCCGACTCTTTGCCCTGAGTCTCCTCTTCACCGTCGCCCGCCGTCCGGTACACCTCCATCGGTTCATGAACATCGTCAGGCATATGCTGCGAGCGCAGCGCTTTGCCCGTCAGGCACCAGATGGCCACATTTTGCAGGGCGGTTTTGCCGGCGCCGTTGAAGCCGCTAATCAGGGTTACGTCGCGCTCGATGTCGAGCGCGAAATCCTCGGGGTCTTCGCCTTGCGCGCCGCAATGCCTGTGCAGCCCGGCAATCCGGTGCGCTTCGATACGCCTCAGTCTCCACAACCGATTTGGCGCGGTTGCCGCGCCCTTTATCTCTTTTTGGGCAGGGGCTTCCTCTGCTAGGGCTTTTAGTATGTCCTCGATCTCGCGGGCCTGCACCGCCTTGGCACGGGGCCAGAGATCGCGGTGGCGGGCATAGTAGGAGAGAATGCGCCGCGAATCGTCGTTCCCGAGGACGAACGGCTCCCTCCCGGAGGGGATTGCGACCGGCTGCCCTGCTAGCAGCGCGGATAGCAGTTCTTCGAGTCCACAATCCACGAGATTGACCGGGGCACGGTCGAATGCGTCACCATCCGATTTCATAAGACACCTCTTCTATTTTCTCAGTGTCCAAGTGTAGTTCTGTGTAATGCTTCCGGCTCTTTGCAGTCGGAAAAGTAAATTACTTGTAGAATATGCTGCCCTGGATAAAGAGACGCGCATTTCAGCGTACATAAAGGATATAACAGAATCCGCCATATCAGGCGATGCTCGTTCCGTTTGTCTCGATCAACGGAACGACGCCCATGACCCCAACCAAACTCCTGATCGGCCAGATCGCCGTCGTCTTCGCCATCGTGATTCTCGGCGTGTGGGCGGCGACGCAGTGGTGCGCCGACATGTTGGGTTACCAGGCGCAGCTAGGCGCCCCCTGGTTCGTTCTCTTCGGCTGGCCGGTCTACGAGCCGTGGAAGCTGTTTCCGTGGTGGTACCACTACGAGGCCTATGCGCCGGAGGTGTTCGACAAGGCCGGGATGCTGGCGGCGGGCAGCGGCTTCATGGGGTGTGCTGCCGCCATCGCCGGCTCCCTCTGGCGGGCGCGGCAGAGCAGGCTCGTCACCACCTACGGCTCGTCGCGCTGGGCCTTGCCGCGCGAGATCGAACGGGCTGGGCTGTTCCGACCGGCAGGGGTCTTCCTTGGGCGCCTCAAGGACCGGTATCTGCGCCATGACGGGCCGGAGCATGTCATGGCCTTCGCGCCAACGCGCTCGGGCAAGGGCGTGGGGCTGGTGGTGCCGACGCTGCTCTCCTGGACCGGCTCGGCGGTGATCCACGACATCAAGGGCGAGAACTGGCAGTTGACCGCCGGTTGGCGGTCGAAGTTCTCGCACTGCCTGCTGTTCAACCCGACCGACCCGCGCTCGGCGCGGTACAATCCATTACTGGAGGTGCGCAAGGGGCCGGACGAGGTACGCGACGTCCAGAATATCGCCGATATCCTGGTCGATCCCGAGGGCGCGCTCGAGCGCCGGAACCATTGGGAAAAGACCAGTCACGCCTTGCTGGTCGGCGCCATCCTGCACGTGCTCTATGCCGAGGAGGAGAAGACGCTGGCGCGCGTCGCCACCTTCCTGTCCGATCCGCGCCGGTCCTTCGCGGCGACGCTGCGGCGCATGATGGCGACCAACCATCTCGGCACGCCAGAAAACCCGAAAGTCCATCCGGTAGTGGCTTCCGCCGCGCGCGAGGTCTTGAACAAGTCGGAGAACGAGCGCTCCGGCGTGCTCTCGACCGCCATGTCCTTCCTCGGCCTCTATCGCGACCCGACCGTCGCGGCGACGACCTCAGCCTGCGACTGGCGCATTGCCGATCTGATGGATGCCAAGCATCCGGTCTCGCTCTATCTGGTCATTCCGCCGTCCGACATCTCCCGCACCAAACCGCTGGTGCGATTGGTCCTGAACCAGATCGGGCGGCGACTGACCGAACGGCTGGAAGGAGACCCGAAGAAGACCCGCAGGCATCAGCTCATAATGATGCTCGACGAGTTTCCGGCGCTGGGGCGGCTCGACTTCTTCGAGACCGCGCTCGCCTTCATGGCCGGCTACGGCATCCGCGCCTATCTGATCGCACAGAGCCTCAATCAGATTTCCAAGGCGTATGGCGAGAACAACGCCATTCTCGACAATTGCCATGTGCGCATCGCCTTTTCTTCGAACGACGAGCGGACCGCGAAGCGCATCTCCGACGCCCTCGGCACGGCGACCGAACTCCGCGCGCAGCGCAACTATGCCGGCCACCGGCTGGCGCCGTGGCTGAGCCACGTCATGGTCAGCCGGCAGGAGACGGCGCGTCCGTTGCTGACGCCCGGCGAGGTGATGCAATTGCCGTCAGCGGACGAGCTGGTACTGGTCTCCGGCCTGCCGCCGATCCGGGCGAAGAAGCTCCGCTATTACGAAGATCGGAACTTCACGCAGCGTACTCTGCCGGCCCCACATCTTTTCAAAGGCGGCTACGAGGACAAACCGGCGCCGCGCCCCGACGACTGGAGCGGCCAGGTGCGCGATACCGACGACCGCCTGATGCCTTCCGACCAGGACGATACCAGGCGCGGTTCCCTTGGTGAGGAAGGCGGGCTTCAGCAGCAGCGCCACCCGGGCTTGGCGGAAGAAGAGATTGCGAAGCCCGCCGAACCGGGGCA
>MDTD01158332.1_pt1 | contig 11790 bp, 12 predicted proteins | sample 811221 | NCBI WGS metagenome assembly MDTD01 (sample SAMN05326646, study PRJNA326480) | marine metagenome | isolation source: seawater | place: Pacific Ocean: South West | collected 2011
AGATTTTTTAAAATAAATTTTATTTAATTTTGACTTTTTAATAACAAAATCTGGGTGAGAAGTGGACTGAATTTTTACTACGGAAATAAGAGAGTCTAATTTTTGATTTAATATTAATTTAGATAAAGCATCATCGATCAAATTATTTGTTCTAAATACATGAGTTGGATGAATTTCAATAACATAATCAAATTTATTTTTTATTTCTTTTAAAACGTGCACAATAGCTTGTGATGTTATTGATTTATCGCCTGAGATTTTCTTAGGTCTAAGAGTGTTACACCAAACTTTTTGTGCAATAGCAATTTTTTGAATTCTTTTACAGTCTGTTGATACTGCAATTAAATCAATATATTTTGATTTTTTAGCGTGTTTAATTGAATGTTCAACAAGGCTCAAACCACCTATTTTTTTTAAGTTTTTATTCTTAATACCTTTAGAACCTGATCTAGCTGGTATAACTACCAAAATTTTTTTTTTTTTATACATTAATATATATTAAGATATATACATCCTTAATCTATTTTAAGTAAAGACCAATTATAATGAAAAAAAAAATAGCCATAATAATTTCTGGGGATGGTATGGTAAGAAATTATCTTTCAACAAATACTTTTAAAAATTTAAATAAAAAATTTGATATTTTGTACATAGTAGATGGGTCAAATGTTAATAGCTTTAAATATTTTAGAAATAATAAATTAAATTTTCAAAAATTTTTTTATACTAAAAAAGATTTACAAAAATATAATAACTTTCATTTATTAAATACTTATTTAAGTGAAAATAAATCTAAGTCAATTAAATATAGTATTCAACGAATCTTGAGACATCAATTATTTTATCCAGATCAATTTTTAAAAAATATTTTAATGCTTCCATTAAGGTTTGTTTCAAAAATAAAAAAAAATTTTATTTATCATTTTTATAAAAGTACTTACTCAAAATATAAAAATTTAAACTTTGAAAATAAAATTAATTCAAAGTTAGAAAATATAATTTTAAAATTTAAGCCAAATCTAATTGTCTGTCCAACTGCTGGACAAAGTATCAGTTATTATGACTCGGTAAGAATTGGAAGAAAGGTAGGTGTTAAGTCATTAGCAATTATAGATAATTGGGACAACATGTCATCAAGAACTCACCCAAAACCACATGCAGATCATTATGCTGTTTGGGGTAAACAAAGTAAAAAACATGGTCAATACATTCAGTCTATTAAAAAAAAAAATATTTCTATAGTTGGATCAGCAAGATTTGAGGAATATTTTAAGTTAAGAGACAAAAATTTAAAAAATAATTTTAAATTTAAATATGCTATTTTATTTGAAGGGTTTGGTATTGAAGAAGATTTAGAAATGATTATGAATAACCTAGAAAAAGTTATTAATACAAATAAAATTAAAGATTTTAAGATTATTTACAGACCTCATCCTTGGAGAAAAAATATCAGAAGAATTAATTTAAAAAAATATAAAAATATAATTTTAGATCCACAATTTAAAAGAGTCTATTATGAAAATAACTTTAGAACAACATTTCAACCTGATCTCAGCTATTATCCTTCATTAATAAATAATTCTGAGTTTGTAATTTCAGCTCCAACTACAATGGTAATAGAGTCTCTAATTTTTAGAAAAAAGATAATTATTTTAGCACATGGGCGGAAAAAATTTTTAGGACACTACAATCATAACATAAAATTAACTCATATAGATGGTATAAATAAAATTAAAAATATCTTCGTATATAAAGATGGAGTAAATCTTGAGAAATTATTTTTAAAATTGTACAATAAAAATTCTTTTATTGGAAAAAGAGAAAAAAAAATGATTGACAAATCAAGAGACTATTTTCTTCACAAGGAGAAAAAGAGTTTTAAGTCATTAATTCAAAAAATTTTTATAAAAATGACAAAAAATTAACTTTCTAGTTACTTTCTTCCTATATTAAAATTGTATTTTAATTTATGAATAAAAAATATAAAAAGCTAATATACTATGATTTCAGATAGAAAATTTGTTTATCCTCTTTTGCATGATGGCTTTACCCATCAAGATATAGCGGAAGGTATGAAGGTGTTAAAGTCTAGACAAATTACGATGTCCAAAATTACAGATAATTTTGAAAAAAAATTTGCTAAAAAAATTGGTGCTAAATATGCTGTCATGGTAAACTCTGGTTCGTCAGCAAATTTATTAGCAGCATTTGCAAGTTGCAATCCATTGAGAAAAAACGCTTTCAAAAAAGGTGAAGAATTTTTAATTCCTGCAATTTGTTGGTCGACCTCTTTATGGCCATTTTATCAAGCAGGATTAAAGCCCGTATTTGTAGATGCAGATGTAAATACATTAAATATCAATATTAAAGATCTAAAAAGAAAAATAACAAAAAAAACAAAAGTTATAGTGATAGTTCATGTGTTGGGCAACTCATCTGATATGACACAAATAAGATCGATCTGTAAAAAGAAAAAAATCATATTAGTTGAGGATACTTGTGAGTCACTGGGGACTAAATTTAAAAATAAATTTTTAGGTACTTTTGGAGATTTTGGTACATATTCTTTTTATTACTCACATCAAATTACTTCTGGAGAAGGAGGTATGATTGTTTGTAATAATGATAATGATTATGATATTCTATTATCTTTAAGATCTCACGGATGGGCAAGAAAATTATTAAAACAAAAAAAATACGAAAAAAAATATAAAAACTTAGATAATAGATTCATATTTCTTAATTCAGGTTTTAATTTACGTCCTACTGAAATCCAAGCAGCTATTGCAAATAATCAGTTTAAAAGATTAGATAATCTAAAAAAAATTAAAAAAAAAAATCATTTAAAAATAATTAAAAGTTTTTTAATAAATAAAAAATGGAAAAATCAATTTACATTTATATTGGAAAATCAGAATGTAACTGCAAATTGGTTTGGTTTGTCAATTTTAATCAACGAACATTTGGTTAGTAAAAAAAAGAAATTTATAAAATATTTAACTAAAATTGGTATTGAAAATAGACCTATAATTAGTGGGAATTTTGTAAATCAACCTTCTTTTAATTTATTTAAATTTAAGGCAAAGAAAGAAACTTTACTAGGGTCGCAAGAAATTGAAAATAGAGGTTTTTTTATTGGTTTAGATAATAAAGAAATTGACAATAAAACAATAAAATTTTTAACAGATAATTTATTAAAAATTTCAGAAATTTAAATTGAAAAAAATTAATCAAATAGAGCCATGGATCAACTCAAAAGAGGCAAATCATATTAAAAAAGTTATAAACAAAACCTTTCTTACTGAAAATAAGGAAACAAAAAAATTTGAAAATAATTTAAATAAAAGATTTAAAACAAAAAATTGCATGACCGTTTCAAATTGGACAGCTGGAATTTTTATGTGTTTAAAAATAATTGGCATAAAACCAGGTGATGAAGTTATTGTTCCTAATTTAACATTTATTGCAACTGCTACACCTATAATTTGGCTTGGTGCAAAAATTGTTCTTTGTGAAGTTGAAAAAGAAAATCTTAATTTAGATTTAGACCACTTAGAAAAATTGATTACAAAAAAAACTAAATGTGTTATTCCTGTTCATTTATATGGACATTGTTGTGATTTAGATAGATTAAAAAAAATTACTAAGAAAAATAATATAGATATTATAGAAGATGCTGCTCAAGCATTAGGTGCAAAATTTAAAAATAAATATTTAGGGACTATAGTAAATTTTGGTGGTTTTTCATTTTACGGCAATAAAATAATAACCACAGGTGAAGGAGGGGTAATATTTTTTAAAAACAAAAGTTTAAGGAGAAGATTATATGCTCTTAAAAACCATGGCAGAGAAACAAAAGGGATATTCAAACATAATAAAATTGGATACAATTTTATGTTCACTGAAATGCAAGCTGCAATTGGAAATATTCAATTGACAAAATTAAATAAAATTCTTTTGAAGAAAAGAAAAATATTTGAATATTATAAAAAAAATCTAATTGATATTAAAGAAATAAGTTTCATGAAACCACTAACAAATAATAAACCTGTTTATTGGTTTACTAATATTTTTATCAATAATAAAAAAAAACTTAAAAGTTTTTTATATGAAAATGGTATTCAAACTAGAGACATTTTTTATCCATTAAATAGACAACCTTGCTTTAAAAATATAAAAAATATTAAAAATAAAAATTATAATTTCAATATATCAAATTATATTTATAGTTCTGGGATCTCACTTCCATCTCATTATAATTTAACAGAACAAGATTTGAAATTTATAGTAAATAAAATAAGAAAATTTTATAAAAAATGAAAATTGCTGTAGTTGATCAAAAAGTAAATAAAGGAGGTTTGAGTAGAGTCATTAAAAAACTTTTACCAGAAATATCTAAGTCAAATAGTATATCTATTACATACTTTGGTAACCGAGAAGGTATAAATAGAGAAAATTTGCATAAAACTTTTGAAAAAGACAATATCAAAATAAATTTTCTACAATCTTTGAATTTTAGCAGTGATAATTTAAACAATAAAATTTTTTTTAAATTAATCAAATATTTACAAAACAAGTACTTAAAAAAACTTAACTTTCTACCCTATTGGTTAAATGGTAACTTAGAAAAGGAATTAAATTACAAGTTAAAAGATTTTGATTTGATATATTTCCCTTGGCCTTTTTTAATCGAATTTCCAATGATTAATAAACCAATAGTTGCAACTTTTCATGACTTTAATTTTAAGTATTATTTTTCAGGTAACTCAACTTACAGTAACAATAATACAATAAAGTTAAATAGACAAATGAATACATGGGTTAAAAATTCAGAAATAATAGTTTCAAATAATTTTACCAAATCTGAGTTAATTAAATTTTATCCAAATAATGCAGAAAGAGTGAATGTTATACCTTTATCATATTATTCAAAAAAAGAAAATTCAGATAAAGTCAAATTTAATCAAATTTCAAAAAAATATAATTTGCCAGCTAACTATATTTATTGTGGAACTAACAATTGTGCTCACAAAAATTTAAATCCACTTTTTGCAGCTTTAAATATTCTAAAAAGCAAAAATATTTACCTTAACTTAGTTTTGACAGGCAATGGTACAGAAATTATAAATGGTATATCCTGCGAATATGGGGTTGAATTAAAAAATGATGATAAAGATGTCATAGGGCTTGGCTACATTGATGATGAAGAACTAGACGAAATCATTAAAAATGCAGATATTTTAATCAGTCCAGAAATGTATACATCTGATAATGGTCCAGCAACAGATGGCTGGATCAATGGTATCCCAACAATTTTAGCAAATATTCCTTCTAATATTGAGCATATAGAAACTCAATCAGTTCATGCTGAACTATTTGATTATAGAAATCCTAAAGATATAGCTGAAAAAATTAAATTTGTTCTAGAGAACCAAGAAAAATTTAGAACTTTAGCTCAGAAATCAAAAAAAGAAATATCTAAAATGAGTTGGACAACAGTAGCAGAAAAATATACTTCTGTTTTTAAGCAAGCTTATGAAGAAAAAAATAAATAGTAAAATTAAAAATAGCTCAAAACTCCTAGATAAAATAGAAAGAGTAAGACAGAAAATTAACAAAAATTGAATGGAATTTAATAAACCATAAATAATTTATCAAAAGTTTCTTTGATTTTTTTTTCTCAAATTCAAAAATTTTTGTTTTACAATTTTCCAATCTTTTTTCTCATCAATATCATGAGTTTTTGAATCTTGTATTAAATAAGGCAAAGTTTTCAAGTTTTGACCTTTTTTTTTAAGATAGCGCTCTGTATTAAACCAGCAAAAAAGTGCAGCATCAAAATAAGTATCCTCTAAGTCTTGTGACCTTTTAGAAGAGTACTTTTTATTTATAAAGTCCAAATAATTTTTTTTATTTTTTTTTAAAGCTCTTTGAATTGGCTTAGAATATTTAGATACTGACAAAATTGATTCTGCATGAGTTGTATTTTTTTTTAAAATAGAAAGAGATTTTTGTAAATCTTTTTTGTCTATTAATGGTGCAGTTGCGTATATTAAACAAAAATATTTAGGTAAATTATCAATTTTTTTTAAAGTACTAATTAATACTTTTTTTAAAGGGGTAAAATCATCAGATATATTTTTGGATCGCAAAAATGGTACTGAAGCACCGTATTGCAAAGCAATTTTTTTTATTTTCTTACTATTTGTAGATACAAAGACTCTTTTAAATAGTTTTGAATTTTTAGCTGCTTCTATAGAATATTTAATTATAGGAAATCCAAGAAATTTTTTAATATTCTTATTTTTAATTCTTTTGCTTCCTGCTCTTGCTGGGATTATGCACAAATACATATTTTATAAAAAATTTAATTTCGATTAATCTTTCTTACAAATAAGACATTTTCATGTTCAGATTGAATTTCATTGATTGGGATCAAATTAAAACCCATTAAAAAAGTTATTAAAGAGGCTCTGAAATAGCCAAAAACTAATACTAATGGCTATAAGGAAACAAAAGATAAGAAGGGATCTTTATCAAAAAATATTCCAAAAGTGGTTTTTAGAAATGATGGAAGATTATTATATCAATCTAGAGCAGGAAATCCGACTACAAAAAATATGAAAATGATTAAAATATCAAAAAATTCAATTGCCGTAGATAAAAAAAAAGATCTAAAAAAAGTGCGCAAAATTTTAAAAAAAAATTGTTATAATATTTTATTTTAAATTACTTAAAAATTTTAACTAAATCTTCTCTAAAAATTGGCTGTGATTTTAAAATATTTTTTTTTGATTTTTTTCCAATAACCTCATTAAAAAGGGAAGCACATATACCTATTTTTGGTCTAAAAGTTATCAAATCATCTTTTTGGATTATTTGATTTTTTTGAATAAATTTTTTTGCAAAAATCGACCTTCTAAATTTCAAATTTTCTTTTTCTGAATTTTTTAAGAAAATTTTATTGACACCAAACGCATTATGCATTTTTTTTAAACCAATAGATAATTGTTTAAATTGGTCTGGGTTAATAGAAAATTCAGAGTCAAAAGTTTTTTTATTGTCAATTATAAAGTGTTTTTCTATTAAAGTTACGGGAATAGAACTAGCTGCTAAAGATGAAAAAATATCGTTAGTATGGTCAGATAGTCCTATAAAATTATTCTTAAAATTTTTTTTAAATGTTTTGATTGAATTTAAATTCAATTGATCCTCAGGTGTTGGATAACCTGATACACAATATAAAATTATAATTTTATTATGGTATTTATTAATCCACTTAATGCACCTTTTAACCTCATATAACGTTGACATGCCAGAAGATACAATAATTGGTTTTCTTAAAGATGCTATTTTTGTTACTAACTGATAATCTGTAATCTCGAAGGATGATATTTTATAAATTTTAGGATTAAATTCTTCCAAAAAATCTACAGCATCTAAACTAAAAGGTGTTGAAAATAATTCTATATTATTTTTTTTTGCCAATCTAAAAGCATCTTTATGCCATCTAAAAGGAGTTTTGCTTTTTTTATATAAATTATAAAGTTTTTTTGTTTTTTGATACATTTTTGAATTTTTTTTAATATTTTTTGGATTACAACAAATACTACCTTCTTCATAAGTTTGTATTTTTACCAAATCTGCTCCAGATTTTTTTGCTTCAATAATATGCTTTAAAAACCTAGATTTTTTTCCAGAGTGATTTGCAGATATTTCTGCAACTAACAAAGGTTTTGATTTATTTGATATATGAATTTTGTTACTTATTATCATTTTAGTCAGTCTGATGCTTTAAACTCATAGCATAATCATTTGATTCTTCAAAATTTTTAATACTATTAAAAATTCTTTTATTTATCGTTTGATTAGAATAATTAAGCCAACGTTTATAAAAATTATTATTATAAAAATTTTTTATACCTTTTGCTTTAGACACTTCTTTATCAAAATCTTTGAAAAGATAATTTCTGTTAAAATATTTATCATTCATATAATGATATAGGTATAATTCTTTCTTATTTGGAAAATATTTAAATTTTCTTAAATTTAGCAAAACTTTTTCATATTGATTGATATTTTCACAAGTATAACTAAAATTATGTAAATTATGAGGGTTAACTTTAGATGCGTTAATGACATTTATTTTTCTCAATGGATATTCTCTAGCAACTACACCAAAAATAGTTAATGCAAAATCTATCTTCATTTTACTTATGTGATTAATATTATAATGTGAATTAATTAATCTAACTTTTGGGTTGTCATTAACAAATTTATAAATTGCTTTTATAGAGGTCTCATCTTTATTAGGATGCGGTTTTATAAACCATTCGTAATTTGTTTTACTTATAATTTTTCCTAAAAATTTAAACCATTCAGAAAAATCCTCAAATAGGTGTCTTCCAAATGCATGTGGACTGTCAAGAAACGCATGGGCAGAAATTAATACTCTCAAATTTTTTTTTTTTAACAAAGTCTTGTGAATATTTTTGGTTTTAAGAATTTTTTCATCATTTAAATAAAATAATCTTTGAGATTTTTTTGAGATTCTTTTAGAAATATTAAGACCACTTTTTAAAATATCTCTTTTTTTCTGTTTTCCAAAACTTTCGTAAGTGCTTTTAAAAAATCTATACTCTGAGAAATTACCTGTTAAATTTTTTTTAAAAGAAATATCTTTTTTTCTATATCTGTAAATTTTTTGCTCATTAGCAACGAATGCGTCTAATTTTAAATAACTTGCTATTCGCAAGGGAATAGCAAATGAGTAGACACCATGACTTGATAAAACTGCTTTAACATCATTTTCTTTTATAAATTCATACCAAAAAAAAAATATATAGAGAAACTCTTTAAAATAGTTTTCCAAATTCTTAGAATTAATATCTACTGTGATTTTATCGAATTTTTTTAAGTAACTATCATAAAAAATATCTCCTATCCAAATATTTTTGACTACTAATTTTTCAATATTTGATTTTTTTTTTAAGAAAACAATATTTTTTAAAAATTCTTTTTGAGCAAATTGATAAACTTTTCTTGAAAATTTAGGTCTTATAAATTTTTTAACATTAAATGATCTATAGATATAAAAAGTTTTTAAGTTAAAAAAATTTCCCAGATACCACTTTAGAATTTGAAAATAACTTTTCTCTTTATGGAGATTTCTAAATATTTCATATGAAATCGCTTCAGCATCATACTTTCTAATTAAATAATTTAATAAAAATGAATTAGATACATGAAAAGGTTTCCAGTTATTAAATTCAACCAAAATTTTACTAGACTTTTTTTCTTTAATAGAAAAATAATTAAAAATTTTTTTATTATTATTTACAAAATTTTTTTGCTCTTTTGATAATAAAAAAAAATTTACTAACTCAGAAAGCATTAATTTAATTTTGATATCTCTTTTGTAATTTTTACAATTTCGTTATCATTTTTATAAATACCAGATAAAATTTTTGAAGTTTTTTTAAAATCTAATTTTAAACTTAATTTAACTAAGTCCATCCAATTCTTATTATTTTTAGATCGTATTTTTTGAATTTTATTTATAAGAGACAATGATTTTCTTATATTTTTTGAATGCTTCTTTTTTTTAACTTTCATTTAATTTATCAATTAACTATTAATATTTACAACGATTGATAAAAATAATAAACAAATAAAATGTCTGTAAAAAATATTTATAACAGTTTTAACTTTACATCATCATATAAAAAAAAATTAATTAATTTTCTTAGGGAAAATACAACCATAGAAAGCGGTGGTTATAAAATATTTAATGGTCTTTACGATCATCTACTACAAATTCCTGAAGAATTTGCAAATTTGATTATCGAATTAAAAAAAAATGATAAAAAATACAAAATTAAAAATTTTTTAGAAATTGGTTTTAGTCATGGATTTTCAAATACTGTTTTGCATAAATTTTTTAATTTTGATAAAAATGTTGCAATTGATAAATTTGGACCACATATAAATGGTTATTCCTTGTTTGCTAATTTAAGATTTAAAAATTTAATTCTCTTTTGTGGTGATACTAAAGATCCTAAAATTAATCAAAATCTAAAAAAATTAAAAAATTTTGATTTAATATTAATAGATGCAGACCATAATTACCAATCAGTGAAAAATGATTTTAAATTAGCTTTATCGGTATCTACTAAAAAAACTATATTTGTTTTTCATGATATTGCTCATGAAAATTCTGGTTCCAAAAAATTTTGGAGTGAAATTAAAAGAGACAAGAAGTATTTATTTAAAGAATTTATATCAGGTGATCACAAATTTAAATACGGTACAGGGATATTAAAAATTAAAAAGCACTAATTATAAAAATTTTTTTTATAATCTTTCTTTAACGAAGTAACTTTTCTTAAAGTATGAACTTTTTTTGTTTTTCTTTTAAAATCATATCGTGGTGGTATTGAAGTAAATCCAAATAATTCTTTTTGTTTAGTTGTAAGCTTTTTAAAAATTTTAGGTCCACAGAAAGTAAAATCTGTAGATGGTTTCATCCACCATCTTTTGTAATGCAAAAAAATTGACCATCTACTTTTATTGGAAACGTTCTTTCCCACTTGATGCCATGTCTGACCTAATAAAACAGATGCTGAACCTCTTGGAGCCACAAGGTATTTAAATTTTTTATTTACATTTTTATTTTTTTCATGGTGAATTCTTCTCCCAGATCTATGGCTCCCAGGCCAAACTTTTGTAGCTCCGTTTGAAACTTCAAAATTATCAATACAAATCATTACAACAATATCAGTGGTAAAATTAATCGAATTAATTGGGAGTTGAGAATCTATATGAACTTTTGTATCAAATTTATTTCCAACACTTAAACTATTGCTTGCCATCATGTTATCTAAAATAAATTTATCCTTGAATACTTTTCCTACTATTGCCAGAATTTTGTTGAGTGAAGAATATTTAAGAAAAATATCAGGGTCTCTAATTGGTAAATCTCTAATAATAATTTGACCTTTATGGGAGACCTCATCAATGAAATAAGGGTTTTTTTTTAGATTCTTATACAATGTTTCTAATTTTTTTTTTAATAGGACACATTCTTTTTTTTTTATTACATTTGGTATTATTGAATAACCTTTTTTTTCAAGTTCAAATAAAGTAGTGTTTCTAATAGTCATGCTTAACAAATACATAAAAAATATTAAAATTACAAGATTAAGAAAATTTAACTCTTCTCAAGCAATTAAAATTTTAGAAATTAGAAATCAAGAAAATGTAAGAATTAATATGATTAACACTCAAATGATCTCTCAAAAAGAACATTTCGCTTGGTTTAAAAACATTTTAAAAAATAAATTTGAGTATTTTTATTTAATTTCAATAAAAAACAATATTTCTGGAATGTTAAGATTTTCAAAAAAAAATCATGAAGTCGAATGGTCATTTTACTTAAAAAAAGAAAAGCAAAAAATATATGGAGGATTTGTAGAATACATATCAATTAACAAGGCGTTTCGGTTAAAAAAAATATCAATTTTATCCTGTAAAGTGTTTAGTTATAATCTAGGTGTTTTGTCTTTACATAAAAAATTTGGTTTTAATATTCAAAGAAAAAAAAAATGTGATGAACGTGTCCTAATTTTTTTATCTCTATTTAAGAAAAATTGGAATGTTCGTAAAGCTTTAATCAAAAAAAGATTAAGAGTGTAATATAAAAATTTTTTTCAGTGCATAAATCAAGCCAATTGAGCTATTAGTACTGGTCAGCTGCACGCATTACTGCGCTTCCACATCCAGCCTATCAAC
>MDTD01029931.1_pt1 | contig 11789 bp, 12 predicted proteins | sample 811221 | NCBI WGS metagenome assembly MDTD01 (sample SAMN05326646, study PRJNA326480) | marine metagenome | isolation source: seawater | place: Pacific Ocean: South West | collected 2011
AACTTACGTAGATACTGGAGGAAACAAAGGTAACGAAGTAACTGGTAACTCATACGGTGCTAACAGTTCAATAACTATGTCTGGATCTGGCGATGTTGGATTCGGTACAGTATCAATGACAAGAACAATCAATGACTCTGCTAACGGTTGGGGATCTTCTTTCCAAACTTTAGATATGGGTGACATGGGTGTGTTCTCATTCGATTCATCTGCAGGTGGTCTAGTTGGTGTTACTGCTAATGACGACTTAATGCCTACAGCTTACGAAGAAGCATCAACAGGTGTATCTTCAAAAGGTGTAGTAGGTGGTGGATCTACTAACGTAATTGGTTATAGAAATACATTTGGTATGTTCTCTATATCAGCTGGTTACACTCAAAATGGTACACAAACTGCTGAGTCAGCTTCGTCTGGTCAAGCTTCTCACGGTTCAAACGAAGATATCTATGTATCAGTGTCTCCAATCGATGGTTTAACTATCGGTGCTGGTCACGCTACATTAGGTGGTGCCGATACTTCAACTACTTCTGAGTCAACTCAAGAAGCAGTTATGAACATCGTATACTCAATGGGTCCAGTATCTGTTGGTTACAGAGAGTTTGAAAGTAACAAAGGTACAGCTGGAACAGCGTCAAGATCTGGTGATCATATGGCGATTGCGTTCAACGTAAATGATAACTTTAAAGTTTCTTACGGAACTCAAGATACTGAAGTAGAAGCAATTTCTGCTACTGCTGCAGTAACAGAAGAAGTTTCAGGTATTAGTGCCGCTTACACTTCAGGTGCAATGTCAGTTAGAATGAATCATTCTAAATCTGATAATGACAACGGTGTATCAGGTACAGATGATGAAACTACTGAGCTAAGCTTAGTATTATCATTCTAATACGTATAAAAGATACGAATTATGAAAACGGCCCTTCGGGGCCGTTTTTTTTTGACAAATTATTATTTTTCTAATTGATCAAAAAAACTCTTAAAAAATGGTGTGTAATTAGCACTTCCGGATAAAGAACTTTTGTAAATAGGTTTTCGAGCTTCTGCTACGCTTAAGGTTTTAATTGACCTCTTATTATTAAAAAAGTTAAGGCATTGATCTTCCCAACCTAGGTCACAAAATTTTATCATATTTTTTATTTCTACCTCAGAATTATTAATTAGTTTTTCATAACTTAAATCATAAATATAGTTTGGAAATTTTTTCTTCCAATAATTCATAAGATTTTGATAATTTTTTATAAAATTTAAAAGGTTATCCTCATTATATGACCACTCTAGTCCCTCTGGGAAAAAATTTTTGTATAAAGAAAAAAAGTTATCTTTTGGATCTCTAAAGCAATGAATAATCTTTGCATTTGGGAATATTAGGCTTAGAAATCCTACCCATCTAAAATTTAGAGGATCTTTCTCTGTAACAATATTTTCTTCAAATTTAAAATCATTCAAAAGATTAATATATTCATTACCAAAATCCTTTAAAATAGCCTCAAAATTTTTATTTTCGATTAAAGACTGGTCTAAATTTCCGTTTTTTACAAATCGCTTTTTAATAAGTTTATCAATAAAACCTGTTTCACCTGCTCCATAAACTGAACTATGAGATGAAATAATTTGTTCAGCTAAACTAGTTCCAGATCTTGGTAAGCCTAAGATAAATATTACTTTTTTAGTCTTTTTATTTTTTTCATGGTCATTAAAGTTAACCTTATCAAAAAAATTTCTTATTTCTTTGTTAAATCTTATTTCAATATTTTTATCGTAAGCAAATTGATTATTTGCCAAATCGTTAGCTTTTTTTAGAAATTTAAAAGATTGTTCAAAATTCTTAGTATCTTCAAACGCTTTCCCTAAAGCAAAATATAAATTTATTTTTGCTATATCATTTAGATCTTTCAAGGTCTTTTCTCTGTCTTTCATTTCTTTTAGATGAGCATTATCTTTATCATATTTAGTGAACCTACTGATTAATCTATCAGCATTAGTTGCTGCTGGGTTAAGTTTTATCATTTCTTTGAAATGAAATTTTGCCTTATCAAAATCTCCATAGCTTTGGTAAGCCAACCCAATATTATAGTGAATATTTTCAGATTTATTGTCTATTTCAAGTGCTTGATTATATAAATTAATTGCCTCCTTATGCTGATCTAATTGGAATTTAAGATTAGCATAATTTGTAATTCCATTAATATATTCTTTATTGATATTAAGAATTTTTTTAAATTGTTCCTCAGCATCTTTAAATCGGAGCATATCTCTAAAAGTATTAGCCAAATTATTCATGGCCGCGAGATTTTGAGGTTCTTTTACTAAAACTTGATTAAAATTTTTCATTGCAGTCTCATAATGTCCAATTTTCTGATAAGATGATCCTAGTAAATTTAATAGAAAAGAATTATTAGGTAATTTTTTTAGTAGCGGATTAACTTCTTTGATTACAAGTTTAAAGTTACCAACATTGTATTGGTTAACAAGTTTTGCGACTTTATTTTTTATAATTTCGTTTTGATTCATTATCTTTTTTCATGTGTTCTTTAATATATGAAATTGATCCAAAACCGCAGCAATTAAGTAGCTTAATTTTATTTATATTTTGGGAATTTATACCCCCTAGAGCAATAGATTTATAGTTATTTAATTTTGAAAGATTATTAAATTTAATGATATCAAGATACGAATTTTTTTTTTTTACCTTAAAAACAGGAGCTAGAAATATTAAATCAGTTTTTTGCTTTTTTTTTTCATTTAACTCTTTTATATTGTGGGCTGAACCCAATATTATAAGTCCTTTTGTTTTAGCTTTAAAAGTATTTAATTTTTTATTAAATGAAGGTATGTAAACACCATCTAATCTCAATTTTATTGCTAAGTTAACATTATTGGATATAAAAAATTTTAAATTTTTGGACTTACAAAACTTACTAATTTTGTTAATTAGATCCTCTTTAATTCGGTGATTATAATTTCTATAAATTAATGAGGTATTAATTGGAACTTTTTTTAAATGATCTTTGTTAAAATCGTCTATAAAATAGAACTTTTTTAAATTATTAAAATGCATAAATCTGTATTAAATCTAAATTCGATTAAAAATGAAATAGAAAAAAATTCTAATGTCCTAAAAGGAATCGAGATTATTGCAATAAGCAAAACTTTCTTAATGCAAGATATCTCTCCATTAATTAATGCAGGACATATTCATTTTGGTGAAAATAAGATTCAAGAGGCTTTAAATAAATGGTCAGATATTAAAAATCATAATAGAAATTTAAAATTACATTTTGTTGGTAAGTTACAAACCAACAAAGTAAAATTTGTAATACCTTTATTTGATTATATACATTCTCTAGATAATTATAAACTAGCTCAAAAAATTTCATCTCAACAAAATAAAATTAATTTTAAACCTAAAATATTTGTACAAGTAAATATTGGAAATGAACCACAAAAAAATGGAATTTCTATTAGTGAGTTGGACTCTTTTATCGAGAAATGTAAAAATGATTTAGGTTTAGATATTATAGGGTTGATGTGTTTGCCTCCAAATGATGGAAATGCAGAGGCATATTTTAAAGAAATGAATTCACTAAAAGAAAAATTTAATTTCAAAGAACTAAGTATGGGAATGTCCAGTGATTATAATTTGGCAATTAAAAATGGCTCTACATTCATAAGGATAGGTAGTAAAATTTTTGGTGAAAGATCTAAATAATATTTATTTTAGTTTTTTTATTTATTAATTTTAATAAAATCAAAAAATCATTTTTTTTTAATCCAATACATCCAGCTGTGGGCTTGTAATTTTTAGTTAAGTGAATAAAAATAGCACTACCTTTATTCATTATAACTTTTTTCATATTATATTTTATGGGTAATACTAAATCGTACTTATAATCTTTTCTAAACATTTTCTCGTATTTAAACTTTTTAGAAATTTTAATGAGCTTATTATATTTTAAACTCTTAGTATCATTACACCACCCCATTGATAATCTAATAATTTTTGTATTTAGTTTTGTAGTTGGTTTTTTTAATCTATCTTTTCGATAATATAAATTGTCTAACTCAAAGGTTCCTGAAGGTGTTTTTTGATCACCTTCAATCTTATTTTTAGTAAAGCCATTTTTCCCTATACAACACTTAAATTTGAAATCATCAAAAATAAGTGTATTTTGATCTTTAACGTATATATTCATATCAAAAAAATGAGCACAAAAACTTTAATAATTTTTCAGAATAAGTCATTATACAATATCTTAAATGAAATAAGTATAAATTTTAATTTTAACGTAATATTTTCGGATAGTAATAATATAAACTATCACGAATATGAAGATTATTTGATCATTACAAATGACAAACAATCCAAAGAAAAAAATAAAATTCTACTTACGGAGTTTCCATTAAGATTCCAAAAATTATTAAAAATAATTAATATTAATTTTTTGAAAAATAAGTATCATCTGCAATCAAGAATTGTTGTGGGAAAATACGAATTAGATCTTAATTCTAAAATGCTATCAAAAAATAATAATTTTTTAGATTTAACTGAAATGGAGTCTAAAGTGATATTATTTTTGAAAAAAAAAGAAAAACCAACAAATATTAAGGAACTTCAAAAAAAGGTTTGGGGACATATGCCAGATTTAGAAACTCATACAGTTGAGACACATATTTACCGTTTAAGAAAAAAGATAAAAGATACGTTTCAAGACAATAATTTTATTGTGAGCTTAAAGGATGGTTACGAAATCTTTAAAGAAGAATAAATATATTAAAGAACTATTCACAAAAAAGTATAAGCCAAGAGTGATTAAACCAAAAAAAGGTAAAGGAAGTTTCAAAAGAGTAAAAAACTAGAGTCTTGCTCCAATTTGTTGAATAATTTTAGAGGATATTTCTGTCCCTTTTTTTAAACAATTTTCTTGTGTCATATTATTAATAAAACCGTGAAGATATCCACTTGCAAATAAGTCTCCGGCACCTGTCAAATCAACCACCGCTAAATTTTTTTCAACCCCAATCTCACATACGTCTTCACCACTTATTGAAACAGCGCCTTTTTCTCCTCTTGTAACCACAATTTGTTTATTTATTTCTTTTCCAAAAGAGACTATTTCATTAAAATTTTTAGCATCAATAAGAGACATCATCTCCTCCTCATTAGCAAAAGTAATATCAAGTCTATTTTTTACTAATTCTAAAAAAAAAGGTTTATGTCTATCTACACAAAATTTGTCTGACAATGACATTGCCACTTTTTTTGCATTATCAATCGCCTTATCGAAAGCTTTCTTTGGATCACCCTCATCCCAAAGATATCCTTCTAAAAAGATCATTTCAGAATTTTTTACAGCTTCTGTATTTATGTCATTTTCATCAATTTTTCCCGCTATACCCAAAAACGTACACATTGTTCTCTCAGTGTCTGGAGTAATCAAAATTAAACATGTACCTGTGGGAAGGATTTCTTTTTTCTTTGTATATATATAATTAACCTTTTCTTTTTTTAGTCCGTCTTCATATTTTCTTCCAAAGTTATCATCAGAAACCTTGCCAATAAAACCTACTTCATTATTAAGTTGAGACAAACCAACAATTGAATTGGCTACTGAACCTCCAGAAACGGTTTTTTCAATTTTTAAATTTGATAATAATGAGTTGAATTCATTCTCATCAAAGATTAATTTCATATTCCCTTTTATTAAATTATTTTTAGAAATAAAATTCTCATCTACTTTACAAATTACGTCAATTATAGCATTTCCAATTCCTAAAATTTTCATATTAAGCTTTTTTTGTTTTTACTGGTTTTTTTCTTTTAGGATAACAATTGGTACAAATTTTACAAGTTAATCCATAACAATCCCTCGCTTTACAATACTCTCTTCCATAATAAATAATTTGAAGATGAAGTTTGTTCCAGTTTTTTTTTGGAAATAATCTTTTGAGATCTTTTTCTGTTTGAGTTACGTTTTTTCCATTTGTTAAGCCCCACCTTTGGGCAAGTCTATGAATATGAGTATCTATTGCAAATGCGGGATGTCCAAAACCTTGAGACATAACAACACTAGCAGTTTTATGTCCTACACCAGGAAGTTTCTCTAGTTCTTCAAAAGTTCTTGGTACTTTACTATTATATCTTTTAATTAATATTTTTGATAAATTATATATACTCTTCGCTTTAATTCTAAAAATACCAATTTTTTTAATTAGTCTTTCAATTTTTTTTCTTCCAAGTTTCACAAAATGTTTTGGATGGTGATATTTTGGATATATGTTTTTTGTAACATTATTAACATTGACATCAGTACATTGAGCAGAAAGCAGAACAGAAATAAGTAAAGTAAAAACATTTCTACTTTTTAAGGGCACTTTAATTGAAGGATAAATCTTATTTAGTGTGTTGAGAACAATTTTAGCCCTTTGAATTTCATTCATTTATAAGATAAATTTTTCATTATTTAAAATTCAAAAGGCTACGCATTGAGTAAAGACCTGGTTTTTTTTTATTTAACCACTTGGCTGCGGTTAATGCCCCCTCAGAATAAAGCGCTCTGTCAAAAGCCTCATGGTTAAGTGTAATAATTTCTTTACCGCTAGAAAATTTTACTTCGTGTTCTCCAATTATTTTACCTTTTCTTATTGAATTAAAATTTATTTTCCTCCCATAAGGAAAAGATTTTTTATTCAAATATTTTTTTCCTATTAGTTTATAAAAATCTTTGTTTTTACCAACGGCTATGCCTTTTCCCAACATCAAAGCAGTACCCGATGGATGATCTTTCTTATGTCTATGATGTATTTCAAAAACTTTACTCAAATAATTATTTCCAAGTGAGGCAGATGCGATTTCAGTTAAGTACATCAATAGATTTATTCCAAGACTCATGTTACCTGCTTTTAAAATAGGTATTTTTTTTGAGAATTTTTTTATTACATTTTCGTCTTTTCTAGTGAAACCCGTCGTTCCTATAATCACTCTTTTTTTCAATTTTGTAGCTATTTTTAACACTTCGAGTGTGCATTTTGGAATTGTAAAATCAATTATAACATCAGCTTTTTTAAAAGCTTTTTCATCATTTTGGCACACACCAATTCCATTAATTTTTTTTTTAATCAATTTATTTTCTGTAAGAACTGTAATTGTAAAATTTTTATTTGATTTCGCAGATTTAATTATCTGCTGCCCCATTTTACCCATGCATCCTGTGATTGCTAATTTTATTTTATTCATCTAATAACAAGATATGAAATTATCACTATTATGACAACAACAATAGACCAAAGAAATAAATTCCAAATAAATCGTTTGTAATTTGAATTAGTTTCTAAAAAACCTGGAATGACAAGAATTAATACTGCTATTAAAAATATTGCTGGAATTATTTGCTCCAATCCCATTTTTAATTTTTCCAAAAACTTTTAGCTTTTTGAAAGAATTTTTTAATGCTTGGATTAGATTTTTCATTTTCTATTTTTCTAAATTTTTCCAATATTTCTTTTTGTTCTTTATTTAAAAAAACAGGGACTTCTGTTTTAACTTGAACGTATAAATCTCCAAAATCTCCTCTTCTCATAAAAGGCATGCCCTTCCCTTTTAATCTAAATTGTTTCCCATTTTGAGTTCCATCTGGAATTTTAATTTTTGCTTTACCACCGTCTATCGTTGGAATCTCGATGGTTGTTCCAAGTGCAGCATCAGCTATGGATATTGGAAATTCAAAAAATAAATTTACATCAGATCTCTTAAAAAGTTGATGGCTTTCAATATTTATAAATAAGTATAAATCACCACTTGGTCCACCCCTAGTTCCAGCCTCTCCTTTACCTGCTAGTCTTATTCTTGTTCCGTCGTCTACACCTTTTGGAATTGTTACGGATATTTTCTTTGAGACCTGTTTATTTCCTTGACCATTACAATCATTACAAGGGTGTGTAATCTCTTCACCGCTTCCAGCACATTGAGGACATGTTTGTTGAACTGTAAAAAACCCTTGGTTTGATCTAACCTTACCATTACCACCACAGTATGTACATCTGTCAGGATTATAACCTGGCTTGGAACCGTTACCTTTGCAAATATTGCATTTTTCAGAAGTAGAAAATTGAATATTTTGTTTTTTTCCTGTGAAGGCTTCTTCTAAAGATATCGACATATCATAGCGTAAATCTGAACCTCTATTGTTAGAGCTTCTTCTTGAAGATTTTCTTCCTCCTCCACCAAAGTCACCAAAAAAATCTTCAAAAATATCTGAGAAATCTGCACCACTAAAACCACCAAAGCCTCCAAATCCACCTCTACCGCCCCCTCCATTTTCAAATGCGGCATGTCCAAAGTTATCATAGTTCTCTTTTTTTGACTTATCAGATAAAATTCCATAGGCCTCACTTGCCTCTTTAAATTTATCTTCAGCAGTTCTATCTCCGGGATTTTTATCTGGATGATACTTGATGGCTAGCTTTCTATAAGCTGATTTTAGTTCCTCAGGACTTGCGCTTTTATTTACGCCCAGGACATCATAATAATCTCGTTTAGCCATTGTTTAAACTGGACAAATAGATGTCAGTTAAGCGCTTTTTTCTTTATTTTCGTCTTTTACTTCTTCAAAATCCGCATCAACAACATTATCGTCTTTCTTTCCTTTATCGTCTTTACCATCATCTTTATTCGACTCAGGTTTTGTGTTTTGCTGTGATTTATATATTGCCTCTCCTAGCTTCATGGAAGCTTGTACTAAAGCCTCAGTTTTTTTCTTAATATCATCTATGTCTTCACTTTTTAAAGATTCTTTAAGTGCATTTGAACTATCTTCGATAGCTTTTTTCTCAGCCTCAGAAATTTTAGCACCATGCTCTTTGAGATTTTTGTCAGTAGAATGTATTAAAGTATCAGCTTGATTTCTTACGTCGACCGACTCTCTCTTTTTCTTGTCAGCCTCTTTGTTTGCTTCAGCATCTTTTACCATTTTTTCAATTTCTTCATCACTCAAACCTCCAGAAGCTTGGATTTGAATTTTTTGTTCTTTTCCAGTTCCTTTATCTTTTGCTGATACATTTACAATACCGTTAGCATCTATATCAAAGGTAACCTCAATTTGAGGAACTCCTCTTGGAGCGGGAGCAATACCTACTAGTTCAAAATTTCCTAACAATTTATTATCTGTAGCCATTTCTCTTTCGCCTTGAAGAACTCTTATAGATACTGCGGGCTGATTATCCTCTGCAGTTGAAAAAACTTGACTTTTCTTAGTTGGAATAGTGGTGTTTTTTTCAATAAGTTTAGTAGATACTCCACCCAAAGTTTCTATTCCTAAAGATAGTGGGGTTACATCCAACAGAAGTACATCTTTTACATCACCTTGTAAAACTCCAGCTTGTATGGCTGCTCCCATAGCGACTACCTCATCGGGATTTACACTTTTATTTGGCTCTTTACCAAAAAAATCTTTTACCTCAGAAATAACTTTAGGCATTCTTGTCATACCTCCAACCATTACTATCTCATCGATGTCACTTGCTGAAATTCCTGCGTCATTGAGAGCTGTTTTACATGGTGGAATTGTTCTTGAGATTAAATCCTCAACTAAAGCCTCAAGTTTTGCTCTAGTCATTTTTAAATTAATATGTTTAGGACCAGTTTTGTCAGCAGTTATAAATGGTAAATTTATATCTGTTTGTTCTGCTGATGATAATTCGATTTTTGCTTTTTCGGCTGCTTCTTTTAATCTTTGTAAAGCTAGTTTATCAGATTTTAAGTCAATTCCGCTATCTTTTTTAAATTCTGCAATTAAATAATCTACTATGGAATTATCAAAATCTTCGCCTCCTAAAAAAGTATCTCCGTTAGTAGATTTAACTTCAAAAACACCATCACCTAGTTCCAAAATAGAAACATCAAACGTTCCACCACCAAGATCATACACGGCAATTTTTTTATTTTGTTTTTTATCTAACCCATAGGCGAGAGAGGCAGCGGTTGGTTCATTTATAATTCTTAAAACTTCAAGACCTGCAATTTTACCAGCATCTTTAGTTGCTTGTCTCTGAGCATCATTAAAATAAGCAGGAACAGTGATTACAGCTTTTGTGACTGGTTGGCCTAAATATTTTTCAGCTGTTTCCTTCATTTTTTGAAGAATAAATGCAGAAATTTGTGAAGGGGAATATTTCTCTCCATTAGTCTCTATCCAAGCATCTCCTTTTTCAGAATTGACAATTTTAAATGGAGCAGCTTCTATATCTTTTTTAACTGTTGAGTCTTCAAAGTTTCTTCCAATCAATCTTTTGACTGCAAAAATTGTGTTTTCAGGATTCGTTACTGCTTGTCTTTTTGCAGGTTGACCAATTAATTTTTCATTTTTATCTGTGAAAGCAACAACTGAAGGAGTAGTTCTGGCTCCTTCTGAGTTTTCTAAAACCTTTGCTTGACTACCTTCCATTATAGCCACACATGAGTTAGTGGTACCTAAGTCAATTCCGATTATTTTACTCATAAGTAGTTTGCCTTTCATAGTTCATATAGGAGCTAAATTTTATTCTACAAGTTAATAGATTCATTATTTACCCTCCAAATTTTCTTGATTTTCCTCATTTTTTTCTACATTTTTGGTTGTTCTTTTTGAAACTCCAACTAATGCTGGTCTTAATAATCTATCTTTAATTGTAAATCCTTTCTGAATTTCTTGCACAATTGTTCCAGGTTCTTTTTGATCATCAATAATCTCCATCATAGCTTGATGAAAATTTGGATCTAGTTTTTTATTTAAGCTTTCTATGGGTTTAATTTGATTTTTTGAAAATATCGAAATTATGTCTTTATTGATAATATTTAGGTGCTCAAGAATTTTTTTTAATGCACTTGTATCTTTTAAAGTTTCATCATTTTCTAAAATTTGCTTAGACCTATCTAGGTTATCAATAAGATTGAGAGCTTCTTTTGCAAAAGCAAAACCACCGTATTCAAAAGCTTCTTCTTTCTCTTTTTCGAACCTTCTTCTTTGATTTTCCATCTCAGCAAAAGTCCTTGCAACTTTGTCCTCTAGTTCAAGAATTTTTTCTTCTACAGTTTTTTGAGGTTCCTCGATGTTATTCTGATCTTTAATTTCTGAGTTTTTTTCATCTAAACTGTTAGAAACTTCCTGCTCTTTGTTATCTTTTATGATTTCTTCCTGATTTATTTTTTGGTCTTTGTCCATATCCTTTTATATGGTAAGAAAATCTTAAATTTCCAGATGGCAAATAGAAAAATAAAAAAATTAATTATTGGAACAAATAACAAAGGAAAACTAAGAGAAATAAGAGATTTAATCCCAAAACGCATTAAAACCGTGTCCCCCCTTGGCTTAAATATCAAAAGTCCAAAAGAAAATGGCAAAACTTTTAAAGAAAATGCTTTAATAAAGTCAAAGTTTTTTTCTAAAAAAACTAATTTAATTTGCCTTGCAGACGATTCCGGTCTTGAAATTGACTTACTAGATGGGAAACCTGGAATTTTTTCGGCAAGATGGGGAGGCAAAAAATCCAATTTTAAAAAAGCAATTAAAAGAGTTTATAGAGAGCTAAATAAAAAAGATCGAAATTGGAAAAATAAAAAAGTTAAAGCACGTTTTGTCTGCGCATTATCTATTAGTTTTTTAAACAAAAAAATAACTTGTGTTGAAGCTAAAGTAGAGGGAAAAATTTCTAACATTCCAAAAGGAAATAATGGTTTTGGTTATGATCCAATTTTTATAATCAAAGGTAAAAAAAAAACCTTTGGTGAAATGGTTTATGCAAAAAAGTATAAGTTA
>MDTD01008158.1_pt1 | contig 11788 bp, 13 predicted proteins | sample 811221 | NCBI WGS metagenome assembly MDTD01 (sample SAMN05326646, study PRJNA326480) | marine metagenome | isolation source: seawater | place: Pacific Ocean: South West | collected 2011
CCATCAGGGAAAAAACGAAAAGTTGCTTCATATTAGACTCCTGTGGGTTGGGTACTTCATCAGTAAGCAACCCGCCATAGCTTTATATTACACCTAATTACCGATAAGGAACGTAACAATCACTTGATATAATGATAAAAACCATGCGGATCATCGGAGAAGCCGCTACGAAGATGCTCGTACACAGTAATCACAAGCAAAATGGGTGCCACAGCATCGCTCGATTGCAGTAAAGAACGGATGCCGCTATAATGCAGACGGAACGCATGTTCTAAAAAGGAGGCAAATGACGGATTACGCCGTATCTGAGAATGAGCAAGTTCAGCAGTTCCTTGACGACTTGATGGCGACGGACATCGACAAATACGAGATCGTGCAGCAGGCGCGGCACATCATGTTAGCCTGCCATCCACAGGCTGATGAAACCATCAAGTACGGCGGTATTCTGTTCGCGTTGGATGAGGATTTTGGCGGCTTGTTCGTGTCAAAACATCACGTGAAGTTCGACTTCACGCAGGGGTACAAACTGGACGATCCAGAAAATCTACTGGAAGGCTCCGGTGAGTTCCGCCGTCACTTAAAGTTCAAATCGGAAGCCGATGTGACCGAGAAGCAACTGCGGTTTTTCATCGAACAAGCCGAATCATAAACTCAGGACTGTTCGCAATTTCTGGGCATACGCACGCTGAAAGCCAAAATATCCATATAATAGACGATATAGCATCACGTGGAGGTGTGCTATGTCGACAGAAACCTCTCGTTCAAAGCTCAACATCTGGGGATACAACACCATCGCCAAGCAGATTTTTGCGCCCATCATCCTGGGCGTTGTCGTTTTCCTGTTAGCAGGGACGACCGATTGGGCCTGGGGATGGGTCTTTAATATCGTGCATGCCCTCGTCTGGGTTGGCATGACCCTCGTGCTCATTCGGACAAACCCCGACCTGCTGAATGCGCGTGGCCGGCAAGCCGCAGGCTTCAAGTTCTGGGATTTCGTGCTGGTATCGTTGTATGGGATGGCCTGGATCGGGGTGGTAGTCGTGGGCGCGCTGGACTATCGCTATGGTTGGACAGGTGCGTTCCCAGCGTGGTTGGCTAGCGAAGGCGCGATGCTCATGGTGGCCGGCTTCGGTATTATGACCTGGGCGATGGTGGTCAATCGCAATTTTGAAACGTTGGTACGCGTGCAGGATGATCGCGGCCATGAGGTCATCACGGATGGCCCATATCGCTATGTGCGCCATCCGGGCTATGTAGGCGTCATTATCGCCTTCTTCATTGGGATGCCCCTGCTGCTAAATTCAGTCTATGCGGTGATTCCGGCAGTCATCGGCGGGGTAGTAATGGTCATCCGTACAGGGTTAGAAGATCGTGCGCTGCAAAAAGAACTACCCGGTTACACAGACTATGCCCAGGAAACGCGCTATCGGCTGGTTCCGTGGCTATGGTAAGGTTATTTTGCCTATGCCACACTTGACATGCAAGTGGGTCGCCATATACAATCGGCCTACTTCGCTGAGGTAGCTCAGTTGGTAGAGCAATGCACTGAAAATGCATGGGTCCCCAGTTCAAGTCTGGGCCTCAGCACACTAACCCGCCACTGGCGGGGTTTTTGTTTCCTACAGTACGTTTGGCTACAGAGCGGCCCATTCCTCGCGCGTGATGACGTAATATTTGGTGATGCTGCCATCCTCATTAATCCCATCACGATCAAAACGCATGTTGAGTTTTTCCATGATATGGATAGATGGCGTATTGGCCGGGTTGATGGTCGACCAGATGGCATCCAACTTGGATACGCTGAAGACATAATCCAGCATGCCCCTGGCGATTTCCGTTGCGTAACCCTTGCCCCAGTAATCCTGGCCCAGCGCATAGATAATCTCATCAAAGTCGTTTTCCGGCGTGCGCACGACGCCGCAGAAGCCGACATAGGCATCCGTGCCTTTTTCGATGATGGCCGATGTGCCATAGCCGCGATCCGCATATTTCACCTGGCAGATGCCAATCCACTGGTCGCACTGCTCACGGGTGAGCGTGCTGCCATCATCCATGTACTGCATAGCGATGGGATCGGCACACAGCGCAGCCAATCCGTCGAGGTCTTGCGGCCCCATATGACGCGCATACAGGCGCTCGGTTTCAAACATCATGTTTTTTGCTCGCTTGGTTGGGAATAGGATTCTTGTCTATAGGAATGATACTGGTTAGGTAGAAGATATAAAAGGCTAGAAAGGGTCAATTAAACCGACGGTGAAGAAGGACAAATGAGGGCACATCAGGTGTTGAAGTTTGCATTGGATACAGTCTGTCGCAGATATTCATTATTGTAAATTAAAACTAGCAAGCATGATGCTGTTTGACTTCAATACATACTAGCTCTTGGCTTTCACTACCACCTTCGTATCCAGTTGTCGGTTTATAAGGAAAGTTATCAGTATAGGCACTACAATTATTATTGTGAATACGATTGTCTCAAGAAACATAGGTGCTATTGGCGTCCATCCAAGACATGACATACCACATTTAGGTGCGATAAGCCACAACACAAAACCAATTAAGAATATAGTTATTATAACACTGACAATGTAAGTTACTGTCAGTATGGTAGCCCGCAATATGTTACTCATAGCAATGATCTCTGTATCAACCATTTACACACATTATATCGGAATTCTATGAACCAGAACATAATTCTGGAGATAAGTATTGAGAGCCAGTAATTTGTGATGGTGTCCATCTCATATACAGATCATCGGGCGTTATTTGTGCATTTTATCACAGGCTTTGTGCAATACTCCCCTGTGCATGCTGTTTAAGTCACAATTCAATATGTGCGTTTTGAATTTGTACCTTAGGCAATTCGTTTCTAGCTTTTTCGTACTGATGTGTGAGGCATACAAATGAAAATAGCCATCCTGGCCGCCATGGAAGACGAGATGCGCTCCATCCGGCAGATGATCGAAGAACCCTCTGTGACCGACTATGGTTACCATCAAGCGGTGCAGGGTGCGGTACAAAATCACCACATCATCACGGTCGTTACCGGGGAAGGCAAAGTGCTGTCAGCGGCCAGGACGCAATGGGTCATCGACCATTTTCAACCCAATTTACTGATCTTCGTCGGCGCGGCTGGGGCATTGTCACCGGAGCTGGCTGTTGGCGATATTGTGATTGGCACACAATTTAAGCAGTTCGACTTTGACATCACGGCTTTGGCGATAGACGGCTACAAAGGCGAACCCTGGACTAAGGTTTATCCTCAGACCCTGGCCCATTTACAAGCCAAACAGGACGGCAAAACCTACAAACTGGGTTCCATCCTTACGGGTGATAAATCGATTGCGGACGAGCAAGAAAAGCGCACATTAGTTGAGGCGTTCAGCGGTGACTGTATCGAGATGGAAGGCTATTCAGCGGCCATTGTGAGTAAACTCAATCACACGCCCTTCGTCGTGATGCGACAAATAACCGACGTTTCTGATGGCGATGCCAGGGCCGATTTCGCAAAAAACCTGGCAGCGGTTAGCGCATCCTTGTGGACGCTCATTGTGGAACTGTTTTTTGATCTAGACGAAAACGACGTTGGCAGTTGGTCCCAACAATGACATCCTAACGACGCACAGATATAACGGACATCCGGCGGTATTTGTGCATTTCGTCACAGGCTTTGTACAACACTCCCCTGTGCAACCTTTCTGAGCTACACTACAATGCGTGCGTTTTGAAATTGGCAGCGAGGTGAAACATGGCATCGCTACAAGAATCCATGGTGGAATACAAAACACAACTCGAAAGAGGCACGATTCAAACGGCCTATCGTGGGTTGATGGACTATATCATGGGCTTCAGAACGCACTTCGCGAAATCATATCCTGATCTTGAGGTGTCGCGTAGTGTTTACTACGGCTATATGGATATGACGTATTTTTCGGTGTTTCCGGCAGCACTCAAGGCAAACAAGCTAAAAATACCGATTGTGTTCCAGCATGAAGCGTTTCGGTTTGAGGTCTGGCTATCGGGCATGAATAAGCGCGTGCAGGCCGAATATTGCGAACGCATCCAAGCCAGCGATTGGGACACATATCCAGTCGTGCCACAAGGAAGGTTCGTTGATTCGATTCTGGAGCATGTCCTCGTCAATGACCCTGACTTCAGCGATTTGAACCTGTTGACCGAAAAATTAGAGCGCGGCACGCTGGCATTTATTGAAGAAATGGACGCTCTCTTGGCCAAAGCAGGCCCATTGGACTAGAAAATATCTGCACCGTCCACATTTGCCGATAATTAATCAAAAAGACATTTATACAAGGCAATTTGTAATAGCATTCAACCGATTATGATCGCATCCAGCAGGGAGGCACCCATTTATGAGTCGTGACCATCAGTACTTGATTTTGCCGGGGCCAGTTGAGGTCCGTAAGGAAATCCTAGAAGCACAAAGCCAGTGGATGATCGGCCACCGTTCGTCTGCCTTTGCAGACCTGTATGGCCGCATGCATGAAAAACTGCAAAAAGCCTTCTTCACCGAGAACAAGGTGCTCATGATAGGCGCATCTGGCACGGGCTTTTGGGAAGGTGCATCGCGCAATTGCATCCGCGACGACCAGAAAGTCCTGCATTTGACAGGCGGCGCATTCAGTGAGCGCTGGGCCGACATCAGCCAAGCGAATGGCAAACAGGTCGATACCGTGCAGGTCGAATGGGGCCAAGCCCACACGCCGGAACTGGTCGCTGAAGCCCTGGATAACGGCCCCTATGATGCCATCGCCCTGGTACATAACGAAACCAGCACAGGCGTCACCAACCCCGTTAAAGACATCGCCGCCGTTGTTCGTGAGCAAGCACCGGATACGCTGATTATGGTCGATAGCGTCAGCGGCTTTTTAGGGACAGAAATGCGCGTCGACGAGTGGGGCCTTGACCTGGTGCTGACCAGCAGCCAGAAAGCCTTCGCACTGCCGCCAGGAATGGCCTTCGTCGCCATCAGCGAACGCGTACTAGAACGCGCCAAGCAAATTGAGCATCGCGGCTATTACTTCGACTTCCTGTCGATTGCGAAATCCGCTGCCAAGAACAATACCCCCAGCACACCGCCCGTCAGCCTGATGTATGCTGCCGACAAGCAGCTTGATGACATCCTGACCGAGGGCATCGAAAATCGCTGGGCGCGGCACATCGCCATGAAAGAAATGACCCACGAATGGGCGACATCACGCGGGTTTGGCCTGTATGCCAACGAAGCCTATCGCTCCAATACCGTGACCACTGTCGATAACCGCGAAGTCGGCATCGACGTCAACGAGATGGCCAAGTTCATGGCCGGACGCGGCTTTGCGATGGACAAGGGCTACGGCAAGATCAAAGGCCCGACGTTCCGCATCCCGCACATGGGCGACCTGCAACCGGCTGTCCTGGAAGAGGTCTTCGACGGCCTGGATGCTTTCCTGGGCAAGTAATCCCATACAACGACCGTAGGGGCACAATATATTGTGCCCCTACATCATGTTTTGAAAGCGGACGCAGTTTGCCTACGAAAACATCAATTCATGAGGGCATTAGCACGCCCCACCGAAACAAGCCCATCCACTCACCCAAATATGAGGCAATTCCATGAGCTATACTGTCTTGATTCCCGATAACGTAGACCAGAAAGCGGTTGATCTGATCGACGCGGCTGACGGCCTGGATGTCGTTTTCCCTGGCAAGTTGACCCAGGAAGAATTGGTTGCGCAGGTGGGCGATGCCCACGCGCTGATTATCCGCAGCGGCGTGAAAATCACACCCGACGTCTTTGCTGCTGCACCCAATCTCAAGATCGTCGCCCGCGCTGGTGTCGGCGTGGATAACGTCGACCTGGATGCCGCCACTGAACACGGCGTCTATGTGGTCAATACACCGGGCGGCAATACCATTTCCACCGCCGAGCACACGTTTGGCCTGATGATTGCCCTCGCGCGCCACATTCCCCAAGGGGATGCCTCTCTACGTGCCGGTCGTTGGGATCGCAAAAAATATGTAGGCGTAGAACTGAAGGGTAAGACGCTCGGTCTGGTCGGGCTAGGTCGCATCGGCCAAGCGATTGCCAAACGCGCCCAGGCCTTTGAGATGAACGTCGTCGCCTATGACCCTTACCTTCCGGCAGATGTCGCCAGTGAAATAGGCGTCGTCCTGCTCGATCTGGATGGGGTGTTCGCCCATGCGGATTTCATCAGCCTGCATTCGCCGATCACGGACGAAACACGCGGCATGATCAATGCCGAGGCCATCGCCAAGATGAAAGACGGCGTGCGCATCGTCAATGCAGCCCGTGGTGGCCTCATCAATGATGCCGACCTGGCTGAGGGCATTAAGTCCGGCAAGGTCACCGGAGCCGCGCTGGATGTCTATGAGCCGGAGCCACCCGCCGAGGACAACCCGCTCATCGGTCTGGATGGCGTGATTCATACGCCACATCTGGCAGCCAGTACCAGCGATGCCCAAGTAACGGTCGCTGTGGAAGCAGCCCAGTTGGTCATCGATACCCTGCTGCACAACAAGCCGGAGAATGTGGTCAACAAGGCTGTGCTAGAGAGCTAAAACAGATACAGACATTGCATCAAAAAAGCCGACCCCAGTGAGTCGGCTTTTTGATTTCTATGCTATACTTTTTAGAGAACATTTGTTTGGAGGAACCACCATGCCTGATCCTGATTTGAAGCGGCCAGTGGGATTGACAAAAGACGCCGGCTGGCAGATTGGCGTGCGCCGGACGGTGGCAATGTCAGTCGAAGATGCCTGGGATTTGCTATTTTCTGATGGGGGTCTCAAAGTATGGTTGGGAGATCCGGTAAATATCACCTTCGCTAAGGGCGAGCCATACCAGCTTAAAGATGGCACAACGGGCGAAATCCGCGTGTTTAAGCCGCTGTCACATATTCGGCTGACGTTTGACCCGCCTGGTGCAGTGCGCACCTCAACGATCCAGGTGCGGGTGCTGGCCAATGATGGCCGCTGCACGATTGCGTTCCATCAGGAGCACCTGAGCAGCGCCGCCGAACGCGGACAACGCCGCCGTTTCTTTCAGCAGGCGATGGATCAACTGATGGAGTTGGCTAATCAATGACAGTACGACCTGAAAAACCACAGGATATAGCCGCTATTTATGCGGTGAACGCAGCTGCATTCCCAACAGAAGCCGAGGCCGAGTTGGTCGATGCCTTGCGCGATCAGGGAGCGTTGGCTGTTTCACTGGTGGCCGAGCATGAGGGGCAGATTGTCGGGCATATCGCTTTTTCGCCAATGACGATGGAAGGCGCTGATAGCCATCTAAAGGCGATTGGGCTGGCCCCGGTGGCGGTGCTACCCGATATCCAGCGGCAGGGGTTTGGCGGCCAACTGGTACTGGCAGGCATCGACGCCTGCCGTAAGCTGGGTTATGACTTGGTTTTTCTGCTGGGCCACACGGAATACTACCCGCGCTTCGGCTTTGTTCCGGCAGTGCCACTAGGCTACCAGAGCGTATATACCGAAGGCGAAGGCGATCATCCCTATTTTATGGTGCTGCCCCTGCATGAGGAAACAAAAATGCAGGGCGGCTTCGTTCGTTACCACCCTGCATTCGATGACCTGTAATGGTTTTCCCGATTAGGAAATGGCCTGTTCCACCATGCGCTTGATGCCGCTGGGGTTGGCCCCACTCATCCGGGCGACCTGCTGTCCCTTATCAAAGACGGCGAAGGTCGGGATGCTGCGGATGTCGTAGCGGCGGGCCATCACCTGATTGCGATCGGTATCCAGCTTAACCACCTTGATCTGCCCCGCGTATTCCTTGGAAAGCTGCTCAACATAAGGCGCGATGCTGCGGCAGGGTCCACACCAGGGCGCCCAGAAATCGACCAGCACAGGTACTTTGCTCTTGAGCACTTCGTTACGCCAGGTTTTATCACTGACCTGGATGGGTCCGCTGTGTTTGCCATTGCTACCGTTGCTACTGCCATTACTGGTTGATGCCTGCGCCTTGGGCTTATCTTGCGGCAGCGGCTTGCCATTCACCAGGAAAGCCGCATGGCTGCGAACATCACCCGGACGGGCATAATCGATCTCAGCCTGGGCCTTGCCCTTAGCGTCAAAGCTGATGATGGCTGGCGTGGCGATATTTTTGTAGTCGCTATGGATGCCAGGATTCTCGCGCACATCCACTTTGACGACCAGCAGGTCGCCTTTTTGCTTGCGAGCGACTTTGTTGAGGGCATCTTCCAGCGGTTTATCACGCTGACCTTCGTGCAGCAGGAGCAGCACAGGCAGGTCTTGCTTGAGAATTTTCGATAGGTTGTTGCTATCGGTTGTGATCGGTGTGTCAAAAACGGGCATGTGGATTCCTCTTCTTATAGGAGCGAGCTTATACCTTATAGACGCAGGGAACCCGTCATTTTTTACGTCATGAGCGTCAAGCAAGGCTGTTTGAGGTACAGTACACTGATGAAATAGCTTGTTTAAGAGAATCCTATGCACATTGTCGAGCACACATCCACGCGCTTGGTCTTGCAAAAGCGACGGTCCATGATGGCAGTTATCATGGCACTGTTCACGCTGCTTAGTACGCTGACACTGGTCAGCATCACCTTGCAGGGATTGGGGCGATTGGACACGTTTGACTTGATGGATTGGGTCGGCTGGATTATGTGGCTGTTGGTGGCACTGTTTTTGATAGGCTTCGGCAGCCTCGCACTGAACGCCAGCTTGCGCGGGACGCGCTGCACCTTCAATCGCGTCACAGAAACGGTCACGTTGCAACAGCCACGCGGCTGGAGCATGCAAACGATTGAGCTATCGCTGTACGCGGTTTCGCATCTGGCTGTGGAAAAGAACGATGAAGTAAGGGTGTTTGGCCTGTTTTTAGCCCTGCGCGATGGTCGGCGGCTACCCCTGGCGACGGCATCCATCCACGACGAAGATCAGGTTATCACGCTGCGCCAAATCGTTAGGCAATTTTTGCAGGGCACACATCGGCCCTGAGAGTGGTGCCCTATCCCTCGTTGGCAGCGGCACTGGTCAACATGAGGGCGGCGTATTCTTCCATCTCGAAGTAATCCATCGCACCGAGCTTCCAATAGCGGACGATGCCATCCCCATCAATCATGAATGTCACCGGAATATCCCGGACGCCATAGGTACGGCGGACGTCACTGGTCGGGTCGAGCGCGACCGGCAGGCCCACGACATCAATTTCTGCTAAGAAGTTGGTGATGCGTTCGCTGGTTTCGTCGAAGTTGACGGCCAGTACTTCGATGTCCTGGCTGGTTTTGTCATGCGCGAACTCAGAAAAAGCGGGCAGCTCGCGGACACAAGGTGGGCATGTTGTCTGCCAGAAGTTGAGGAACAGCGTCTTCCCGGCATAGTCATCGAGCGTGACAACCTCTCCATCGAGCGTAACCAGCTCAAAGAAGGGCGCTTCTTTATCCAGATAATTATTGGCACTGTAGTTCAGGCTGTTGACCGTATCGGCGGTTACTGTGGCCTGGGGAGGTTGCAAAGCGACCATCAGCATGGCGGCCAATATTGCCAGCAGCGGCACGATGGCAAAAATCACCAGCACAGGGGACGGTTTGTTGGGTGCAAGATGATTTTTCTGTTTTTCAGGGTGTGTTTGGGTCATAGTCCGATAAGATCACCACAAGCGACAGTCGATGTTGGCCGACACTGTACCATATTTAGCCCGCTATCAGTAGGGCTTTCTGGCCGGTTCGTCGTCTTGATAGTTGTCGGACTCGTCCTCCCGGTAGTGCGAGTCCTCACTTTTTCGTAAACTCGCTTTTTCGTAAGTAAAGCAATCGAGACACTCAAGAAGGCGGCCTGCGGGTCGCCTTCTTGTTTATATGGGTCATGGCGACCCGGTTCGCAGATGAGCAGCAGATTGGACCTCGCTATAGCTGGATGACTGCTTATTGTGTCGTTTCGTGCGTTCGTTTAAGATGAATAGCATAAGAACGTAAGGAAGCGATACACGATGAATCGACAGACGATCAATCGGTCAGGCGCACAACTACGAACGGGCATCGTTGATATGATGGCCCTGGGCGACTTCCAGCGCGTCATCGATATATGCAAAAAAACGCTAGTGGCAGCGCGCGATGCCCATGATCCGATCACGGAAGCCATGTCGCTGGTGGGGTTAGCGGCCAGCCATCGCGGGTTGGGCAAATACAAGGATGCCCTGATCCTGGCGAATGGAGCGATTGACCAGAGCCGCAGCGCAGGCGTCGCGGAAGTGACGTGTAATGCCCTGCTGGAACGCGCCACTATCCTGCATACGGGCCATTTGCAATTTTACGAAGCACGCGATGATTATCGTGAGGTGCTCAATCTGGCGCATGATATTGGCTATGTGGCCGGGGTCAGTCAGGCGTTATGCGGCTTGGCGGCCGTCATGCTGGCGGTGGGCCAAACGGGGACGGTCCATGCCTATGCGCGGGAAACGCTGGACATCGCAACTGAAATAGACGATGCGACCCTACAAATCGAGGCGCTGCATGTGCTCGGTTTGTATTATGTCGAAGTCCGCAACCATGACCTGGCACTGCAAGCCTTGAGCGATGCCCTGGCGCGGGCGATGGATCATAAATTCGCAATTCTGCAGGCCTATGTGCTGGATGCCATCGGCGTACTGCATCTGGCGATGAAACAGCCCTCAAAGTCACTGAGCTATTTTGGACGTGCTTATGAAATCGCGAGGCAGTCCCATTATGCAGCCCTGGAGTCCGCGGTCATGCTGCACTTGGGTGAAACGTACATCGCGCAGGACGATTTCGCGGAGGCGCGTAAATGCTACGATGCCGTCGTGCGCAAGAGCGATGATACCAACACGCCGATCATCGAGGCGCAAGCGTCACTGCATATCGCGATCCTGCATTTGCACCAGCGCGAGCCGATCCTTGCTGTTGATTATCAACGGCGCGCGGCGGACATCGCCCACCGGGCGATGAATCCGTATTTCGAAAGTCAGGCGTTACAGCAATTGGCGGCAACAGAACGTATCATGAGCCATTATGATGCAGCGATTGCCGCCTTCACCTCCGCGCTGGATATTGAACGTGCACTGGAAAATGACAAGGCCGTGCGCGAGATCATCGCGGCGATTTTGTGGACGCGCGTGCTCAGTGTGGTCGATAAGGTGCTGCGTCTGTTGCACCTGCGCCAGGATGGCGACGAATAACCCCTCGCAAACGAACAAATAAAAAGGACACGTTATCTGACGTGTCCCTTAAGTCCCGTGATTGCGTTTTCCCGTAAAGGCAACTGACCCTAGCGTCGCCGATGAGCTGTGCTCATCCGTGCGTTCTAGAGGTAGTCGCGTAATTTCCGGCTGCGGCGTGGATGACGCAGGCGGCGCAATGCACGTCCTTCAATCTGGCGAATACGTTCGCGGGTTAGGCCGAACTTTTGGCCGACTTCTTCCAATGTGTAGCTGCGGCCATTTTGCAGACCAAAGCGCAAGCGCAGAATGCGGGCTTCACGCGGGGTAAGCGTCGTGAGCAGTTCTTCCAATTTTTCCTTGAGCATGGTGTCGTAAGTAGCTTCTGCCGGGGTCGGCTCGCTGTCATTGACGATGAAACTGCCGAGTTCGCTGTCTTCGTCATCACCCACCGGGCGCTCCAGGCTGAGCGGCTGCCAGGAGACTTTCAGCATCCACTGGACTTTGCGCGGCTCCATCTCCATCTTTTCCGCCAATTCCTCGACCGTGGGCTTACGGCTGAGTTCTTGCTCCAGATCGCGGGCGATACGGAACAGGCGGCGGATGCGGTCGGTC
>MDTD01033722.1_pt1 | contig 11788 bp, 5 predicted proteins | sample 811221 | NCBI WGS metagenome assembly MDTD01 (sample SAMN05326646, study PRJNA326480) | marine metagenome | isolation source: seawater | place: Pacific Ocean: South West | collected 2011
CGAAATTCTTCCAGATGGTATTGGTCTATTTTTTGTTCTATTCATGACAGCATCAGAATCTTTTTCAATAATTTGATTGAATATGTTGGAAGAACCGACCATACAATAGCCTCCTATAATCAACAAAAAAATGACATCAAATTTAATTTCATCAGCGGCAATTAGAAAACCAGCCAAGGATGAAAATACAACACTTAGAGCCAATCTTGCTTTAGTTAGTTCAAAAAAATCTGAGAAAATTGACTTTAAGGGACTACTTATTGTATTATGTTCCTGTAAACTTGTTGCCATAAATATAAGCACGCAAAATTAATGTAATTATGAAAAAAAACAATAATAAGGTTGTTATCTATTAGATTATTGCAATCTAAAAGTAATTGGTATACTGAAAGGAACTCTTACTGGTCTGCCTCTTTGCTTTCCAGGTGTCATCCTTGGAAGTTTTGAGATAATCCTACTTGCTTCCTTTTCTAAATTTTTATCAGGACCTCTTGTTCGAATTCCGCTAATGTTTCCATCTTTTCCAATCATGAACTGAACAAAAACTCTACCTTGAATACCCATCTCTTGAGCTATTTCAGGATATCTAAAATTTTTGCTTATGTGTTTTTGTATCTGCTCTTGAAAACATTTTCTTCTGTCAGACTTTGGAACTCTTTCACATCCAGGAAATAAAGGAACATCTTCAATGATTGCAAAAGGAACATCGACATCAACCTCCTCCTCTAGAACCTCTACCTCTTCAACAACCTCCTCTTGGTCTGTCTCAGTTGACTCGATTATTGTTTCCTCAATTTCTTCCTCATCTTCAACAACCTCAATAATTTCAGGCGCCGGAGGTGGTGGAGGTGGTGGGGGTGTTTTTATTTGTTCCGTTATTGGTATTTCCTCATCATCATCGTCTTCTACATTTAATGATTCAAGATCATACTGCCTTTCATATGATTTAAATTCAATCGCCTGCCAAGAAATAAATAATATAAGGCATAAACCAGCGGCCAAAAATAGACCACTGTATTTTCTTAGATCAGCTTTGGGATTTTTCTTTTTCTGCATCACGCTTGTATAAAGCTAAAGTAATTTTTTTTTTTATAAAAAGCTAGTTTGAATTATTTTTATAGTAAAGGCCATAGCCTATCGATAAAGACATAACAATTCCAGTGAGATTTGCTAGCATATCAAATATTTCAAAATGTCGATTTATTGGGAGAATTCCCTGTAAAATCTCTGAAAAAAAACCAATACCTATTACCATGTATATGTATTTGTTAAATAAGAGAGATTTTTCATCAAACCCGACCTTTACCCAGAATCCTGACATAATAATGTAAACTAAGACATGCATTAACTTATCATTTAAGTTGAAAATTTTCTTTGGCAACTCCGGAAGTGGAACAAGAGAGACAACGATAACAAATAAGGTGAAAAAGATTGCTGTTTTTTTTAACAATTAAGCTCCAATTAATTTTGCATATGCATCTGCATCAAGTAAATCATTCAATTCATTATCATCATCTATTTCCATTTTAATAATCCAACCATCTCCGTACGGATCCTCATTTATGATTTCAGGACTATCTTCAATTTTTTGATTCACTTCAATAACCTTTCCGGAAACTGGAATAAATAAATCTGAAACGGTTTTAACTGCCTCTACAGACCCAAAAACTTCTTCCTGTTTAAGACTTTCATCAACAGTCTCTACCTCTACATATACTATATCTCCAAGCTCTCCTTGAGCATAATCAGTAATACCAACTGTAGCAGTATTTCCGTTTATTTCAATCCATTCGTGGTCCTTGGTATACTTTAATTCAGATTTAATATCCATATAGAGAAATTTATACAGTAAATGTAAGTTTTAAATACATTTTTTCATAAAATTAATCACCAAAATTATACCTTAAAGTTAATCCAGATCTTATTGTTGTTTGTGGAAATGCAGTTGAAATTGCAAATTCCGAAAATAAATGGTCATAGAAAAATACTGCATTAAAATTTTTACTTAAAGCATAATCAGCTGAAAGCTTGAATGACCAAATAGATTGACCAGCAGTAACCCTGTTTTCTAGAAGATCTAAATTCCTTATAATCGTGATATTATCTCTGTAATTTAAATCTGCCTTAATATTTAAGTCACCACTAGAAACAGATTGTCTTCCTCTAATATTATTTCTAAACTTTAAATCCTTAACTCTGTATCCAAAACCGATTGAATAATCCATTCCAGAGGACTCAGTTAGTAAATTATTGTCCAAGCTTAGAGATAAAGCACGATCTTTTTTCAACTCCATTAAGACTCTAATAGAATTTTTGAACTCCATATCGATTTTCAAAAGGGGATTGAATTGTTCAACTAAGTTTACATTTGTATAAAGTGTTTCATTTAAAAAATTTCCAGATTGATCAGTTCGCATATTATTTTCTCTATCAAATTCTAAATTTGATTTGAAACTGTTTAGTGTATAGCTTGATCTGTATGAGTGGCTCAAACTGAATCTTTTAAACCTATCCTTAAAAAATTCAAAATTTAAAAATCCAGTATATTGAATTGACCAATTCGGAAGTGGGGTGCTTATGATTGCATTAAGCGAAATATTATTTGGATCTGATCCAGTATATGCAGCAACAAATGAAGGTATTAAGACTGCTTGATTATTTTTTCCATATCCCATGGGAAATCCAAATTCATCAAATTGGCCATTTGAATTTCCGTTTAATAAAGCAAGTCTTTTTGCAATAATTATTCTATTTTGTTGAAAAGTTTCGAAGTTTTTAGAATTATACTGATCACTCTTTTCAAATGAGGTCCCAATCATAATTGTTGAAATTGAAAAATTTCCGGATCTGTATGGATTCAAAGAATTATATTCATTATTGATAACAGAAAAATTTTCAAAGAAATTTTCTGAATAGGACCTGTTCGCATTGATGTCTATGCTAAAATCATCAATCCAATTTATTTCAGCAACCAAATCAAATTTATTATTGTGGACCATTGTATATTGTTCGTTAAAGCTTGGAAATTCTGTTAGCCATCCATTTTTAGCAGCTTCAAACCTGATATCTGATTGACTTCCGAAAACGAAACCTAATGAAGGTTTTGTAGTCCCAAAAAAACCTAGTGACTCTGTGTATCCAGGCAATACTTGACCATTATTTTCTGAATAGTTAAATCTTAATCTTGATATTCCAGTTGCAAATCCAACCAATGTGTTTTTTATTTTTTGTGATGTTGTTGATGGTTTGCTTTTTTTAACAAGACCTAATTTTCTGTAGAGCTTTGATAAATTAAAAGATGTATTAATGGACTGGGTATTTGCATTTTGAATAGTATTCACTCTGCCTAAAACATTTCCATTTTCATCCTGAACTTGAGACATAGCATCCGAACCTCTTTCCCAACTGAAGTCTCCATTATAACTGTAATTTGAGGAAATAAAATCAATAACAGGAAACAGTTTGAATGGGACATCATAATTTAATCTCAAAGATTGATTGTGTGAATATGTTTCACCTGTATTCCAAAATCCATCCCAAATTTCAAAATCCTTGTCAACAATTAAGTCACCATTTTCATTTTTCTCTAGATAATTTTTAACAATACTATTATTTGATGCAGAGAAATCTATTCTAAAAGAATTCGTTAAATTTTGACTTAAACTCAGATCCCAGTCAAACATAAAATTTCTTTGTTGGATCTCGGGAAGTCCAATTTGTTTTGAAGCATCAGCACCTTCGACGTACACCTCTCTAAATCTTTGACTATTAAAAGCTCTATTTATATTCGAGTTAAAAGAAATACTTGAAATCAATGGGTTAAGATTGAACTCACTTAACCACTTTAAATACGATTTTTCACTCAAGAAACTTAAACTTTTGAACGGAGTAATGACAAATGGATTTAAATCAAAGCTATATTGTAGGCCGGTCCTAACAGTTTTTTTAGTGAGATTTTCAATTTCAAAATCATGCTCAATTTCTTGATTATAACTATATGAAAAATCAAAATTTTCTATGTCATAAACCCTTTGTTTTTGACCTTCAGACCTATTTTTACGTAAACCTATCAAACTAATATTTTTAGACTGTCTAAATGAAACTGCTTGATTTTTGATAGAATCTCTTTGTGATTCTCTTACACTGGAAACCAATCTGTCATTTAACTTTATATCTTGGTAATATGGATCATACTCAGGTGTGGATGTTTGATTATTGATAGAGTACGCAATAGGAATTTGTAATCCCCATTTGATAGGTAAAAATTTCCCAAAATTAATACTTCCAACAAAACCATATTGATTCATGTCCTCCCTACTTCTTTGATTTGGAGTTTTGTCTATTGACCCAAATCCTACTGTTGACATTTTACCTGATATTGATACATTTCCAATATCTGCCAAATTTGCATCAATTGAACCCATAGCGGCCCACCCTCCTTTTCCGTCAATATCAGAAAGGCGAAGTTCATTAAACCAAACTTCTGCAGAAAGTAAATCACCAGGTGTTAAAGAAGGGTTTTTCAAACCTATCATTAAACTCTTTATACTTCCAATGGACGGATTTCCTTTGATGGCAAATTTATATTTTTTGTTTCCTGGTAATGATGAAATAGGAGTGAATTCATCTATTATATCTAAGTTTTCATCAAAATATACTGTATTAATTGAGTTAACCCCACCATCTAACGTTAAGGCTTTTAATTTAGTTAGCTTTTCCAATAAAAAATCAATTGAATTGAATTCAGGTTCCCATACGGCTTCTGATGATAATCTATTAGTAGTGCCTTTTTTATAATCAGTTGGCTTAAGCGGAACTTCAATTTGGTAATAGTTTTCGCTAAAATCAGAACCTATTCTCAAGAAACCAACAAGGCGTCTGTCATATTCCTCATCCAATCCGGTTCCAGGAAGATCTGAACTTCCTTCTATCGATTCTGCATGTATGTACATTTTTAAATTTTTATATTGTCGCATATCAAAATCTAAGTTTTTGTATACAGCTCTGGAATCTCCTGGGTTCAAGTCTTTAACTTTTAATGATAATGATTGCTCATTTTGTCTTATTATTGAGTTGTTAGCATTGATTTCCTCTCTTTGAACACCAGGTGGTAAAACGTAATTAACTGGAATTCTATTTTCATTTTCCAAAATATTAACCGACCCAATGTCAAAAGAAGTATTGTTGTAAGTAATGTTTTGTTTATTTAAATTTTTTGAATACCTCTTCCAATCTGTTCTTACTAAGTCCAGAGTTCCAAATCTGAATGTAACTGGGCTTGTAAAATCTTTTAAAAAAATTCTCATAAAACGAATCGATCGTAAATTATCAATACCATTAATTGCTTCAAAATAGTTAGCGTACCTGCTATTTTTGTAAAACTGCTGAAAGACAGGAATTTTGAATTGTATCCATCGTGTGCTTATTTTTTCTCCATTAGGAAGATCCACACTCACATTTTCTCTCACATCACTTACAAATGGATGATTATTGACATTCATGAATTTTTTTATGGGTATTCTATATTGAAAATAGCTATCAATCGTATTCATGGTGTTGTCCTGATTTGCATCCTCTGAATCAGGAATTGTGGTGGAACCTCTGTTACTATTAGTTGTTGATACAGGAGAGTTGCCTTGAACACCATTGTAATTTAGGTACCTGTCTTGAATACCTCCACTAGCATTTAAATAATACTCATAGTTATCTCCCGCTGGATCATCTTGAGATCCATTTGTATAAATATTTAATTCATCAGAATCATTCAATCCATCATAACCCAGATCTTGTAAAATTCGGTTATTTGGGTCTGAATCGAAGGAGTATACTAAAGATTGTGTGACAGGAGTTATACCCCAATTGGATGTGTTAACCAATTGCTGTGAATTTGTAGAGGGTAAACCATTTTCATATAATTTTTTTCCGTCACTTAGTATGTCCTCAGATATATTCCCCAAATTTATTACCAGATTCCCTAAATCGTTTTCTGTTGATTGATTATCTCTAAACGTATCCAATAGCCAAAATTGTATAAACTCCACGTTTGACTGTTCAAAATTTGTAGAATTGATTTTTCTAGTTATACCAGCCCAATTTTCCTTTAAATCATTATTAAAAAAATCAATTTTATTATTGTAAGGTCCTTTTAAGTTAGGAATGAAATTTAAATCAAGAGTGTTTTGAATCCTTGATTGACCCTCAATCAAATCTTGTTGTGGAAATATCTCATCAATAAAGATCCTTCTCGTTTCATTTTTTGATAGTTCGTTGTCGTCGATTTCACTAGGTCTTTGCCTTGTGTAAAAAACTGGATCTATGTTGTACCAAGCTAGTTTTGCTCTATAATGACCTTTTCTTAAGTCATTTGTTTGAAATTCTGAGCCTTTGACTCCAAAGGGAATACTAGATAAAGTCCATGAATATGTGTCCTTCAAATCAATATTTGTTTCGGATCCTTCAAAATCGTCAATGTAAACTGTTGCAGCGTCTTCATATCCTGAACTTTTTGGCTTTGAAGCATGTAAATAAGCCAACTCACCTTTGAAAGAAACAACAGAGGGCACATTGGTCTTAATGTTAGGAAGTTTATTAAGTAGTCTGGTGATTACAGGAACCTCGGAGGAAAAAACAGTATTCAAACCAAGCATTGTGTTATTGACAGGCTCAACACCATAATTGGCTTTCTGAGTTATTGATCTTTCGCTTAAGTTCATTAAAGATCCACCAATAAAAAAATTATCATTGAATTTATGTTCTACATTGATTCCTGAAAATCTTTTTTTTTGCTGATCAAAAAAAGAATTGCTTTCTGTGGATATATCAATTGGTGTATTTGAATTTTTTAAGTTTTCGTCTAAGATCATTACTCTACCTGCTTGATAGTTTACTGTGTAATCAACACCCTCCTGAAGCTGCCTTCCTCCCGCGGAAACCTTAACAGATCCTCTTGGAATATTAAATTGTCCTATTGGAATTCCACCTGAATCACCCGAAACCTTGAACGAGCCTCTTAAGCTAAACTTGTTTTTTTCTATTTTTTCTTCAGCACTAGTTTTGGACATTGAATATATCTCACTGTAGACATACTTCTTTTGGTTTTCATTATATGATAAAAAGTCTGAGTATTTCTCATTTGAAGAATTTTTATTTTTTAGCTTATCAAATAAAAATTTTCCAAAAGGTTCTACAGACGGAAAAATTATCAATCCATTTCTTGAATCAATTGTCAAGTTTGGAACAAAATCAAAAAAACCATCGCCGCCGTTTTGAATATCATTATTCATATTAAGATTGTCAAAATTGAATAGTGCCAATAAAGTTTTACCATCAATATTTTCAGGCCAAATATTTACATCAACAGGTTCAATGTAATTAATGGGAGATGGATTTGAATAAAAAATATTTAATTTAAAGTCATCCTTATTAATTTGATAAGATCCAATTGAATAAATATTTTTCATCATTAAATCCCAAACGGGCTGGTTGATGTTTGTTAAACTACTTTTTAACATTTTCACTACTAGACTGTTGTTCGAAACCTGGATTTGGTTATTTTGAGAGTTGACTTCAGTCGATTCCACTCCGTCATTTGCGAATTCACCAACTTGAAAGACCTGTCCTCCTACGGTATATTGAAACGCAACTCCTAAAATTTCATCATTATTTAACGATTGATTTAATGAAATATATCCTAATTTATCGTTTAGAGTATATTCGTTTGGGCCCAATTTTCTAGCATTTTCTAAAACTGAATAATCAATACCTTCACTAACATCGCCAGATATTATACCAAAGCCATTTTTAACTGTTGATATCTCTCTTATAGATTTATTTAACAATCCATTTCCAATTTTCTCTGGATCAAAATAATTTACAGAATTATCAGGATACGTATTTTGGCCGGGTTTTAAAATAAAGTTTGGGTACAAGTCATCTATTCTAACTTTTTCTGAATCTGACTCAGCTAGGTCTTGCAGGGCAAGTATATTTCTTACATTCTGGGTTTGATTGGTTCTGTTCGTTATCCAAACCTCAATTCTGGTGATCTTAACCTGTGTATTCAAATAAGGCATGGTTTTTAAGGTATGTTCATATTTATTTCTAAAATATTGACTTAAAAAAAAGTGTCTATTTTCATCATAATCAATTGGTGAAATTTCAAATTCCTCAAAGCTTCCACTCCCTTTTGCTAAGACGGTTTGTGATTGAGATCTCTGCTCTGAAAGGACTGTTGTTACTACTGTATTTCCAAATTTCAATTCAGATTTAAACCCAAATAAACTTTGTGCACCCGAAACAAGAGAGCCACTGAGTGGCATACTGACATTTCCTAGTTCTATCTTTTGAATTATATCATCTTCAGTAGGTGTGTAATCAAGCTTTAATAAATTTTGGAAATCAAATGTTGATTGAGTATCATAATTTGAAGTTATGGACAATCTTTCTCCAATTTTCCCATTTAGGCTTAAACTAATCGCTTGATTAAAATCAAGACTTATATTGCTTTGATTTCGGGTGGACAAAGACGGGTTATCTCTTTTTTGATATCTAGCTCCAATATCCATGGATATCGTTCCTTGTGGATTCAACTCAATCTCATCTCCACCAAAAATTGTTTGAAAAAAATTTGAATTTAAATATAGATCGGGTAGTAAATTTCTCACTTTTTTAATATCATCAGAGTCTTCATCCTCCAAAATTTTAAGTTTCTCTTTAAAATAACTCTGAATGTTTTTTTTTCTAATTGCCTGTCTGTACTCTTCAGGACTTAAAACCAATGGAACTCCAATATTGATTTCCCCAGCTTTAGTGCTAAAAATATATTTATCAGTGAATGGATCGTAAGTATATTCAGATTTAAATATTGAGGGAGTATTTAGTTTAAATTTACCCAAGTAGATGACATCACCTATTGTATCAATACTTATGATTTTTTGGCCACTTAAATCATAACTATATACAAATAAAAATAATAATGATATTTTTATCTTTTTACTGAAAAGTAATCTATGCAATTCCTACAATTTATTTAAAGCTCCTTTAATCAATTGTTCAACAGAGATTTCTGGATCTTCATTAATCAACATCTGAACTATTTTAGAAGTTTGTTTTCTTCCATAGCCTAAGACCTCTAATGCTGATAACGCTTCATCATGGTTTGTATTGTAAAGATTTCTATTTATTTCATTTTTTTCAGAAAGTATTCCAACTTTGTCCTTCAAGTCTATAATAACTCTTTGAGCTGTTTTTAACCCAATTCCCTTTACAGATTGTATTGTTGAAACATTTCCGGAAATTATTGCATTTTGTATTTCTTCAGGTGTTAGTGATGATAACATTGTCCTGGCGGTACTTGCACCAATACCGGAAACTGATATTAGTTTTTTGAATAAGTTTCTTTCTTTTTTATCAAAAAAACCGAATAATGTATGTGAGTCTTCTTTTACTTGTAAATATGTATGTAGTCTAACATTTTCACCTTCACCTAACTTTGAAAAGGTATTTAAAGAAATATTAATTAAATAACCTATTCCATTACACTCAACAACCAACTCAGTCGGCGATTTTTCAACCAATCTTCCGTTTATATTAGTTATCATTTTTTTAGTTTGGATTTCTTTTGAGCATCAACAACAGCAACAGCAGACATATTAACCATCTCATCTACACTCGCACCTAATTGAATAACGTGAACAGCTTTGGACATTCCCATCATGATTGGTCCAATTGACATTGCTTTATCTAATTCCTTGATCAACTTATAATTAATATTTGCTGCATCTAAATTTGGGAAAATTAGAGTGTTAACGTTTTTACCTGAAAGTTTCGAATAAGAAAATTTATTCTTGAACATATCTTTATTTAATGCAAAATCTGATTGAACTTCTCCGTCAACGCTCAAGTTTGGAAAATTTCTGTGTAAATATTTTACAGCTTGGTTCACCTTCAAAGCCATAGTATGTGATGAAGATCCAAAATTCGAATATGACAACATAGCAATGTTAGGTTCCATTCCAAACATTTTTACAGTGTCTGCAGTCATTTTTGCAATGACAGCTAAATCTTTTGCACTTGGGTCAATATTTATTGATGTATCCGATAAAAAGATTGGACCCCTATTTGTTATCATTAAATTTGTTGTTGCAACTTTATTTACTCCTTTTGCTTTACCAATAATTTCCAACATGGGTTTGACTGTCACAGGATAACTTCTTGAATATCCAGAAATTAATGCATCAGCATCATTACAATACAACATCATAGCCGCGTAAGTATTTCTTTGTTTCATTTTGTTAATTGCCTCAAAGAGAGTTACGCCTTTTCTTCTTCTTAGCTCCCAATATTTTTTTCCGTAAGTTTCTCTGTTTTTCACCTGATCTGAGGATTTTGGGTCAATTATAGGTACTTTGTCATCAAATTCAATTTGTACTTTTAAATCTTCAATAACGTCCTCATTACCTAAAAGAATTGGATTTCCAATTCCCTCCTCATAGACAATTTGTGCAGCTTTTAAAACATCGAGATGGTCTGCCTCAGCAAATATTATTTTTTTTGGATTTGCTTTGGCTCTATTTAATAGTAGTCTTACAATTTTTTTATCATTTCCTAACCTGTTGTGTAACTTTTCTTGGTATTTTTCCCAGCACTCAATCGGCTCTTGGGCCACTCCAGATTCCATAGCTGCCTTAGCTACCTCAGGTGGAATTTTAGTTATAAGCCTGGGATCAAAAGGTTTAGGAATTATATAATTTTTTCCAAATGTAAGCTTTGTCTTGTCATATGCGATATTAACAAACTCAGGTACCGTTTCTTTAGCTAGTGATGCAAGGGCTTTCACGGCAGCCATCTTCATTTCGTCATTTATTTTTGTTGCTTTTACATCAAGGGCACCTCTAAATATAAAAGGAAAACCTAAAACATTATTCACTTGATTTGGATGATCAGATCTGCCAGTGGCCATTATCACGTCGTCTCTTGTCTTCATTGCTAAAGAATACCTAATCTCTGGATTTGGATTAGCCATTGCAAAGACTATAGGGTTTTTAGACATTGACAAAAGCATTTTTGAAGTCATCATATTTGCTTTAGAAAGTCCAATAAAAACATCTGCTTTTTTTAATGCCTGTTCTAAGGTTTTAATATTTTTTTTTGTTGCAAACTCTTTTTTTTCAGCTGATAGATTTTCTCTGTCTGTTCTTATTACCCCTTGACTATCAGTCATTATAATATTTTCTGACTGCATTCCAAAAGCTTTATACATTCTAGTACAAGAAATAGCAGCAGCACCAGCACCACAAACAACAGTTTTGACATTCTCAATTTTTTTATTAGTTAGCTCCAGTGCGTTCAAAAGGGCTGCAGCTGAAATTATTGCAGTACCGTGTTGGTCATCATGCATTACAGGGATATCAAGTTCATCAGATAACCTTTTTTCGATTTCAAAAGCTTCAGGAGCTTTTATGTCTTCCAAATTAATACCTCCAAAAGTTGGAGATATATTTTTCACTGTTTCTATAAATCTATCAGGATCTTTTGCATTAATCTCAATATCAAATACATCAATGCCAGCAAAAATTTTAAACAACAGGGCCTTACCTTCCATAACAGGTTTGGATGCCTCAGGGCCAATATCGCCCAATCCCAAAACTGCTGTTCCATTGGAAATAACTGCAACTAAATTTCCTTTTGAGGTATATTTATACACATTATTTAAGTTGTCTTTTATCTCTAAGCACGGGTGAGCTACTCCTGGTGAATAAGCTAAGGACAAATCCCTTTGACTATTGTA
>MDTD01119186.1_pt1 | contig 11788 bp, 14 predicted proteins | sample 811221 | NCBI WGS metagenome assembly MDTD01 (sample SAMN05326646, study PRJNA326480) | marine metagenome | isolation source: seawater | place: Pacific Ocean: South West | collected 2011
AGAAAAAAATGAAGGATGTTTTTAAAGAAGGAACTATTCAGGACGAAATGAGAGTTATATTTAACGATTAAGGAGGGAAAATGGCTGGAGTAGAAATAAAATCTTTTAATAAAGCTGATGAGGTAAATGATAAGTTTAACAACGCTAAAATTGAAGCAGTAAAAGTTGGAAATCAGAGAGTAATGAAACTTACTCTTCAGCCTGGATGGAAATGGTCAAAAGACATTAAACCTACAGTAGGTGGTGAAAGCTGCCAAGCCACACACCTTGGTGTAATTGTCTCGGGAGCTGTTTGCGCAAAACACAATGACGGCACTGAACTAACTTATAAAGCTGGAGATGCTTATTCAATTCAACCAGGACATGATGGATGGGTTGTTGGAGATGAGCCAGCAGTTGTATACGAATTTCACGGAATGTGGGGTGAATAAGAATGTCTTTATTAAAAAAGATGGATGCTGCTATTACAGCTAAAGATGAGGATGCTATGAATGAAATTTTTCATGATGATTATAAATTTACAATGCATGCATCGGGAAATGTTTTAGGAAAAGTAGATGTAATTAAATGGGTTATGAGTGGAGATATCAATAAAGAAAAAGTAAGGATTCTTTTTGAAAACGATGAGATTGGTGTTGAACACTCTTTTGTAACATTTAATGATGGTAATAAAGAGGCTGTGATGGCTGTTTATAAATATAAAGATGGAAAAGTAATTTCTTTAGAAACAGGTGCAACAAAAATCTCAAAATAAGTGAAAAAATTTATTTATATTTTTTTATTTTTTGCTTTTTCAAGTTTGTCAAATGCTAGCGAGAGTTATAAAATGAATATCGATAAGTTATTTGAAAAATTAAAAAAAGCCACAGATTATGAAACCTCAAAAAAAATTGAGTCTGAGATATGGAGCTTATGGACTACCCACCCCTCTGAAAAGAGTTTAACTACCCTACTAGCTGATGGTTCTCTTTACATGTCTCAAAATAAACTCGAGACAGCTTACGAAACGTTTTCTAAAACAATTGAATTAGATCCCAAGTGGGCAGAGGCTTGGAATAAAAGAGCTACGGTTTTATATTTGATGGGAAAATACGAGGCATCTCAAGCTGACATAGAAAAAGTTTTGGAATTAGAAAAAAGACATTTTGGTGCTTTATCAGGACAAGGATTAGTTCAAACTGCTCTAAAAAATTATCAAAAAGCTATAGATAGCTATATTGAAGCTCATAAAGTTCACCCAACTATGAAATCCCCGCTTATCATGATTGAAAAACTTCAACAGCAAATAAAAAAGGAGAGTATATGAAAAAAATTTTATTTTTAATTTTAAGTTTAACTATATCAAGCAGTGTTTTCGCTGCATCCATGGATATGATTGGGGAAAAAGGAAATCCAAATAACGTTGATAGAGTTATAAACATTAAAATGTATGACAATTACTATGAACCTAACGTCTTGAAGGTTAAAGAAGGTGAAACTATAAAATTTATAGTTCAAAATCTAGGTAAAATGGTTCATGAATACAATATTGCCACTAAGGAGATGCATATAAAACATCAACCTGAAATGCAAAAATTAGTTGAACATGGAATCCTAAAAATAAATAAAATTGATATGGTAAAAATGAAAGAAATGTCAAAAAAAGATCATTCTTTAAGCCATTCTCATGCAAACAGTGTTATTGTCGAACCAAACAAAACTAAAGAAATAATTTGGAAATTTTCAAAAAATACAGTTTTAGAAATAGCATGTAATGTTCCTGGACACTATCAAGCTGGAATGGTGGGTAAAATAATTTTTGAGTGATTAATGTTTCCTAAAAAGTATTCAAACCTATTATTCATTTTTTTTATGGGTTTAGGCATGAGCCTATTAATGACACTTATAATCACATATATAAATACAGGATTTGACGATTATTATGTGAATAGATTCCTCAAAGCTTGGTCTATAAGTTTACCAGTTGCAATGGTTGCAACAACTGTTGTTGCGCCAATTATTCAAAAATTCGTAGATAAAATTACAAAATAATAAGACTCGTTTTATATAATTAAAAAATTATAAATTTCTGATAATATGAATCAATCAAAGTTTATTTGCTAAACTTCAAAATGATCAAAAAAAATAACCTTATCCAAATTATAATTTTTATTGTACCTTTCATTTACCTATTTCCATTATCTTTAGGAGTGGTTGCAATGGGTAATGATTTTGATTTAATCTATTATTCTTACAAAAAATACTTTTTTGAATTTTTACAAGAAGGAATTTTCCCGCTATGGTCTCCAGCAGAAACTGCAGGATTTTCTATAATTTATAACCCATTTGCTCAAGTTTTTTACATACCTGGTTTTTTAAATTATCTAATCTTATTATTAAAAGGGACATTTAGTTTATATGACTATTTACTTTTTACTATACTCGGAATTTCAATATTCAATATTGGTTTATATCACTGGTTAAATTTTTTTATAAAAGATAGGTCTATTAATTTTATTGTTGTCATTGTAACTACGTCATCTTTACTTATAACAGGATTAATTAAATTCCCTAATGCAGTACATACTTTTGCATGGTTTCCCTATGTCCTTCTTGGAATTAATTATTCATTTTATAACAACAAAAAATTCAAATCTTTTTGTTTGATTTTTTTCCCTTTTATCTTTTTATTGACAGCTGGATATCCGTATTTTGTTGTATATTTTTCATTTTTTTTAATACTTTATTTTATATTTATCTTTATCTACCAATTTTATATAAACAATGACCTTGTTTTAAATAACCAATCTAGTCTAATTAATTTTTTTATAAGAAATTTTTTATATTTTCTTACTCCACTAATTTTTGTGTTGCCATGGATTATTGGTGTTAAGTCTACTCTAGACTTAACAAATAATAGAAACATTGAAAATATTGATCTTCAATTTGAATATGCAACTGAACATACTTTCAATTATATTGATATCATCGGCAGCTGGATTTTTCCCATAGCATCTAGTCCGGAGGGCAGATATAATTTTGGTATTTTCGTATCAATTATTATTATTTTTTTTTTAATTTCTTATTTATTTAGTAACTTTAAAACAAAAAAATATAATTACCTTATAATAAGTTTATTACTTTTTTTTATAATAATAACCTCTTTAGCATCTGGAAAAGATTCTTATATTTTTTCATTTCTCTGGGAAAAATTTGATATTATTAAAAATTTAAGAACTTGGCCAAGAATAAATATTCTTTTGGTACCTGTGATAGCATTAATTTTAGGTATCAGCTTGGACTACTTAACTAATTATAAAAGTAGAAGTAAATTTTATATAAAAACATTAAATCATAAAAATCTTTTAATATTTATTGCTTTTTTTATTTTAATTTCTCAAATTTTTTTATTTTTAAATGAAATACAAAGTAGTTATTGGGATGAATGGCAAAAAAAAAGGTTCGATTATGCTAGTGAAATACTAGGACAACCATTCAAATTCATACTTGGCTTATATGATGGTGAAATACACATAATATTTACTTTTTTAATAATAATTTATATTTTATCATTTTTTAATAAAGATACATTTTTTATTTTTAACAGAAATTTTTTTCTGATTTCATTTGTTATAATTACCTATTCAGAGTTATTTGTAATTTCAAATTTACAATGGTCACTTAAAGAATGGAAGACAACAGATACCTTTATAAAACTAAAAATTAAGAATGAATTTAAAAATCAATTAAATGACAAGAGAGAAATAAAGCCTATTCATGGTAATAATTTTTTTAGAGATAAAAAGTTCCAAATAAACAATTTTATGGATTGGGGTTATCAATCACACGTTGAGTTGGTAAGAAAATATTATCCGTTATATCCAATAAATAGTAAGCCTAATGAAGAAATATCAGATTTACAGCTTGATAATTTTAAAAAATTTTTTGGAATTAGTGGTAATACAAAAATATTTATCTCATCAAGAATTAATCATAATAATTTAGAGTCTTTTTTTAATGACTCAGATAATTTTAAATCGTCGAATAATTTTGAACTTAATATTAATTGGGAAGAGTATTACGGTAATAATCTTGAGATTAATCTTATAACAGAGCAAGCAGGTTGGCTCACTTTTGTCGATAATTGGGATCCATATTGGAGAGCCTACATAAATAGTAAAGAGGTCAAAATAGATAAATTATTTCATTCCTACAAATCTGTAAAGTTCGAGAAGGGATCAAATACAATTCAGTTTGTTTATCAACCTTTTAAATTCATAAATTTAAATAAATAAAACTTTCATTTGTAAATTATTAATGTAAGAAATGTAAAATTTTTATGAAAAATAGAATATTGATCTTTATACCCGCTTATAATGTTGAAAAAAAAATTTTTTCTGTAATTGAACGAATTCCTAATTCTATTTTTGATGATAATGAAATAGATATTTTAATAATTAACGATGCATCAACTGACAATACGGAAGGTGAAATTGAAAAAATTAAAAAAAATTTTAAATATTCTATAAAAGTTTATAATTCTGATGTTAATTTAGGATATGGTGGTGTTCAAAAATATGCTTTTAAATTTTCAATAGAAAATAACTACAAATATTTAATAATGCTTCATGGAGATGGCCAGTATGCACCTGAGGAGCTTCCAAATTTCATTCAAAAATATGAGAATCAAAATATAGATGCTGTTTTTGGATCGAGAATGAAATCATATAGAAGTGCTCTTAAAGGTGGAATGCCATTTTATAAATTTTTAGGAAATATTGGACTAACATTTATTCAAAATTTAATACTTGGTTCAAGTATTAGTGAATTTCATTCTGGTTACAGATCTTTTAAAGTTGAAAGTTTAAAAAAAATCGAATTCAATGATAAAGCAGATTATTATCATTTTGATACAGAAATTATAATTGAATTTTTAAAAAAAAAATTAAATATACAAGAAATTCACATTCCAACTCACTATGGTGATGAAATTTCACATTTAAAATCTATTCCTTATGGAATTAAAGTGTTAATAAGCACTATAAAATCAAAGTTTAAAAAATAACATTATATGAGGATATTTATAACAGGTATAGCGGGATTTCTAGGAGCCAATTTAGCTGATTATTATCTTAAAAAAAATTTTGAAGTATCTGGATGTGATAATTTAATTGGTGGAACTTTGGAAAATATTGACAAAGATAAAGTAAAATTTTTTAAAGCAGATTGTGAAAATTTAGATGAAATGAACAAAATTATAAAAGATGTGGATGTAGTTGTGCACTCAGCTGCATACCCTCATGAAGGTCTTTCATCTTTCTCTCCATATCTAATATGCAAAAGTAATTATATTGGCTCAGTGTCAGTTTTTACTGCAGCTATACAAAATAATGTAAAAAGAATTGTATATTGTTCATCGATGGCAAGATATGGAAATGTCAAACCACCATTTTATGAGGAGCAGAAAGTAAATCCAGTAGATCCATATGGAGTATCAAAGTTAGCGGCAGAGGATACACTCAAAATTTTAGCGAAAACTCATAACATAGAATATAATATTGCTGTTCCACATAATATCATTGGCCCAAAACAAAAATATGACGATCCGTTTAGAAATGTTGTTTCTATAATGACAAATCTTATTTTGCAAAAAAGAAGACCAATAATTTATGGCAATGGTGAACAAACTAGAAATTTTTCAGATATTGATGATTGTATATACTGTTTAGATAAGCTTATAACAGATAAGAAAATTCAATCTGAAATATTCAATATTGGTCCAGATGAGGAAAGTATTTCAATTAATGAATTGTACAAAATTGTTTGCAACAAACTACAATACAATGAACCAGCAGAATATGTAAAAGACAGGCCAAATGAAGTTAAACATGCAATTTGTTCTTCAGAAAAATCTAGAAAATATTTAGATTACAAAACTTCAGTTAATTTAAGTGACTCGATAGATAAAGTAATAAACTATATTAAGTCAAAAGGACCAAAAAAATTTGAATATAATTATGAATTAGAAATAAACAATGAAATAACCCCTAACACTTGGAAGAATAAAACTTTTTAAAATTTCATACTATTTTAACAAAATATAATTTATATTATAATTGTGAATATTTTCTCCGGATATATTTTTTTAGCTTGTGCAATCTTATTTGGAATAATTTCAAACGGTTTTTTGAAATCTACTGATGGCTTTTCGAATTTTATTCCTACAATTTTTTGTGTATTTTCAATTATACTTTGTTTATTTTGTCTTTCAAAAGCAATGAACGTGATTCCTGTGGGTTTTACTTATGCAACCTACGGCGGACTTACAATAACCGCAGTAACATTATTTGGTATTTTTAGATATAATCAAATTCCAAACTTTTATGGAATTATTGGTATAATATTTATAATTGTAGGCGTTATCTTATTAAATTCTCTAGGAAAAACTAACTAGCAACAGGTTTTAAAATCTTTAATAGCTTTTTATGTAAACTTTTATTAGATGAGCAAATTATATTTCCAGCTTTTATTGCCTCATCATTTTTCCAAGTGGTGATTATTCCTCCAGCAGCTTTTATAATTGGAATTAATGGATGAACATCCCAAATTTTGTTAGCACATTGTAAGACTACATCAATCTTGCCTTCAGCAAAATGAGAATAACTTAAAGCATCCGAACAAGGAAATTGCATTCTTTTTAAAATTTGTGGAATTTTTTTTTGTTGTTGTAAAGATAAGCTGCCATGAAAAGCAGCTGACAGTTTCATATTAGAATAAGTTGCTTTACGGTTTACTTTTAATCTTATTTTTTTTTTATTAGTCGAAACGAATGCAATATTATTAGATGTGTTATAATAATATTTTCTTAATACTGGAAAATTTGCTAATCCTAAAATTGGAATACCTTTATAATTTAAAGAAATTAAATTACTCCAAGTTGGATTTCCTATTACAAAAGATCTTGTTCCATCTATTGGGTCAATTATCCATGAGAAATCACTTTTCGATTTATGATATCCATATTCCTCACCCATTATTTCGTGACTTGGAAATTTTTTTTTGATCTGTTTTCTTATAAATTTTTCAAAAGCTTTATCAACATTAGTTACTGGGTCATAACCTTTTCCTTTAAGTTTATTTACAACTTTAAATGGCTTATTTAGTTTTGAGTAATAAAATTTTGTTAATTTCTTAGCTAAATTTATAAGAAATTTTGAATATAATCTGTAATCTGAAGATTTAATCATTAACACAAAGGACTAATACTATTTAATTCCTATTGATTAAAGCAAAATTTTAAATAATCATTTAGTAATTATATGAAATTAGAATTGAAAGATAATAAGGTTTTTTTTGAAAATCATGGATTAAAAAAAGAAATTCACCCATTTTGGCTCAGAGAAAGAGTCAATGGTGAGTCACATGTTGATAAAAAAACTCAACAAAGATTATTTGATCCAACTAATCTCCAAGAAAATATTAAAATTGATAATATAGATTTGTCAAAAGATTTTTTAGAGGTCAAATTTAATGATGGAACTCATACAAAACTTGCAATAACAAATATTTTAAAAGAATTCTCAAATATCAATGATGTAAAACATATTAATAAAATTCAATGGGATTCATCATTAAAAAACTTTAATAATTATAAATTTAATGAAAATTTTTTTGATCATGAAGACATGTATCAAGCCTTACTAAGTTTTTATAAATATGGATTTGTTATTTTTAAAAATGTTCCTACAAAAAATAATTATATCGTAGATTTTGCAAACTCAATTGGAAGTATTAGAAGAACAAATTTTGGAGAGTTTTTTAATGTTAAATCTAAGCCAAATCCTAATGATTTAGCATACACTTCCTTACCATTAGCACCTCACACAGATAATCCTTATCGGAACCCTGTACCTTGCATTCAAATGTTACATTGTATTGAAAATGAAGTAAGTGGAGGCCATTCAACTTTGGTAGATGGATATACAGTCACTGAAAAACTTAAAAAAGATTTTCCAAAATATTACAAAATATTAACTGAAATAAAAGTCAGGTTTCAATTTATAGATCATAGTGTTGTTTTAGAAGACTGGGCAGAAATGATTCAATTAGATGAAAATAATGAATTTAAACAAGTTAGGTTTAGTCCTAGATTAGATTTCGTTCCTTTAATGGATAGAGAAAAATTAGATTTATATTATGCAGCAAGAAAAAAAATTTCTGAATTTTATAATTCAGATAAATTTAGAATTGAATTCAAGCTTTTGCCTGGTGACTTATTGATGATGGATAATCACAGATTACTTCATGGTAGAACCACCTACGACGCAAATGAGGGTAAACGCTTTCTTCAAGGATGTTACATTGATTACGATAGTACAGAGGGAAAATTAAAACACTTGAAAAGGAAATTTAAACTTTAAATAAATTTTCTATTTGATTTTCAGCTTGTTTTATTGATTTTTCATAATCAAGTGCCATCTGATCAGCACAAATAATATCTATTTTTTCGATGCCAAAAAAATTTAAAATAAACTTTAACCAAGGTGTCAGAAAATCCTCATTACTATTAAGTTTGGTTCCTCCTGATGTGATTACTAGATATGCTCTTTTGTTTTTTAATAATCCTTCTCTTCTTCCATTTGGCTTGAATCTAAAAGTTTCCCCTACTCTTGCTGCTAGATCTGACCAAGCTTTTAAAGTTGCGGGAGGACCATAATTATAAATTGGAGCAGAAATTATAATTATATCACTCTCTTTTAGTTCTCTTACAAGAGTATCCGAAAGCTCAAACATTTTTTTATGATGCTCTGTTTGATCTTTTTGTTCAATTTTCATTCCAGACTCAGTTAATCCAGATACAAAAACCATTTCATCGTCTAAATCTCTATAAATTATTTCATCTTGGGGTTTTTTAATTTTTTCTAATAATTTTTTTGCTAGAGCCCTTGATGTTGAGCCTTCTTTTCTAGCACTTGAATCTATTTGATAAATTTTCATAACCTTCCTTATCCAAAACCTTGTAAAAATGGAAAAATATTTAATAAATAATACCCCAAAGCTTGCAATTGATTAGTTAATATTAGAATACCAGTAATTAAAAGAATTATTCCTCCAATTTTAGATACAATATTGACATTTTTTCTGAAGTTTTTTGAAAATATTAAAAATCTTTGAATAAGATAACCTGATAAAACAAACGGAATTGCTAGACCTAAAGAGTACGAAAACAACAACAAAATACCTTTATTTAAACTTTCTTCTGTAGCTGCAAGAACTAAAATTGACCCCAATATAGGACCAATGCAAGGTGTCCACCCAAATGCAAATGCCATTCCAATCAAAATTGGACTATAAAAATTTGAATTTGAATTTGTTTCTATTCTTTTTTCATAATTCAAGAATTTAATATTGATAATTCCAATTATATGTAAAGAAAGAACGATAATAATTAAACCAGCAACTATTCTTAACTCATACGAATTTTGCAGTAAGACTTGCCCAAGAAACGTAGAGGCGGCACCAAATATAATAAAAACAATCGAAAAACCAACTGTAAATAAAATGATTGGAAAAAGATTCACATTTTTTTTTTCAATTAGTTCATTTAATGAACTTCCAGAAATGTAGGAAATATATCCTGGTATCAATGGTAATACGCATGGAGATAAAAAACTAATAAGTCCAGCACCTAATGCAATTAAAATTTCAAACATTCAATTTTATTTTTGATAAGAAACCACTTTATGTTTCTGTTCTCCGAGTTTATCTATACCTAAAACAACTTCTTCACCACCTTTTAAATATTGTGGTGGAGACATGTTTTCTCCAACACCCGGTGGTGTTCCAGTGCAACATATATCTCCAGGGTGTAAACTCATACAAGAACTCATATATGAGACTAATTTCTTAATATCAAAAATCATTTGTTCTGTATTTCCTGTTTGCATTCTTTTTCCATTAACATCTAAAAACATATTCAATTTTTGAAAGTCAGGCAGCTCATCTTTGGTAACAATATAAGGTCCTATTGGTCCAAAAGTATCGAAACCTTTGCCTTTATCCCATGTTAAACCTTTATTTTTTTGAAAATTCCTTTCACTTACGTCATTAACTAAAAAAAAACCGAGAACATGTTCTAATGCATTTTCTATACTCACATTGATAGCCTTTTTTCCAATCACGAAACCTAATTCTACTTCCCAATCTGTATGATTTGATTCTTTTGGAACTATGATTGGATCATTTGGTCCTGTAATACAACTTGTAAATTTTGAAAAAATTATTGGTTCCTTAGGGATTGGTAAATTTTGTTCCTCAGCATGATCTTTAAAATTTAATCCTATTCCAATAAATTTTCCTGGCTTTGAAACACAAGCACCAATTCTTTTATTTGAGTCAATCAATGGTAATTTTGATAAATTGAGACTTTTAATTTTTTCTATTGTTTCAAAGTTGAGAGTTTCTGAATTAAAATCTTTTATTTCTGAAGACAAATCTCTGAAATCATTATTTTCATCTATCAAAGCTGGTTTTTCAAATCCAACATCACCAATTCTTAATAATTTCATATTATCCTTTAATACCGAGATGAGTATATTTTACATTTAGGTAATCTTTTATTGCATTTGATCCACCTTCTCTACCGTATCCACTTTGCTTAATTCCACCAAAAGGAGCTTCAGCGATAGCGATCAAGCCGGTATTTACACCTACTGTACCTGTCTCTAATCTTTCTGATGCTAAATGTGCAGTTTCCATTGAATTAGTACATACGTAACTACAAAGACCAAGTTCATGATTATTTGCTCTTTCAATAACTTCGTCTAAAGTTTTAAAAGAAAGCATTGGAACCAGAGGACCAAAAGGTTCTACTTTCATTATTGTAAAATGATCTTTTATATTATCAAAAATTGTTGGTTCATAATAAAATCCCTTATTAAAACCTTGTGGTCTTTTACCACCTAAAATGACTTTTGCTCCCTCTTTTTTTGTAATTTCCACTAACTCCTCAATTTCATTTAATCTTTTCTTTGTTGTTAATGGGCCTAGTTGAACACTTGGATCCATACCATCTCCAATCTTAAGTTTTTTAGTTTTTTCGACAAACAAGTTTACAAATTCATCTTTCCTACTCTCTTGAATGTAAAATCTATTTGGAGAGATACAAACTTGTCCATTATTTCTGAATTTAGCTGCTATCGCCATGTCAGTTGCCTTTTTAATATCTGCGTCCTCAAATACAATAAATGGAGAGTGTCCACTCAGTTCCATCGTTACTCTTTGGACTTTATCAGCAGCCTGCTTTAAAATTAATTTACCTACTCTTGAGGAACCAGTTATTGAGATTTTTTTAACTATGTCAGATGCAATTAGTTGTTGGGCTATACTTGGAGGATCACCTGATAGAAGATTGACTACACCATTTGGTACTCCACATTCTTTACAAATATCTACCATCTCCATAACAACTCCAGGTGTGATCACATCTGGTTTAATTATAACAGAGCATCCTGCAGCAAGTGCAGTAGAAATTTTTCTAGCAGATAAAACTGCTGGAAAATTCCAAGGAGATAACGCTGCTACTACTCCAACTGGTTGATAATAAACATGCACCCTAGTGTCCTCAAACCTGCTTTCAACTGTTTGACCATAAATTCTTTTTGTCTCCTCTGCATTCCACTCAAAAATATCTGCAGCCCCATTTACTTCACCTTTTGCTTCTATAAATGGTTTTCCAACCTCCAACGTCATCCATTTAGCTAGTATGTCCTGTTTTTCTCTAATCTTATCTGCAATTCGTCTTATAATA
>MDTD01145219.1_pt1 | contig 11788 bp, 10 predicted proteins | sample 811221 | NCBI WGS metagenome assembly MDTD01 (sample SAMN05326646, study PRJNA326480) | marine metagenome | isolation source: seawater | place: Pacific Ocean: South West | collected 2011
CAGGCGATGTCCGCGAGCCAACAAGCCGCTTGGCGGCGGCGCTGCTCATCCGCCCCGTCGCCCGGAAACAGCGGGTCCATCCACATGGCCAGGCTCTCGCCGTCCGCGGCGAAGCGGCCGCGCTTGGCGGCTATGTCCCGGCATTCCTCGATCAGCGGGTCCTGCTTGCGGACAGCCTCGCTAAGTCGCGAAAACACCACTCCTTCCCTTAGGCCGAGCGCCGAAAAGGTCAGTTCGGCCGGCTGCATGACCCGCAGCACCCGTTCCATCACGAAAGCTGCGAGCGGCGTCAGCTCCAGCCGTTCCTTGCCGACATTGGCGAGCCCGGCCAGGTGCTTGCCGCGCTTGCGGGCGATGAAGCCTGCCATCTCCAGAGCTTCTTCGTAAGGAACGGAGAAGCGGTGAAGAACCCGCAACGGATACTGCATGTGCGCCATGTGCAGCCGAGCGATCGCGCGCCAGCTTCCTCCGACCGCGTAAAGGGTGCCGCCACGCGCTTCTTCCAGCCAGGGCAAAGCCCGCAGGTAGGCATCCACGCGGCTCGCACTGTTCGACGGACGGCGCCGGTTCCAGGCCGCCAGACGCAGCGGCCCCAGCGGCAGTGTCGCATGATCCATCGTACGGTCCGGCTCGACCCGGACCAGTTCCAGGCTGCCCCCGCCCAGATCGCCGATCACGCCCCTGGCATCGGGAATTCCCGATCGCACCCCGGCAGCGGCAAGCTCGGCTTCCTCAGCCCCGGTCGCGACCCGAACCTTGATTCCGCTCCGTCGTTCGAACATGTCGACGAATTCGCGGCCGTTGGTGGCATCGCGCACCGCCGCGGTGGCGACCACGTCCAGATGGCCGACCTGCATTTCCCGCGACAAAGTGACGAAACGGGCGAGATTGCTGAGCGCCATGGAAACCGCGGCGTCGTCCAGGCGGCCGGTTTCGGTAAGGCCGCGGCCGAGGCCGCAGAGGACCTTTTCATTGAAGACGATGGTCGGAACGCGGCTCAACCGGTCGTAGACGACCAGACGGATGGAGTTCGACCCGATGTCTATGACGGCGAAGCGTTCCTCGGCACTTGCCTCCAGGCCCACCGCTTCGGTCGCAGGAAAAACCACCGGCGGCGCTCAGTCGCTCGCTACCGCCGACAGCGGCTCGGTGATCTCCTCGGGCGGTTGAACCGGCGGCCGGCCGAGGGAAAGCGCCACCCGTAGTGCCGCCGGCCCGGACCGGTCGCGAGCGCGCCCACGACCCGACAAACTGGGATTGGTCATGAAATAGGTATGCGCGCTGAACGCGTTTTCGTCGAGGGGCTGACGCTTGTAGCGACCGTCGGGCTGCATCATCCAACTCTGGGCGACGTCGTTCAGGTTGGCCACCATGATCTGGTCGAGCACCTGTTCGTGGACAGTCGGGTTCTCGATCGGCACCAGCACCTCGCAACGGCGGTCAAAGTTCCGGGGCATCCAGTCGGCCGAAGCGATGAACACCTTGGCCTCCGGCGACGGCAGCGTATGACCGTTGGCGAAGCAGAGAATCCGCGAGTGCTCCAGGAAGCGGCCGATGATGCTCTTCACCCGGATGTTTTCGGACAATCCGGGAACGCCCGGTCGAAGGCAGCAGATCCCGCGCACCACCAGATCGATCTGCACACCGGCCTGCGATGCACGGTAGAGCGCATCGATGGCCTGGGGATCGACGAGGGAATTCAGCTTGACCCAGATGCCGGCCGGCAGCCCCTTCTTGGCGTTGTCGATTTCCGCCTCGATCAGCTTGAGGACGGTACTCCTGAGACCGATCGGCGCCATCGCCAGCTTCTCGAACCGTTCCGGCACCGCATAACCGGTGGTGAAGTTGAAGACCTGGATCGCATCGCGGGCCAGTGCCGGGTCGCAGGTGAAGAAGGCGAGGTCGGTATAGATCTTGGCGGTCACCGGGTGATAGTTGCCGGTGCCGAAGTGGACGTAGCTTCTAAGCCGTCCCTCCTCGCTGCGAACCACCAGCGAGACCTTGGCATGGGTCTTCAGCCGTACGAACCCGTAGACCACCTGGACCCCGGCCCGCTCCAGGTCGCGCGACAGTTTGATATTGGTCTCCTCGTCGAACCGGGCCTTGAGCTCGACCAGTGCCGTCACCGATTTCCCCGCCTCGGCTGCCGCGATCAGGGCATCGACGATCGGCGAGTCGCCGCTCGTGCGATAGAGCGTCTGCTTGATCGCCAGAACATTGGGATCGGCGGCCGCCTGCCGGAGGAACTGGATGACGACGTCGAAGCTCTCATAGGGGTGATGGACCAGGATGTCCTTGTGGCGGATCGCCGCGAAGCAATCGTTGCCGAACTCGCGGATACGTTCGGGAAAGCGCGGCGTGTAGAGCGGGAAGGTGAGCTCCGGCCGGCCGCAATTGATGATCTGGGCGACACTGGCGAGACCGATCAGCCCGTCGACCATCGTCACGTCATCCTCGGCCGCATGCAGCTCCCGCACGACCATGCGCTGCAGTTCCGGCGGCATGCCGGTGTCGATCTTCAGCCGCACCACATTGCCGCGCCGCCGGCGCTTGATCGCCGATTCGAAATGGAGGACCAGATCCTCCGCTTCTTCTTCGAACTCGATCTCGCTGTCACGGATCACCCGGAACAGCCCGTGCCCGTCGACCTCATAACCGGGGAACAGCCGGTCAATGAACATCTCGACGAGGTTCTCCAGCCGGATGAATCGGATGTCCGCCCCCGGCAGCCGGATGAATCGCCGCGCGTGGTGAGTCAGCGGCAGCAGCGCCCGCAGGGTCTGCTGGTCGGAGCGCCGCCGAAGATGCAGCGCCATCGCGAAGCCGAGATTGGGGATGAACGGGAACGGGTGGGCCGGGTCGATGGCCAGCGGCGTCAGCACCGGATAGACGAGATCGTCGAAATGGCGCTTGAGCCATACGCGCTCGTCCTCGGTCAGGCCGGCAGCGTCGACCACCTCGATTCCGTTCGCCTTCAGCGCGTCCAGGAGGGTTCGCCAGCACTCCTGCTGGTTGGCCATCAGCACGTTGGCCTCCTGATTGACCGCCACAAGTTGCTCGGCGGGCGTGCGGCCGTCCAGGCTCCGCTCCGTCACGCCCCCGGCCACCTGGGCCTTCAGACCGGCGACACGCACCATGTAGAACTCGTCCAGGTTGCTGGCCGAGATCGACAGGAAGCGCAGCCGCTCCAAAACCGGATGCAGGGTGTTGAACGCTTCGTCGAGCACACGCTGGTTGAAAGCCAGCCACGAGACTTCGCGGTTGATGAAGCGCTCCGGAGACTGGGAAATGTCAGGCCCTTTCCGCCGCGCTGCCGCCCTCGTCATATCGCCTCGCTCGGACAACGACACCGATGTGGTCGCACCACCGAGACCCTAGGGTCGGCGGATGTTACCGACAAGAGACAATTCGGCGAATGGGAGAAAGCGGAGACCGCGTCCCCCCAGTTTACCGAACGCCTGCCGTTTCCCCGGCGCAACCGACAACTCCCTCTATCGAGGTCGGTAGTTCTTCAAGCGAACCTTCGGTCCGGTTGAAAGTTTCGATTGGGCTAAGGTCGACTGAAACGAGCGAACTTGCTGAAAAATCCAACGGCTGATCCATGTCTTCGATCAAAAGATACATCCCACCCAACACATAAACCAGGAGTATCGAGGCGACGAACCCAGTAAGGCCAGGCACTGAAAAGATGACTACACCTGAATAGCATACCGTTATATATCTCAGATATCGTTCATAAAGTTGGGGAGTCCTGGAGAGGGAGCGGTGTAATATATATTCAACATCGCGATGGAAACCCGCTGTGTTAGGACCCCCGATCTTTTCCTTCTCCAAAGACTGCTCCAGCTTGGATGTGCGACACCGAATACCAGCAATGTTCGGCGGAGTGGGATCTTTCAGCGCTTGCTCCAGGGAGACCCCCCAACTCCGAATGTCCTGGGTTGCTGCCCCTGCCCACCGCATGTCTCGAAGCGCCCCAACGACTCGACAGAGGGCATCCTCTACGGCGTAGAGACGACCCGTGACCACGCGCAGCTTCGTACCCAATAAGATCGCCAGCGCAAATCCGGAAACCCCAATCACGAGGCTCAGGTCCCCCACGGCGGGCCACCAGGGTTTCACCTCAAACGCAACCACTACGCCTTTGAGGCCGAGAGTCAGTGCTAAGGCCGGCGCAAGGCGCCCGTTGATCCCGCCGAGTGCGCCCCCCGAACGGAGGAACTTTAGAGCCCTTGCGAATCGAAAGAGTCGTAGTACGCGAAGCGCCGACAAGTTTATGAGCGCGCCCAGAGCGAACTCAATCAAGCTGGGCAGTATGGCGACAACGTCGACAGCACCGTACCAGGTCAAAAAATACCGAATGTCGACGACCAAGCGAGCGATCAACTCGACTGCAAAAATTGTGAGGATGCCTGCTTCCAGCATCCCGAAAGCACGCTCATGCGCGGCAAAAATCTCAGGGCTCCGAATCTCCAGCACAAGCAGTAAAATGGAGAGGTACACGCAGACGAGAAGGAGCCCCGCTACGAATTGGCCCATCGGTGACATGGGATCGTTGAGAGCGACGCGAACCTTGTCGCGCACGGATGTTCGGTGCCGTACCATTTCCAGTTGATACTACCCCATTGGTCGCACAACTGAAGTGGCAAGCAACAAAGGCGGGCAACGAGGAGTCAAACAACCGTTACGGTATGCCGACTATTGGGAACGAAGCCTTATTGTTGGTCTTCGCCGGGCGAACGGGGTTAGCGAACACCGTTCGCCCGACGTTTCTTCAGAACGTCCCGGGGAAGGCACCGCCGTCCATCAGGAAGTGCTGGCCGGTGACGTAGCCCATCTGGGCGCTGCACAGAAAGGCGCAGGCGTCGCCGAACTCGGCGGGATCGCCGAAGCGGCCCGCCGGGTTCCCCTTGGCGCGCTCGGCCACGACCTCGTCCAGCGGCCTGCCGGCCTTCTCGGCCGCGATCTTGATGTTGCCGCGCAGCCGGTCGGTGTCGAACGGCCCCGGCAGCAGGTTGTTGATCGTCACGTTGTCGCGAACGGTCTTGCGCGAAATGCCGGCCACGAAACCCGCGAGACCGGTCCGCGCGCCGTTCGACAGGCCCAGCACTTCGATCGGCATCTTGGTCGAGCTGGAGGTGATGTTGACGATGCGCCCGAATTTCTGCGCGATCATGCCGTCGACCGTCGCCTTGATCAGCTCGATCGGGGTCAGCATGTTGGCGATCACCGCTGCGATCCAGTCGTCGCGGCTCCAATCGCGAAAATCGCCGGGGGGCGGCCCGCCGGCGTTGTTCACCAGGATATCCGGGTTCGGGCAGGCATCGAGCAGCGCCTTCTGTCCCTCGGCCGTGGTCACGTCGACGGCAACCGGCGTCACCTTGACGCCCGTGGCGTCACGGATTTCCTTCGCCGTCGCTTCCAGCGTGTCGGCAGAGCGGGCATTGATCGTTACCTCGACGCCCTCCCGCGCCAGCGACATCGCGCAGGCCTTGCCGAGCCCTTTGCTCGATGCACAGATGATCGCCTTGCGGCCTTTGATTCCCAGATCCATCGGTTCTCCCTCCTTAACCTGTTTCGAGCCGGGCCAGCACCTTGCCGGCCAGGACTTTGTCGATTTTTTTCTGTTCGACCAGCGACGCATGGTCCAGCGCCGCGGCGAGCCGCCGGGCGGTATCGAACGACCGCTCCATCCGCTGAACCAGATACGCGACCACCTCCACCGGCACAACCAACTGACGGTCGGCGAGCTGCTTCATCAGCACCACGGCCAGCAGGTCGTCGTCGGGGTCGCTGAGCGCGGCGGACGGCAGTCCCCGCAGGCGGGATGCCAGATCCGGCAAGCCGAGCGCCATCGCCGACGGGGCGACGCGCGCGGTCAGGAGCAGGAAGCCGCCATCGGCCGTAACGGCGTTGTAGAGGTGAAGCAGCGCCCGCTCGTCGAATGGCAACGCGACGTCCTCGACGACGAAGCACTCTCCCGGTCGATGCGCGGCTGTAGCTTGCCGCAGCACCGTCTCATCCCCGGCCGTGAGCAGCCCGGCGCCGCTCACCGCCTGCCAGACCGAGGCGAGATGACTCTTGCCGCTTCCCGCCGCCCCGTAGAGGACGAGGCCCCGCCCCGGCCAGTCCGGCCAGCGGTCGAGCCAGTCCACCGCCGACCGGTTGCTCGACCCGACCATGAAGTCCTCGCGGCCGAGCGCCGTCCGGTGGCCGAGGTCGAGGACAAGCTGGCGCCCGTTCAAGTCTCCGGCCATCACGGCTCGGGTTCTTCGGACGGCACCGAACCGGTGTAATACCGGCTTTCCAGATAGCGCTGCAGCAGGTAGCGCACCAGCACGCCGATCACGGCCGCCACCGGCACCGCGACCAGAATGCCCACGAAGCCGAACAGAGCGCCGCCTGCGAACAGAGCCAGGATCACCCAGACCGCGTGCAGGCCGACACGTCCGCCGACGAATTTGGGCGTCAGGAAATTGCCCTCGATCGCCTGGCCGATGATGAAAACCAGCGCCACCGCTCCGATCCACCAGGGGTTGTCGAACTGCACCAGAGCCAGCGCCATCGACAGGACGAAGCCGGTGACCGAACCGACATAGGGAATGAAGGAGATCACCCCGGCCACGACCCCGACCACAAGACCGTAGTCGAGGCCGAGAGCGGTCAAGCCCGTGCCGTAAAACGCGGCGAGGAGAATGCAGACGATCGCCTGGCCGCGCACGAAACCGGCCAGCCGCTTGTCGATTTCCGACATCTGGCCGCGGATTTCCTCCGCATAGGGACGGGGTAGCCACTGGTCGACCTTGGCCACGATCCGGTCCCAGTCGCGCAGCAGATACCACGCGACCACCGGGGTCACGAACAGGAGCGACAGGAAGTTGAACAGCGCCATCCCCGACCGCCAGATCCTGCCGATCACGTTCAGCGCCCAGGCAGGAAGCGTCTCGCCCGCCTGCGCGGTCGTTCCTGCCTTCTCTATCAGCCGCGGCGCGACTTCTTCCAGAGTGGTCCGCAGCTCGTTGTAGATGCGCGGCAGTGCGTCGAACAGTGTCACCGCCTGTTCCTGCAGCAGCGGGAAGATCAGCACGAACACCGCGACGAAGATCAGCAGCGCGGCCGCCATGGTGACCGTCGTCGCCAGGGCGCGCGGCATGCCCAGGTCCTCGCACCGGTCCGCAACCGGGTCCAGGAAGTAGGCCAGCACCATCCCGGCGACGAACGGCAGCAGAATCTCGCTCAGCAGCATCAACACGCCGATGAGCGCCGCCAGGACCAGCCCCCAGAAGACCAGGTTTTGATGCGTATAGCTCGACCTGCTCACGGCACTCCTTCCAGGTCGCCCCGTTGCAGCATGCGGACGAGATAGGCGAAGCCCGAACCGACGGTCGTCGCCGCAACCGCGTACACCATCAATGTCGCCGCGCCCCGGTCATCCCACCCATAAGCCAGCGCCGCCAGGGTCAGGCCGGCCAGGACAAGTTGTGCCAAGGTGTTGATCTTGCTGAGGATCATCGGCTCGACGATATGTTTGGTCGCGGTCAGCGCATGAAGCAGCAGTACACCGCCAACGATCGAAAGGTCACGGAAGCACACCAGGATCACCAACCACACCGGCAGAGCGCCCTCATGAGCGAGCGCAATGTAGACGCCGACCAGCAGGGACTTGTCCGCGATCGGATCCAAATAGGCGCCCAGCGTCGTCGCCATATCGAACTGCTTGGCGATGAACCCGTCGACCGCATCCGACAACGCCGCGACCACGAACAACCATAAGGCTTCCTGATAGCGGTCGAACAGGATCAACAACACCGCCACCGGGACGCTCATGAAGCGCCCCAGGCTAATGGCGTTGGGCAGGTTCACTCTTGAGACTGAACCGGTACGCCCAACGGATCTTCGTTCGTGGTCGGCGCCTCGTCCGGTCCTGTCATCTCCCACATCGGGGCGGGCGCTTCGTCGACTGCCGGCGCCCTGCGCAGGAAATAGACACCGCCCAGCCCGTTGAGCTGCAGATCCTGACGCGACATCGCCGCCGCCAGTTGATCGGCCGTACCGACATGGCTGATCGCCAGCCGCGCCGTCGAAACGGTCAGGGCCTCGACCGCCACCTGCCGCACCAGAGGAACGCCGACGACCTGCTGACGGAGAGCGAGGTAATCGTCGAGGCCAGAGATCTCGGCGTCCGCCGTCAGGACCGTCTGCTCGGTCCCGATCAGCAGGCTGGCGTTCTTCCATTCCTCGCGCACGTCGACCACAACGGCATCGGCCGCGTCGGCCATCGCCGCATCCACCGACTCGCCGCGAATACCGGGAAGGGCCAGTTCGCCGATCAGCACCAGATCGCCGGTTGCCTTCATATCGACGCTCACCGTCGCCGGTTGATCGGGGCTCGGCATCGACTGATCGGCCTCGACGATCGCCACCAGAACGTTGGGCGTGCCGTACCGATCGCCGATCGCCTTCAACGCCGCTTCGTCCATGGACGCGGCCTTCTGGGCATCGATCGCGAGCAGGTCCTCGAGGTCGCCGAGCGGCACCTGGAACGGAACCAGCCCGTCGGGGATGGAACGCGACGACCATGCCTGCCGCCAGGGATTGGGATCCTCCCACAGCCGGATACCCGCGGCGTCCCGGTACACCGGCAGGACCAGCACCGATTCCGGCACTTGTGCGACGAAGGGAATGCCGGCCTCTTCCAGCATGTTGCGGACGGCCGACGCGTTAAAGTCCACCGCGAGCTTGGCGCGATAACGGGTCGGCGACACCCGTTCCTCCTTCACCTGGAAGCTCCGCACCAGATAGGTCACCGCCGAATCGTCGGCGGGCGGCAGACGGTCGTAGTCCTCGGCGAAGGTCAGGCGCTCGAAAAGCTGCCGCAGCGCCTTACGCTGCCCTTCCGCCAGCGCGATCTGCCGCGCCGACTCGGCGCTGTCGGCCGTCTCATCGACCGCAACGTCATCGACGCTGTAGGTCCGGGGAAGCGCCGCCGCCCATGAGGACGCCGATTCCAGGGCCATCGCTGTCATCGTCGCCAGGGCGAGCGATATTGCAATGCAACCCCGATACAGTATTTTCGCCACGTTGATCACCCCTTAAGCAAACGGCGAATGGTCCGGATCGGCGAGTCAATATGAGCGATCGGAACACCCACGGCTACACCTACAAGGACGCCGGGGTCGACATTGATGCCGGCGCGTCGCTGGTCGAAGCAATAGGGCCGCTCGCCGCCTCGACGGCCCGTACGGGAACAACCGCGCAGCTCGGCGGGTTCGGCGCGGCCTTCGACCTCGCCCAGACTGGATACAAGGACCCGGTGCTGGTCGCGTCGACCGACGGCGTCGGTACCAAGCTTCTGGTCGCGCGGGAAGCGGGCCGCCATCGCGGCATCGGCATCGACCTCGTGGCCATGTGCGTCAACGACGTCGTCGTCGAAGGCGCCGAACCCCTGTTCTTCCTCGACTATTTCGCCACCGGCCGATTGGAAGAGTCGGTAGCGAAGGAAGTCATCCAGGGCGTCGCCGAAGGTTGTCGGGACGCCGGCTGCGCCCTCATCGGCGGCGAAACGGCGGAGCTTCCGGGCCTCTACGCCCGCGGCCACTACGACCTCGCAGGCTTCGTGGTCGGCGCGGTGGAACGCACGGAACGCCTGAGCGGCGCTGGCGTCGCCCCCGGCGACGTGGTGCTCGGCATGGCGTCCAGCGGCCTCCATTCGAACGGATTTTCGCTGGTTCGCAGAATCATCGAATCGCGCGGCCACGACTATGCTGCCCGTGCCCCGTTCGACGAGCAGCGAGCCCTGGGCGACGCACTTCTGGCGCCGACCCGCATCTACGTCCGGTCCTGTCTCGGTGCGATTCGGGAAGGCGGCATCAAGGCGTTGGCTCATATCACAGGGGGCGGCCTGATCGAGAACCCGCCCCGCGTGCTTCCCGAAGGCACCGCCGTGCGGTTCGACGCGCACGCCTGGCCTCTGCCGCCGGTATTCCGCTGGCTGGCCCGCGACGTCGGCGTCTCCGTCGAGGAAATGGCGCGGACGTTCAACTGCGGCATCGGCATGATGGCGGTGGTCTCGGCGGCGGATGCCGACCGCGTTGCCACCGGCCTGATCGAGGCCGGCGAAAGCGTCTACCGGATCGGTGAGATCGTGGCGCGGGACGCCGGTGCCCCGGCCTCGGTCATCGACAATATGCAGGCGGCATGGCGCGACTGAAGACGGCGGTTCTGATCTCCGGGCGGGGATCGAACATGCAGGCGCTGATCGACGCCGCAGCCGATCCCGCCTATCCCGCGGAAATTTCCGTCGTGATCGCCAGCCGGCCCGATGCCGCCGGTCTCGACCGGGCGCGCGCAACCGGCATCGCCGCCGTCGGGCTGGACCGCAAAGCCTATGGCGACCGCGAAGCTTTCGAAGCCGCGATCCAGCAGGAACTGGAGCAGCACGGCGTCGAATGCGTTTGCCTGGCCGGGTTCATGCGCCTGCTCAGCGACGGGTTCACCCGGCAGTGGCGGGACCGGCTGATCAACATCCACCCGTCGCTGCTGCCGGCCTTCAAGGGCCTCGACGTGCACCGACGCGTGCTGGAAGCCGGCGTCCGCTTCTCCGGCTGCACGGTTCACTTCGTCCGACCGGAAATGGATGCGGGCCCGATTATCGTTCAGGCAGCCGTGCCGGTTCATTCCGGCGACACCGAAGACGCTCTCGCCGCCCGGGTGCTCGCGGCGGAGCATCGCTGCTACCCGCTGGCGCTTCGTCTGGTGGCGGACGGCAGTGCCCGCGTCGTCGGTGAGGTGGTGCGTATAGACGGTGCCGAAGCACCGGTGTCGACGCTATTCAATCCACGGCTCTCGGCGGCGGACTGAAGAACGATCGCCCCAGGCCGAACCGGCCCGAGGCGACTCTGATCCGAGGAACGGTCGGCTCAGCCGACGATGTCGATCTCGCTGAAGAAGAACGCGATCTCCTTGGCCGCGTTCTCAGGGCTGTCCGAGCCGTGCACCGAGTTCGCTTCCACCGACTCGCCGAACTCCTTCCGGATGGTGCCGGCATCGGCGTTGGCGGGATTGGTCGCGCCCATGACCTCGCGGTTGCGCAGGACCGCGTTCTCGCCTTCGAGAACCTGGACCACGACTGGGCCCGATGTCATGAAGTTGCACAGGTCACCGAAGAACGAACGCTCGCTGTGAACGGCGTAGAACGCCTTCGCCTGGTCAAGGGTCAGACGAACGCGCCGCTGCGCGACGATCCGGAGCCCCGACTCCTCGAACTTGGCGTTGATACGTCCCGTCAGGTTGCGGCGCGTCGCGTCCGGCTTGATGATCGATAGCGTTCGCTCTGTGGCCATTGTCTCTACTCGGCTGCTGGAAAGGCGGGGGCCTTATATAGGCTCCGTCGGCGGCAGGCAACCGGCCAGGGCGGCAATCGACGGCCCCTCCTTCTGCACCGCAACAGGGCATGCTATCTACCCGCGGCAATGCTGCATATCAATGACCTGACCTTTCGGATCGAAGGCCGCGTTCTGTTCGACACAGCGACGGCCGCCCTGCCCGACCGCCGTCGAGCCGGCTTGGTCGGCCGCAACGGCACCGGCAAGTCGACCCTGCTCCGTCTGATCGCGGGCGAGCTTCACCCCGACGCCGGCGCGATCAACATTCGCCCAGGCATGCGCGTCGGCCTCGTTTCCCAGACCGCACCAGGCGGAGACCGGAGCGTCATCGACACCGTCCTCGACGCCGACGTCGAACGCAGCCGCCTGCTGGACGAAGCCGAAACCGCGGTCGACCCCACCCG
>MDTD01179294.1_pt1 | contig 11788 bp, 9 predicted proteins | sample 811221 | NCBI WGS metagenome assembly MDTD01 (sample SAMN05326646, study PRJNA326480) | marine metagenome | isolation source: seawater | place: Pacific Ocean: South West | collected 2011
GACTGTCCGTCCAGGACTTATGCCGGTGCTGGATGACAAACGGATTGCAGCGCTCAAAGCAACAGATGATCTGTGTAATGGTCGTTTCGGCCATCTCGCTGTTGAGGAGTTGCTCTCCTGTGAAGAAACCGCGGATAAGGTCATGTGCAGTAAGTTTGCCGATGGTACGGAAGTGACCGTCAACAAAGCGACTCAGGAGCTTTGGGTCAATGGTGAACACATCGAAAAACCAGCCGCCCTGTTTGCGTAAAGGAGGATATCTCATGTTGAAATCGATCAGTTATTGGAGCATGCCCGGTGGTATCGAAGGAACCTGCACCATCGCTGATGCAGCCGATGCGGCAAAGGCTGCTGGTTATCAGGCAATAGAACTCTGTATTGCAGAGACAGGCGTGCTTACGCCGGAGACGGATCAGGCAACCTGTGAAGAATATCGCCAGAGCGTGTGTGATCACGGATTGGCTCTGGAGACACTGGCCAGCGGGATGAGCTGGGGCATCTCGCCGACCGATCCAGATCCGGCAGTCCGACGCAAGTCCATTGACCTGCACAAAGCTGCCATCCAGCGGGCAGCGTGGCTGGGGTGTGAAGCCATGCTCTTTGTTCCCGGCGCGGTTCGCATTCCATGGGACGCCGGTTACGGTCCGGTCCGGTATGATCATGCCGTGCAATGGGCGCGTGAGGCCATCAAGGAGTTGCTTCCGGTCGCCGAGGCGAATGGGATTGATCTCTATGTGGAAAACGTCTGGAACGGCATGTTTTACTCACCAGTGGAACTGGCGGACTTCATTGACTCGTTCAACCATCCCAATCTCGGAATCTATTTTGATGTTGGCAATGTGCTCGGTTACCAACAGTATCCACCGCACTGGATTGAGATACTGGGAACACGCATCCGCCGTGTGCACATCAAGGATTTCAAATGTGATGTTGGATCATTGGCAGGTTTCTGCGATCTGCTGGCAGGTGATGTGCCGTTTCCGCAGGTGATGACCGCCTTGAGAGGGATCGGTTATGACAAGACCCTTGTCGCTGAAATGATGCCCCCGGACGACAATTTGCTGGAACGGACCAGTCTTGCCATGGACAGGATACTGGATAACTGTGAGGATAAATCATGCTAAAAGTTGGAATCATCGGTATCGGAATGATGGGGTCAACCCATCTGGATGCCTACAGTAAGATGGACGATGTGGAAGTTGTTGCCGTGGCTGACCTGATCGAAGAACGACGTGAGGGCAAAGCGATCACAGCCGGCAATGTCGAAGGGCAGTCACAGGGCGGGATCGACTTTTCATCCTTTCGCAAATATGACGAAGGTATGCTGCTGATCGCTGACCCCGATATTGACCTCATCGATATCTGTCTGCCGACGCCACTTCATGCGGAGTATGCGATTGCCGCCCTGAAATCCGGTCGTCATGTGCTGACCGAGAAGCCCTTTGCTTCGACCAGTATACAGGCAGAGGCTATTGCTGATGCCGCTCGTAATGCTGAAGGAAAACTCATGTGCGCCATGTGCATGCGTTTCTGGCCCGGTTGGACCTGGCTGAAGGAACACGTCGAAGCGGATACCTATGGCAAAGTTCTGGCCGCACAATTCAGGCGCGTGACCAGTCATCCGGGTGGGGACTTTTACGGGGATGGTGATGCCTGTGGTGGTGCTGTGCTGGACCTGCACATTCATGATACGGACTTTATTCAGTATTGCTTCGGCATGCCGGAGGCTGTGTTCAGTCGTGGTTATGCGAAGGAGACGAATCGGATCGATCATGTGGTGACCCACTATCTCTACTCGGATATCCCACTGGTTGTGGCGGAAGGAGGCTGGTCGATGCAGTCAGGGTTTGGCTTTGAGATGCAGTATACGGTCAATTTTGAGCAGGCAACTGCGGTTTTTGATCTCTCTGCCGACTCCCCTTTGACGCTCATTCAGGATGGTGAATGTACAGCTATATCTCTGCCTGAAGGCATGGGGTACGACCATGAAATCCGTTATTTTGTGGATTGTATACTGCGTGATGAATCGCCGACAATTATGGCTCCGGAGAGTGTGATTGCATCCTTGCGGATTGTTGAGGCTGAGAACGAAAGCATTCGAACCGGTACCTCAGTCAGTTTATAGGAATCGGAAGATGAGTAATGACGGACATCCCAACTCGCGTTTGATTGTACGTGATGGTACCAGGATCCGTATTGCTCTTGCTGGCTTTGGCAAGATGGGATATTTCCATCTTTTAGCTGCTGAATCCCTGATCAGAGGCGAGGCCGAGACTTATTATAAGGCGGATCTTCCTAAGCAAATCCGGCGATTAGGGATTTGCGGGATTCATGATCCGGATATAACAAAAAAAGCACAGTGTAAAGGCTACCTTTATTATGAGTATTGGCAGGATCTGCTGGCGGAGCAACAGCCCCATCTCGCCATTATTGCTGCACCAACCGATACTCATTTTGATCTGGCTATACAGGCTTTGGAAGCAGGTGCGCACACGCTGGTCGAAAAGCCGATGGTCACCTCCGCTAGGGCATTAGATGCGCTCCATGCGTGCGCACTGCAACACGGTTGTCGTCTTCAGGCTGGTCATATCGAACGCTATAATCCAGTGGCCATCACATTGCGCACACTGATTGTTGACAAAAGCGTAGATGTACAAAGCTATTGTTTTCAACGCACACAGCCTTTACCGCAGAGAATCTCGGATGATATCATTACCGATAAGGTGGTGCATGACCTCGATCTGGCCATTTACTTTTTCGGACCGGTATCTTCAGCTCGTCTGGTAACTGGCATTAAGGAGAATGGTCGCATGGTGGAGGCAGACATTCAGATTACTCACCTTTCAGGAATCATTGGGACGCTCTTTGTATCCTGGCGGGTGGCGGATGAGAAGCTGAAATGCCGCAGCGTATCCATGATCTGTAATGATGGCGAACGGATTGAGGGGGATTTTGTTGCCAAGAGTTTAACCGTTGGTGGAGAGCCGGTTGAGTGTGGGGTTCAGGATTGGATTGCGCCGGTTAACAATCAGCTTAAGGATCAGCTTGCTGACTTTCTAGCATACTGCCTGAACCCATCGCCGGATTTCCCGCCGCCACTGCTTTCCCCGCAGGAAATACGAGAGACCATTTGTCTGATCGAAGAGTTGAAAGAGAGGTGTCAGCATGTTTAAGATCGGTGTCATGCTTGAGTCATTCCGCTTGAATCTGGATGAAAGCATAGAGTCGGCAAAACGACTTGGTGTGGATGGCATCCAACTCTATGCCACAGGAGGCGAAACCCATTATCAAAAGCTCCAGGGTGGTGCGCTCGAGACTCTGCGTCATAAGCTCTGTGATGCTGATTTGGAAGTTGCTGCTGTGTGTGGTGATTTCGGTGGGCATGGCTTTGAGGTTGCGGATGACAATCCACACCGGATCGACGAGACAAAGCGAGTCATTGATCTGGCGTCGGAATTGGGGACGCGTGTTGTGACGACCCATATAGGTGTGATACCAGCGGATCATGACCATCCTCGTCGTGCTGTCATGCTGGCTGCCTGTCAGGCAATAGGGAGCTATGCTGCGAGCGTGGGGATCACAGTAGCCATTGAAACGGGTCCGGAACCGGCAACCGTCCTGTGTCAGTTTATTGAGGATCTGGGCAAAGCAGCAGGCATTGGCGTGAATTTTGATCCGGCAAATCTGGTTATGGTCTGTCAGGAAGATATTCCAATTGCTGTTACAACCCTTGCCCCTTATATCGTGCATACCCATGCCAAAGATGGGCGAAATCTCAAGCCTGTCGATCCACATGAGCTTTATTCCTCTTTTGCCGGAAGACCGCCTTATCAGGGATATGATGCCAACGCCTATATCCTCGAAACTCCTCTTGGCGAAGGAGATGTTCCATTCCCTGTTTATCTGAAGCAGCTCGTTGACTGTGGTTTGTCAGATCTGTATCTGACCATTGAAAGGGAAGTCGGTGAAGACCCCTATGGCGATATTTCCAAAGCTGTGAACTTCCTGCGACTGCAACAGTATGACGTTGATGGTAAATAAGGATTCTCCATGATTGATCGACCCAATATCCTCTTTATTATGACGGACCAGCTTCGTTATGATCAGCTTGGTATCACAAACCTGGTTCTCAAAACACCTCATCTTGACCGTTTAGCACGTGAGTCTGTGCACTTCACTCGTGCCTATGCAACGAATCCGGTATGTGTCCCGGCACGGGCTGGCATCGTCACCGGTCGCTACCCCTCCCAGACCGGTGTTCCCCATAATGCGACTTGCCTTCCTGCCCATGAGCGAACTGTCATGGCGCTTCTCCGGGATGCGGGCTATCATACCGCAGTGATCGGTAAGCAGCACTTTAACGGGAGTCATATCGATCGCGGTTATGTTTTTGAAGACATCGTTGATAGTCATGCTCCTGCTGAGATCATCGATGGTAGTGGCGATTCGTATCAACGTTTTCTACATGAGCATGGATTTCGTCAGCGAAAGGAACTGTGTGAACCGCTGGACGATGTGGTCAACCGTTGGCTTGTGGATCAGAGATTCCATGTTGATCATTACATTGGCGAACAGAGTATTGCCTGGTTGCGAGAAGATCGTCCCACAGATAAGCCGTGGTATTGTTGCCTCTCCTTTCCCGGACCTCATGGACCGGTTGATGGCTGTGGATTGCCGCAACAGAAACTTTACCCTCTGGATGAGATCGATTTGCCTGCTGCCGGCATTGATGACTTGCGCGCAAAGCCGTCTTATTATTTTCGCACATCAACTTCCGGGGGACGGCCCAAGCTTGATCCAATGCCCGACGAGCAACTGTGTCGCATTCGTCAGGCATGGTATGCCAATATTTCCCTCATAGATGATCAGGTTGGTCGGATTCTGGATACGCTGAGAGAACTCTGTGAATATGATCGCACGCTGATCGTTTTTTCAACGGATCATGGAGATTTCACCGGAGATTTCAATCTGGTAGACAAGGGGCCGTATCTGCTTGATCCGCTGATGCATATCCCACTCTTCATCAAACCGCCCATTGCCGGATTTTCAGGACGCGAAGAATCGGCATTGGTGTCAAGTATTGACTTCGCGGCCACCTGGCTTACTGCTGCCGGGGTACCTGTGCCCGTATCCATGCGCTCGCATGATTTGTCTGCTTACTGGGATGATTCCCATCAGCATCCTGATCGTCACCATGTGTTCATGGAAGCGGGAAGTCTTAGGGGGATCCGTACTGAACGCTGGAAGCTGATCTATTGCCAGAGGACTCATGAGGGGGAACTCTATGACCTGGAGACAGATCCTTTCGAGTGTCATAATCTATGGGCCGATCCGGCACACCAACTTCTTAAGCATGAGCTTATCTGTCAGCTCATCGATACCATGATCGATCTCGGCGAAAACAGCCATCTGGCCTGGTCCCAATCGCCACGCTAAATTGTGATAGTTGTGCTATGGGACCGGACTTCGGTATGAATGATCGGATCTATCTCATCTGAAGGTGAGGTTGTGATACTCTTCCACGCGGTGATAGTCAAGCCTGCTGAGTAATGCAGTCGATGAATACTCGGGTGTACCAAGCTTTGGCAATCCGGTCTGAGCATCCCATTCCGGCATATCGGGTTTTTGATAATTGTACCGGCAGACCGCAATCTTCCAGCTTTTGCCAACAGGTGGTTGCTGCAACTTGAACGCTTCCCATGGAATGCAGACATCTGCTGTCCAATTATCGTTCTGGCACTGAATTTGGTAAGACGTTCCGGAGTCTGGGGCTATCAGTTGATCCCAGATATTGGCTGCTCCCTTTATCAATCCCGGTTCAGGAAGCAGAAGATCCATGTGGTGACTGTTCGGCGAAAGATGGATTTCCCAATAGAAGGAGCCTTCGGTAGGCTGAACAAAAAACTCTATAACAGAACCCATAAGGAAAAGCTTCTCGTTGTTTCTGCTTCCCAGATTGAATGGGCTGTCTTCCTTCATCCAGACATAGCAACGAAGACCGGAGTCATTATATCCGATATAGGTATGAGCTTCTTCCTGGGGAGATGAGCCTGACCAATGCTGTACCAGTGGCAGGCTGACTGCACGGTCCTTCCAGCCGAGAGGTTCAGGGCCGGAACTTTCGCCAATCGGTACGTCGATTTTATTCAGGATATTCAGTTCTGTTTCTAATGTCTGGATGTCACTCACGGTCTATCGCGTCTTTCGTATGTTCCGAATCTGAGCTGTTTGCAGTAAGTTGGATCTGAATATGGGTACTTTCGAGCTGATTGAAGGACAATCCCTGATTATCAAACTCCGGGACATGGCCAACCATGGCGACAAGACCTTCTTTCTCTTTAAATTTCCAGAGAACCTCTTTACCGGCGAAGGTGCCCTTCGCTTCCTGAATATCAATTGAACAAGGTGGGGCCAACAGACGTCGGTCTTCCTTGTTTACCATGACCCCGGATCCCTGCAACTCAAGTCGTATCTGCCAGCCGCCACCCTGAAAGAAACCGTTTTTGGGACGATCAAGGGATAGGTGATAGTCTCCGAGAGGACCTATCATTCTGATTGTGGCATACACACATGGACCATCCTGTCGGCACGTTAACCATGCAGTGGCAAAGTCGTGTCCATCATGCATGAAGCGAGTGCGGAAGACTGCGAGTCCACGATCGGATCGGATGTAGGCGATGATGCCGTGTCGTTGTATCCACATGCTGTCATCAGATATGGAAGAGAGGCAGATGTCATCATCAAACCAGGTGTTGCCGATGGTGGGTTTATACTTAGTCGGTCCAGCCGCGACAAATTGCTGAGAAAGCAGAGATTTGCGGATGGGAAGATGAACGAATCGATGGCGCAGGTGTTCGGGACAGATGATCGGTGGTGCATATTCAAATGGAAGAACATCTTCAACAGATATACCGCTATCGGTCAATGTATAGCCGGTTCGAACGGAGAGCCTGGCCTGAAGCTCCGGGCTTATGGTATCTGAATATGCCCGGGAGTGTGGACCTGCCCATTGACGGGTCGATGGATGGAAATGGTTGGAGATGATTTCCCAGGCGTGTTCCAGAAGTCGGGATGCCGACGCGCGGGTGTCCTCATCCTTGACCATATGGAGGATGCGCTCACATTCTTCAACGACGATCATGGTATATGACGGACTGTTGTATTCGCTGAATGATCCATGATGCTTGAGGTGAGCAACCGACTTCTGAATCCGTCTGCGACCATAGTCTATCAGATCTGAGCGGTCCACTATTTCTCCAACTGCAACTGTCACACCGGCTCCCATGATCGCAATATTCGTATAGTCCGGTTGCACATTTCGATGCACAATCGCATCAGCAGCGTGAATGAGTGACAACTTGATCTGCTTGACGACTACCGGTGAGAGCTGATCCTGAAAGTTATGAAGTATCAACGCAAAGATCGATCCGATAAAGTCGGCCCAGTTCCAGTCCGGGGGTGACATATCTGTTAACGGTTCTTCAAGAAACCAGGGCCAGACACCACACGTATCACTCTTTGTATCTTTATCCTGAAGAAGACAGAGCTTCTGGAGTACCTTATCAGCACGTTCCTTTTCCCCCGCCGCTAGTAAGGCATAGGCGTAATTGGCGCTTTCCCGTGTCGGGTGCGCTGGCTGGTTTTTTTCCAGTTGGGTGTGGTAGCCGATACTGTATACCGGATGCCAGACAAGATGCTCATCTGCATCATACTTTGGATGGGTCGCAGCCAGGAGTCTGGCAAGATTGGGTTGGATGTCCACGTGATCGTCTTGATTTGGCATTTTTCTATTTATCTTTTTTGATAATCATGACATCATGAGGTTTGAGTGTGGTGGTGGACTCGATGATCTGTCCGGTGATGAGGTTAGTGCCCTTTGGCAGGTTGGTCAGGGATAGGGCGGTGTTTGTTTGATTAATGAGAAAGGTCAGGGTTGTGGTTGCAGATTCCCGGATACTGACTTCGATGCCTGCTGGCAGATCGTTGAAGGCGGGTTTCAGGTCGGTTGATTCGAGGAGTTGCGGGAGGAGCCAGTCTGCCAGATCCACCGTCATCCAGGTGCCGACATAGATGACCTGCCCTTTTCCCAACTGGCGGATACTGATCGCAGGTTGGCCCTTGAGATGGCGTGACTGCCAGAGGGCAAGCGGAGTTGCGTCCTGAAGTTCAAGCGCTTCGTACCATTCGCTGCTTTGGATCTCTCCGGATCTGTTGCCCAGATGTAATGGGAGATTGTCAGTGTCGTTCTGACGCCCATACTCTCCGACTTGAACGCCTGTCAATGCAGCCAGTGGACCGGGAGGAGTGTCGGCAAGTACATTGTCCTGAACGGACTTGGTGCCGGATCGTGCGCCGATGACCAGTGTGCCACCGCTCTCGACGAACGCAGTGAGGTTATCAACCCACGCCTCTTCAATAATGGTGTAGTGGGGGATGATGTATAGTCTGAGCCTGGAAAGGTCATCCGATGGATGGACACATCCAGTGAGATAACCACGGGAATAGAACCAGCGGTGCATGCCTTCGGCGATCAGTTTGGGAGAGGTTAAGCCGAAGGAGAGATGATCGGCCGATGCATCGTTTTTGAAATCAAAGGCGGAAACAGCAACATCCACCCGAACACTTGTGTTCATCAATTCAGGGCCGATGCGCTCGATCTCCTGGCCGATCTGAGCGATCTCGTCGTAGCGTCTCCGCGGTATATTGTCGTGATCAAGGATGCCGCACCAATATTCCTCTGCTCCGAAACGGCAGGTCCGCCAGCGAAAGTAGAGGATACTGTCGGCTCCTCGGGAGATGGAGGTGTAGGTCATCCGCCGGATCTCTCCAGGGCCGGGATTATCATGCAGATAACCGGTCTGTCCGCCGGGGCCGGACTGATGTTCCGGGATAATGAAGTTGCCGGACATGGAGCGGACGCGGTCCAGTGAATAGGCCTGCCAGTAACGTCTCTCCTGAGAGTTGAAACAGAATCCCGGGTAGAGGTCATAGCCAAGCAGGTCGAGATCCTGAGTAAAGGGGCCACGGTAGTCAATGTTGCTGAAGACTCCGTTATGCATGATAAGCCAGCTCGCATTTGCCTGTCGGAGCAGACGGACCTGATCATGCTGAAAGTGTGTCACTGCCCAGGAGAGAAAGTTCAGATAGTCCAGACGCATGGCTGGATTCTGGGCGGATGGTCTGTTCTGCTTTGGCGTCTCAATCTCGTCAAAGGAGGAATAGGTCAGAGCCCAGAAACGGGTTCCCCATGCATTATTGACGGCTTCTATGGTGGTATAGACTTCCTTCAGGTAGCTTCTGAAAGCCTGCTGGCAGTTGTCACAGTGACATTCGGAGAAACCACAATGAAACTCATTGTCTGTCTGCCAGCCGATCACATGGGGGTTATCGGCAAAGTGCTCCGCCATCGCTTCTGTGATCGTCTTCGAGTAGTCTCTGAACCTCTTACTGGAATGACAGGCATGCTGACGACTACCATGATGGAGCCGCCGACCATCGGCATCCACGCGGAGGATATCCGGAAAACGATGGGTTAGCCAGCGGGGCGGGGTGGCTGTCGGTGTGCAGAGAATCGTTTGGATACCATGTGCCCCAAGATGATGGATGCTTTCTTCAAAGACGCTGAAGTCGAACACACCTTCCTTCGGCTCCATGAGATCCCAGGCAAATTCAGCCATGCGTACCACATTGAACCGGGCTGCCTGCATACGCTCTGCATCATCACGCCGGGTCTCGGCATCCCAGTGTTCTGGATAATAGGCAGCTCCATAGAGAAAGTGCGGCAGATTGGTGGGGCGTCGGTGTGACAAGTTAATGCGACCTGTAGGCTGAATCATATTTTCGTGTACCCAAATTTAACTTGCTTGAGTTGCTATTCTCCCTTACTATAAATGCCAATATCGATAAAGCTATCGATATTGCCGGGCGTGTGTGGACTAATTGGTTGAAGGTCAGCTAAAAAATCTGCCCTTTTTTGAAAGGATATTTAATAAAAAATATCGGGACAGATCATATAAATACTTAAAAAGCTTACCAGGACTGGCGGTCGAGGGAGCGGTACTGGATGGCTTCGGAGATGTGTTCGACCTGGATATTGTCGCACATATAGAGATCAGCGAGGGTACGGGCAACTCTGAGGATGCGGTCATAGGCACGGGCGCTGAGGTTGAGATCAGAAAGAGCCAGGCGCAGCAGGTTCTTGCATGCCTTATCAAGAGAACAGAAAGTCTGGATTTCTTTGGGGGTCATGTCGGCATTGCAGCGGGAAGAGGAATTAGCAAAGCGGAGTTGCTGGCGTTCGCGGGCGGCATTGACACGAGCTCGGATGGTTGCAGAATCTTCACCTTTGGGGCGGGACATGAGCTCATCCTCAGAAATCGGCAGTACTTCGACATGAATGTCGATACGATCAAGCAGTGGCCCTGAAATGCGGGAACGATAACGCTGAATCTGAGGTGTAGAGCACCGGCAATTGCGCTGGTGATTGCCGTAATGGCCACACGGACATTGTTGCGTTGCCAATCTGCCATTTTGCCATGTGAGGCTGGCAGGTAAGCGTCCACCTGAGGCTAAATACCCTTCTGAGCTCAAAACCATTGGTGACCACATTTTGAAGCGTCGCCTTGAAATGGGGGCAACGCAACGTGAAGTTGCGTTGCTAATCTGTTGTGATCCCATCTCTATCTACCACTGGGAAAAGAACCAGAATCAGCCTTACGTCAAGCATTACCCAGCCATCATCAAGTTCCTGGGATACAACCCTCTTCCCAAGGGAAACACAATAGGAGAGAAAATTTTATACTGCCGAATGACGCTTGGTCTTTCTCGGAAAAAGTTGGCCAAGCGCTTGGGCGTTGATGAAGGGACATTGGGACGGTGGGAGCTTGACAGAAAAACACCGAAGGGGGATTATTTGAACCTGATAGATAGACTTTTTCTGGAAATGGACCCACTCCACTATGATCGATGCGAGATCTGATGTAAAAGGATCATTGGACTGTCCTCGTTCTTTAAGACGCTTTTCTGTCGATCGTTTCGGAAAACTATAGCAGAAATTATTTCTGACAGGGAAAAAGGTGTGAATTCACGATTATCTAAATGGGGTCAAACGCTTACGATCGATCTGTGCAGGGAACATATCGCTCTTGTCAAACTGGGACAGCTAATACATCACAAAACATTATAAACATTATGATGTGCTTGGCGAAACAGACTAGGGGACATACCAACCTGCGATTTAAATTCACGAGAAAACTCTTGAGGTCGTGAATAACCTAGATCTTTCGCAATATCTGCTATGGATATTGGTGTAATGGCAAGAAGGTTTTGTCCTTGTTCCATTCTTAGCGATCTCAATCGTACAATAGGAGGATCACCTGTGGCTGCTATACACGCACGGTGCAGTGTCGAACGACTACAAGACGTAATTTTTGCTAGATTACCAACAGGTATGCGGTAATCTTGTCGCTTCAAGACGAATTCTTCTGCTTTCCACCAAATGTTTGTGTAGAACTGCTCTTCAGGTTTTTGATTATACTCAAGCGACTTACGCACAATGTTTCCCATCGCAAGAATTGCATCCAAATCCAAGAGAGCGCTTGGTTCAGGATAATATATGGCATTTAATATCAGCTCAAAAGACGACAGAAGATTCCGACACCCTGGCCAGACGGTTAGGGTGTCAGCTAAAGTTATGTTGGATTGAAAGGCGATTGACAGGAAATCTACTCGGCATGGGTTGTCTTCCCAGAAAATAGCAGTCTGTGGCGGGTAGAAAATTAAGTCTCCC
>MDTD01126764.1_pt1 | contig 11787 bp, 8 predicted proteins | sample 811221 | NCBI WGS metagenome assembly MDTD01 (sample SAMN05326646, study PRJNA326480) | marine metagenome | isolation source: seawater | place: Pacific Ocean: South West | collected 2011
ATTATTCGTTCCATCTCTCGTGTAGGTAGAGCTTGATCCGTAGACGAGAGTGTCGGTTCCATTAATGACAATTGTATTGTCGAGCCCAGATCTGGTGCCACCCGCTCCGTTGATGTAGCGGGTTCCGTAAAGCACGAGGTGATGACCAGCGGTCAGGCCAATCAAGCCTCCAGCCTGCAGTTCGAAACTGTCCGCGGTGTCATCAACTGTCACCGCGTCAAATCCATGGATCACACTGGTTCCAATGCCAGAGGCAAGAGTTGCTCCACTCCCGAGGGTGTATACTGCTCGATCTCCCGGCGTGCCAGATTCAGCAAGCTGGGCTTTTCCGGATATAGCGGATAAAGGGAGGGCGACGGCCGCCGCCATCGCGACAAAGGCAGGATGGAGTCCTCGACTAAATTGCATAATACTTGGTTGGTAGGGTTCTTGTTTTCGTTGAGCGTGCCGGAAGGGTTCCATAGAGAAGGATTCCTATCGGCAAAGGCCATACTTGGATGGAGTTAACTCACCCGAAAAGAGGAGCTACTGCAAGTAGTCGCCAAAAAAAATTCCGAATACGGCCGATTTGCGAGGACACTTCTCCAATCAGGACTCAAGGCCCTCGCTAAGATACTGACAATCAATAATTATATATCTTCGCCGCAGACAGACCTTCCAGCTGCAAGCGGTTGTCTCGAAAAACTATCTCCCGAACCGTCACACTTCCTCGGCGGAAAGCCACCGGAATTGGACGATCCGGAAACGACGCCCAAAATTGCGGTTCGCCTCACTCACTAGCTCTGCCTGCTTTCGGTGGGCTGGGTCTGCTCTTTCTCCAGTAGCTTCTAGATATTCTGGCACACGCTGCACCACTGCCTCACACCATGCCCGCGCGCGCACCGCTCCATTCTGATCGAGGGAATCCCCGTAGGCCCTGATCACAAATGTGTCCCCACGGGGGGTCAATTGGGCCCCGAGACTACGCAGGATGTCTGCCTGATCCACATAGGCCGAACTTCCATAGGCTACTGGTCCCTCCAGTGCTTCCGGAAACGCAGGATTCATTCTGCTCACCTCTTCCTCGGAAAAACTTCTTACGGGTCCACGAAATCCCTCATTGATACTGACGTCCGGGTCATCAAGAGCAGCCTGAAGAGCCCCCTTCACACTAAGTTCCCGGTCACTCCCATCCAGTCTTCTATTCACAAACTCAGACAACGAGAGAAATGGCCCCCGGGCCTTTACCTGCCTGACCATGGCCTCGGCCAGCGAATTCACTTCCGCATCTGTGAGGGATCGCCAGGAGGTCCACTGTTCGACCTCGATCGGATCGGCCGGACTCCCTTCATAAGCCTCACCGTTAGCCACACTTGCAGCCGAAACCATGGCTCCATCAGAGCTCTCCGGCCTGATTGGTCCATTCGGCTCTAAAGACTCCTCCAAACCGAGAGTTGCAACCGCTTTCCCTCTCAGGCTCGAAAACAACGCACGCCAGGCATCTACCGAAGTAGAATTCACGTTGAATGGGCCCTTCACCAACAGATGAGACGCCATCACTTCTGCCCGTTCCAGTGCTGCGTCATCATCCCCAAAGAGGTCTCCAAGCGAGGTTCCGGTGAGCCCTTCGCGATATGGCACAATGCGACGGTTCGGGAACTGTTCGGTTCCAAAGAACACTCTCCGTGCGAGCTCCTCCGCTGTGATCTTTTGATCCCTGTCGTAAACGTCGACGAGATGGGGCGCGATCGAGGAGAAAAAGTAATCATCCCAAAGCGCCTTGTTTGCGAGATAGGAGTGATCGACCATGGGAATGTTCTTCAGTCCGGCTGATTGGCTGTACTGGCGAGTCCACGACCCAACAGCCTCAGCCGGCTCGAGATACGGGTGCGCATAGGAATTTCCAATCGCCTGTACCATATGCGGAAACAGTCCATTGGCACCAGTAGCAGTAGTATATTGATAGCTGACCCGTGTCTCTCCCGCCCCCGGCCCCAGATGCTCGTTAGCAAGGCTGTAACCGCCAAGTCGTGCGTGACTTAGTGCCCCAATAGAGTGAAGCGGAGTCAGGGGAACCTCCTGCTGCACGATGTGGGTGGTGCCATATTCCGCAGAATAGCCTCCACCGTAATACGAGTTCACATTGTTGGGATCAACCTGCACGGCCGCCTCGAGCACCGAGTTGATATCCTGAACCCACCAGTTCCATCCATGATGATAAAAGGAATCGTAGTCCTCCCGATCTACGAACGGGCATGCCACGATCGGCGTAGAATGCAGAAATGGTCGGGATGCGAAACGGCGCCCATGTGCATCGCCTGCAGTGCTGTGATACACCTCACATCCTGCGGTCAGACTCACGAGGAGGAAAGGGCGGGTCTGCCCGACAATCTCACGACCGGAAATCGGAGGAAACTCAATCTCATCTCTCTGTCCCGGGAATCCTTTCCGCATCAATTCGCGATGAAAATCAATTGCCGCCTGACTCTCTCTTCCTCCTGGGCCACGCTCGTGCATCCGGGAAATCATCTGAAATTGACGACGCATCCACTTATTGTCACCTGCTCCACCTTCGCCCTGCCTTACGACACTGGACTGCCTGAAGAAAAACTGCAGAGCAGCCCCATTCGCAAGATCCACGTTTTCGGCAGCAGAGACGCTGAAGGAAATTTGATCGTTTGCGTCAAAGCTAAGCGCTCCACCTATTCCATCGTCGTTACGCCCCAACGGACTGTCTCTCTCCTGCTCCACATGAACAGGATCCTGATTCCGATCGGAACGCGGGAGCTCCAGCCAGGTGGTCGGATCCCATCCTGGATCCACCTCACGAATTGGGCGATACTGGTTCGTATCTTCGATCTGTGCTCCGCCCTCTGGACCACTCGTTTGTCGCAGAGAGAACACCCGGACCTCCCCCGGTGCGAATACGATAGGTTTCTGGCCGCCGACGAATAATTCAAACCCGGTATGCCGGTCCCCGTTCCCCGCACGAAACACTCCGGCACCATAGCGATCTCTGTTGGTAATCCAGGAGAGTGAAGTAGGCCGGGCGGATTCATATGATCCATTAGCTCCAACCTTTTTCCAGCGGAGGGCAATGGGCAGATTGAAAAAGCGAATCTGGGTCGAGCGCTCCGGACCATGATTCAGCACCAGAGGCACGTTGTAGGGGTTCCAGAGAGTCACCGCAGGAGTAATTCCGACGTGCACTTTGTACCTGCTCTGGTTGGGGTCGTTGCGCGCGGGGCGCTGGCGCTGCGTCCCTATATAGCTGAGAAGGAACTGGACCTTCACCGGGACCGGCATTCGGTAAAGATTGGTATATTCCCTTTTAAAAAGGGAGCCTGGGGTAAAATCCGGATTGTTGATCTGGAGCCGATTGCGACCGAGAGGGTTTCGTGCCTCACTTCCATCGTAGTCAACCTGCTCGCGATAAAGCTGATAATAAGCGGCGAGATCCTGCAGCGGAACCCGGTCCGAATTTCTTCCGAACCGGTATAACATGAAATCATCTCGTTGCTCTCGGAGCAGAATCGGCCTTTCAAGGAGCGCATTCAGATCCCGCTTCAAGCCGCCCTCTCTTACGTCGGCAAGCACTCCATGAGAATAGGGTGTGACGTCATGGAACAATGTTCTCACTCCCCTCGAGTCAGCGGCGGGCAGCTCAAGGGAGCGCCGGGTGTGAATGCGCCTTAGATCACTCTGATCCGCGAGCTCCTCCAGCATGTCGATCGAGTCATGTCCCGTCGAGCCGGCACTCATCGCTCTCTCTATTAAATCAGACCGCTGCAGCTCCTCTCCAGCATCAAACGCATCGGGCAGGATCCTCGCTTTTGTCGACTCATCAGCAACCCACCACCCATAGCGTCCGTCCGGGCTTGCCCCCCTGCCCGCCTGTGAACGAATCCCCAGCAATCCGCCCGAAACGAGGTCCGAGTCAGGAGAATCCTCACCAGAGCTGCCTCGCCCCATCAAGATCACTCCATTGCTATCTGCATCAGGAATCGCTTCACCGCGAAGAGGTAAAGTCCGGGCCGTTTCGAGCGCTTCCCTCTGTTCCCGGCTCAGTGAAACAAGCCATGCCCGAAAGTGGTCTCCACGGTTCGCCTCATAGGAGGGAGCCAACCCACTGTTCGAAGCACCTGCGATGGTCCGGTGCTCGCTTGGTTCATCACCACCAAAGCTCTCTCCCCCAGCGGACCATGCATCCCAAACGCCTGTCCAATACGGATGAGATACACCCTCCGCTTCCGCCGAACCTACTGAGGTATCAAGAATCGAGGCCGAAGCTGAAATCCGCTGGTCAGGCCCTAGTTGACCCTGAAGCTCACCGATCGCCAGCATCAGGGCAAGCCGAGCGTTAGCCTGAGCCTCCGACTGGGCGTCGAGAGCACCAGTGGAACGCAAAGTCACCGCGGAAAGGCTTAGAAGGCCTATCGCGATCAACGCCAACAGGGCGAGCACCGCCACCGTCGTCACGAGCGAAAAACCCGGCCGTCCTTCGGTCACCCTGCCCGGGCGCCGCGATGTGGTGCGTTTGAACATGGAGAGGGAATTCTTACGATTTGCCTAAATCCCGTCTGGTTTTAAGGTCGTTCAAGGTAATCACATTGTCAATGCGTATCTCGCCACGCCTTCGACGATCCGATCTCCTTGAAAGAGCTTTGGAGATTCTGTGACCGGCATTGACGAAGGGGGATATACCGGGCGATATAAGGCTTCATGTCCGTCAAGCGACTCTTCTCACTTCCTGCCTTTCTTGGCGCCGCTGCTGGTTGGTGCCTCATGGCCTCCCCCTCCGGAGCCGAGGAAATCTCGATCACCTGTATTTCGTTCCCCAAGAAGGCCCCAGCTTCGATCGAGTTACTCGTCGGGCCGGGCAAGACGATCCCTATCACCCTCCAGAGCCATACCCTTACCGAGCCCGTAAAAGTTCCCAGACTGCAATCATGGAGATTCGGTAAAAGTGGAACAAACGCAGCGGGCGAATTCGCGTTCAAAACCTACGGACAGATTAAGCCTGGAGTAACAAGGAACCAGCTTCTAGTGATTGTCCTCAAAGGGTCCAGTCCCGCCGCCGGACTTAATATTTTGTCTCTGGACGGGAGCACGAGGTCATTCGGTCCCTCTCAGATGCTGTTTGTCAATCTCGCCCGGGAGGAGGTGGCAGGATTGGTCGGCGGGAAACAGTTCCGACTAAATTCTGGGAAGCATGCAATCATCAAGCCGAAGGCCGACCGCGGTAACAATCTTTGTTTTGCATCACTGAAGTATAAGCGGGCCACCAAGTGGCGCACGTTCTTCTCCACTAACTGGCCAACTCTGCCGAAGGCTCGTGGCCTCGTATTCCTCTATAACGACCCCAGATCACAGTCCGTCAAAATGCACTCCGTCGTTGACTCTCTGATAAGAGTCACGGTTCCCGAACAGTAGCCACGCATGTGGTCTTAAGCAAACTTGTAGGATCCACCACCAGTTCCAATACTCCGAAAAATGAAACCGCTCTTCTACCGCCTCGCTGCTGGCCTTCTCCTTTTGCTCAGCTTTTCTCCGATCTACGCTGATGACGATGAGCTGCTCAAGGTCCTTTATATGGGGGGCCGGGGACATGACTCTCCCGGTTACGAGAAATTCCTCACCGCCTTTCTGGCCGACCAGGGGGGATTTGACCTCGTGATCAGTAACAAGCTGGATGACCTCAGAACCGGGATTATAGACAAGTATGATGTGGTCCTCTTTTTCGGATCCGGCGGCGACTTCACCGATCCGGCTCAGGAAAAGGGGTTTGAGGATTACGTAAAAAACGGAGGGGGAGTTGTGGGCATTCACGCTACTGACGCCTTCAAGAAGTCCGACGTCTACTGGAAGATCTTTGGAGGCCAGTTTATTGGGCATGGAGGGGGCACATTCCCTATCGAGTTCACTGATACCACACACCCTATCACGAAGGGCATGAAAGGCTTCGAGATCACTGATGAGTCGTATCGGGATAAATTCCACCCGGCCACGATTGACAAACTACACCACCTCGGTCGCATCAACCGAGGCAATGAGAAGCATTCCATGATCTGGATTCACGAATACGGCAAAGGCCGCCTCTTCAGTACCGGCTTGGGTCACGATGAGAAAGCGTGGTCCAATCCAGCCCTCCAGAAACTGACGCTCCGGGCCCTGCGCTGGGTAGCCCGCAAGCCGATCAAGGATCCCCGTTGAGGAACTCGCCTTCTACTCCCGGAGCTTCCCCTGTTCCTGGCGCCAGGCAGGATACTCCGTAGCGAGAAGTTCAGCGGGCCAACGTCCTCCGATCCACCCATGACCTACGCGGTGGGAGTGACTCAATTCTGCAAGGGTATACTTCACGACCCCTTGCTCGATAAACATTGGCTTGTTCGTTCCGATTTCATAGTAGCGCGCCCAGACCGGCTTGGCACCCGCATCTTGGACAATCCTGCGATCCTTCCCTCCCGGCAGTGAAGCATCAGCCACCGTGACAACCCGCACTCCGTTGACGGCGACCTTCCGGAACCAGTCTACTGCGGCTTCTACGGCCTCAACGACCTCAGGAGAAGGCCTCTCAATTGACATGAGATAGCGCACAACACCGACGCTCTCCGCACCAGAAATCGAGGGCAACTCGGATATTCTACCCTGAGCCGGGGCCAGAGTAAGTTCGTTATGCTGCTGACACCACGCGGTCAGCTGCTTTCCATCCCTGATCTGACACCGGAGGATACAGCTTATTCCCTGCTTCACGGCCCTAATGCATTCCTGACGGAGCGATGAGTCGATAATATCGAAGGGAGGCCTCCCCCGAGCCGCCTCATCGAGCACGGAAAGCGCTCCGATCATGGCCCCATCGTTGAAAGTGATGAGACTGGAGTAGCCAGGCCTCAGAGGATAGAATTGGGGCCATCCTCCACTCGGATACTGAGCCTTGAGGAGATAACGCACACCTTTGGCGAATCCTTCTCTGAACCGGGCTTCCCCAGTTGCCTTCCAGACCGCTGCAAGGTAGCGCATCTCGGAATGAGTCGCCCCGTTATCAAGTGTGCAGGGAAACTCCCTCGCGCGCAACGCTTCCCGATGATGCTGCCGCTGCTGCTCCGTCAAATTCTCAGTTGCAGCATGCCCTGAAGGATGAACGCTGTTGTCGTTCTTGTACCAGCCCCCAATCCCTGCTTGGTAGAAGAGAACATTATCCGCAATGCGTCGCGCCTCTGCCGAACCATACCAGTCGGGATCCTCTGCCAGACAGTCCCGCCAAGTTCGTTCCTGAGCCGTAACCCCGATACAACTAATCGCGATTGCAGCCAGAGAGGCAATCACGGCTTGATTCAACGCAACTTGATCGATCACCTCTGAAATCAGCCTCAAACACCCTCGGAGAACCAACCTGCCTCCTTGGGAGATCTGGAAATCTGTATCCTTTCGCAACCCAAATCTTATTCAGGCCACTCAACGCACTTCGGATTACTTTTTGATCTCTAAAACCTCAATGCTCTTGAATTGAGTCGGGTGACTTTCCGCCTGAATTGAAATAGTTCCCTTTTCTATCAGGGTCCCATCATCCAGCTGAGGCAGCTTGTACTCCATGGCCAGCTCTCCATTTACGAAGTGTCGAAGTCCCTCGCTGCCACGGACTTCCACTTCGCAGGTCACCCACTGGTCACCACGGAATGTCTTCGACTTGGAGCTGAGGCAGTGCCGCTTATCAACCCGATCATTAAAGACCACATGCGTTCCTGGGGTACAGAGATTCGCCGTGGTCCGACGGCCCTGCTCAAATCCACCGAGGAGTTGAACTTCAATCGAAGCGGGGAAATCCTGCTTGAGGGTCATACTTTCGACAGTCTGCCCGTGAAGCATAAGCCCATTGTTCCGCCGGGCCCATCCTGGCCCTCCACTCACCTGATCCCCTATGAAACGGTAGACCGCACGAATCCTGTAATGAGAGAACTCCGTTTTGTAGAAAAGATGACCAAAAACGCTGTTGAACTGCTCCCACTGATCATAGCTCACCGTTAAAAGCCCATCCACGACTCTAAAGGTGTTTTTGTAATTCTCTCCGGCCTTGTATCCCACAAACTTCGGAGTCCAGCCCTCAAGATCCTTGCCATTAAAAAGACTGATCCATTGGCCCTCAGCGGTCTTTGCTCCCTCCTTTTTCGGACTCTCTGCCTTTTTTTCCTGATCTGCCCAAGTTGAGCCAAGAAGAATCCCTGCCAAACTCAATAAAAGTCCAATGTGTCTCGTTGCTTTCATCTGCCTTGGTCTACCACACATCGCAGGCCCTCGTCATTCGCGTTTCTGCGAAAACATCCAGTCGTAAACCTCTTTGGTTGAGAATACGATTCGACTAGCACCATGCCCTTCCTCGGGGAAAACCTTGATTTTCGCGTGCTTCCCTCCTGCTTTTCGAATTGCCGTAATCATACGCTCGGAGCGCTCCGCCGGGACTACCCGATCTTTCTCCCCGGCAAAGGCATACACAGGAACAGTGGCGAGATTAACCGCCCAGTCCTCGAGATTATCTGTTACTGCCTTGGGTCCGCCACGACCGATACCCCCGACCACCGGAGCGATTGCGGCAAAATGCTCCGGAGTGTGCCCGCCCCAGACCCAGCATCCGTATCCTCCCATACTGTTTCCCGTCAGATAAATCCTTCGCTCATCCAGTGGCAGCGTTGCTTTGAGATGCTCCAGAAACACATTGAGATCTGATGGAGTCCAAGTTCCGCGACCCTTTGGAGTATCCCTGAGACACTGAGGGGCTACTACGAGGCATGGCCCTTTGCGAAATTTACGTATTCCAGAAACGACTCTCTTAACCTGCCCTTTTATCTTTGCAATATCATTACCCACTCCTCCCGCTCCATGCAGGTAAATGATGGCTGGAACTTTCGTTCCTTTTTTTGCATCGACTGAAAAAAGAAGAAAGTCCGGGTTGAGGTAGATTGTTTTCTCAGCCAGCCTTGCATCCAGCGAAGCAATCAAGGGGGCGTCTTCCTGCCCCTTAAGTGGGACCACCAGTAAAAGCGCGCAGCAGCCTATGACGAACCGGGAATCAAAACAACTTAGCCGCGATTGGTGGAAAAAAGAAATCACCCGGGCAGGGTAAGCGGGTCGGCAAGGATTCACACCCCTTTTCTCCTCGCACTGTCACTTTCCGCCTATGGCTGGGCACAGTCCAACACCAGGCAGATCCAGCCTAGGCTGCGGTGCAGTTACAGAGAACCGCCGCATACCCACAGTGCTGACATAACCCGAAACGCCCACAATCCGCCGGGAGACCATCAAGTATACGATGAAGCTTGCACTGACAGGCCCTGCACCCTGTCCCAGCCCTTGTGCGGATACTGACTTCGTCAACCGAGGAGGCCCCAGTTTCGGAAATCGCCCGCCTAATGTCCCGATCAGTCACGCCGTGACAATGGCACACGACAAAATCGCCAATGAATTTTGAAGTGGTTTGCTGTTTAGTTGATTGGACCCTCAGGCAGCTCATTCGGGCAACGACTCTTCCGTTTCATGTCAAAGTCGTAACTCCGGAAAAATAATTCAATACTTTTATTGCTATTGAGACACAGTCTCAATAAAGAAAGGTGTGGGTGCTCTTAATCCATCCGTTCTTCACGAAATCGCTGGCTTGACCGACGGGCAAGTCGAGCTCTTCGATGGCGAGCTGAAAGCCTCACAATCGTGGGCTTCATCCCTCCGAACTAACAGCATTTGCTTCTGCTTTAACGAATCTGGCGAAGCTCTTTTGATGGGCGAGGGCAATACTCGAATCTATCTACGACCCCAATCTTTGAGCCTGTTCACAGTCGGAATGGATCTTCCCCCGATCGCAACACGCATCGGATCTGGCCATCACAATTTTGTGCTAATCACGGTTCCGAGAGACCATCTGAGCACTCTCTTTGGTTCCGACTTGATTCACCTTCATCCACAGTTTCATAAGTTCATTGAAAGGCAGAACACCGCCGGCTTCGGAGTGGTTCGCCCAATGTGGTCCGACGAAAAACGACTCATGGAATGGTTCCGCAATCCGCCCGTTCCTGAAGCTGCCAGAAACCTGTGGTATCAGTCCAAGATTGGTGAACTCTTCGCTATTCATCTTTTCGCAAGCGACAACGAATCATTCCAGGTTCAGCAAAATCGAAGAAGCAACCAGTTTTCCGATCGTGCCCTTACCTACCTTCGTAAAAACTACGAGGAAACCTTGGATCTTAACGTCCTCGCAGGAAAATGCGGCTGCTCCGGACCCTACCTCAGCAGAAGTGTTAAGAGGGAGACCGGGAAGACTCTTCAGCAACACCTCCGCTCCATACGAATCGATGCCGCCGCCCGGATGCTCACCCGGGGAGCTAACGTAACTGAGGCAGCCTTCGCCGTAGGATATTCCTCCTTGAGCCACTTCTCAAAGGCTTTCGAAGTAGAAAAGGGGTTATTGCCCTCCGAGTTTGTCCGCGCTGACGAACAAATTATCGGGTGATTTTACTCGGCAGCTCACGGGTCTTTCGTACCTGTCCGCGCCATAAACAGGGCCAAAAGCCCCCGGCCAGCCCTGATTGTATTCACTGTAAACAACTGATTTTCAAATTGTAACAGTTGGCATACCCCCACATGTTGATTTGCGTTTGGGCATTGAATTGCCTTTGCAATGGACAAACTATCGCTAAGTTTTGCCTTCCAGTCGCAAGCACAGACGGCCAAAGGATGGCACCCTGTGGAGAGATTACCATTATTGGTGCCAGTTCATGAATTACTCCAACATCGACTCCCGAATCAGGACCTCCACTGCGACTAAAAGCGTCACTAAAAGGAAAAGATCCACCTCCGCGCAGAGAGTCAGAATTTCCAAGGAACCAGGGAACACAGGTTCGCTCTCCAGCCAAGCATCGACTCCCACCGCCTCAACAAGAAAGCCCATCCAGGACCAATCCTAATTACCCTGCAGATACACATGAAATACGTATTACACTACCTTACCGCCGTTATCTGGCTGTCTCTTTACACTGTCTCACCTGGCAAGGAAGTTCGTCTTTACACCCAACGCCATTATCCCGCAGACAAGGAATTCTTTGCGCAGTTCACCAAGGATACAGGCATCGAGGTAAAGGTCATCAAGGCTGGAGCCAACGAACTCCTTGCGCGGCTTGAGTCAGAAAAATCGGCACCGCAGGCAGACCTTTTTATCACCACGGATGCCGGCGCACTTGACCGCGCCGATGCCGCTGGACTGCTTGACAAGCTTAACAACAAAACCGTCGCGGAGAGAATTCCCGAAGGACTTCAAGGTAAAAATGGCACCTGGGTGCCTATCACCATGCGCGCCCGGGTAATCGTCTACTCCAAGGAGCGGGCTGGGAAAAATCTTCCTAAGACTTACAAGGACCTTGCCGACAGTCAGTGGAAGGGAAGGATTCTGATCAGGTCATCAAGCAACGCCTACAACCAATCACTCCTTGCCTCAATTCTGGCCGCCGAAGGCAAGGACGCTGCCCTCGCGTGGGCCAAGGGCGTCACGGCCAACATGGCACGTCCGCCGCAGGGCAATGATCGCGATCAAGTGCGCAGCGTTGCACTGGGACTAGGCGAATTAGCTGTTGTGAACACCTACTATCTCGGTCTGCTGGAGAACGCCGACGATCCTAAAGATCGGGCTGCACGGGCTGCGGTTGGAGTCATCTTTCCTAACCAGTCAGGTCGTGGAGCTCATGTGAATGTCAGCGGAGCTGGAATCGTCAAGGGAGCCAAAAACCGTCCCCATGCCGTTGCGCTGCTCGAATTTCTGACTTCAAAGAA
>MDTD01162741.1_pt1 | contig 11786 bp, 8 predicted proteins | sample 811221 | NCBI WGS metagenome assembly MDTD01 (sample SAMN05326646, study PRJNA326480) | marine metagenome | isolation source: seawater | place: Pacific Ocean: South West | collected 2011
AGTATTTAAGAAATCCTTCGAGAAAACGAGCCCCAAGGCGATTGCAGGAGAGCTCGGAGTCTCGCTCTCCCTCGTTTATAAGTGGGCTCAGGAACAATCGGACAACGGGAGCGGGAGCCGCAATCCACTCGACCGCCTTCTCGAAATAATCCGCCTCACCGGCGAGAAGGACATCGTAGAATGGCTTTGTCAGGAGTGCGGCGGCTATTTTGTGCAGAATCCTGCGCAAAGCTCTGAAGGAGGCTATGAAGTGTTACCTGCCACCTCCGAAATTATTGACCAATTTTCTAAACTGCTACGCCGTATTTCGGAGTCCGCCTTTGACCATTCAATCACCCCGGAAGAGGCGGACACAATTCGGGAAAGCTGGGAAAAACTCAAGCGATACACCGAGGGTTTTGTTCGCTGCTGCGAGGAGGGAGACTTGGAGGCTATCGCCGCAGCCGAAAAACAAGGGGAGGGTCTGTGACGCTTTCGAGGCTCTAAAATACAGCCATATCGCCCGGTCTGAGAATAAGCTAAGAAATCTTTCCCCTTCCCCTCCGGGCTGCCTTGCCAAGCACCGCTCAGCACGTAAACTCCCGCCCAAGCTCCCGTAGCTCAGCTGGATAGAGCAACGGATTTCTAATCCGTAGGTCGCAGGTTCGAATCCTGCCGGGAGCGTATTCTACAACTCTGGAGTCAATAGCCGATCTGCGATCTCTCGGAGATGACCCCACCCAACCAGCGACTTCCCTGAACCTCCCAATAAATCATCCTGGCTTTCTCATTGTCCTTGAGGGGATTGATGGCACTGGCAAATCGACTCAGGCGCAGCTCCTTACTGAAAGTTTACGACAACAGGGATTCAAGGTCATCCACTCTCGCGAACCTACCGATGGCCCTCATGGGCGTAAGCTTCGGGAGTCTGCCTCTAGCGGGCGCCTATCTGCAGAGCAGGAACTGGACCTGTTTCACAAAGACCGGCATGAACACGTGGAGACCACTATTCGCCCGGCTCTCAAGGAGGGGCACATTGTTGTTCTTGATCGCTACTACTTCTCGACCATGGCCTATCAGGGAATCCGAGGCTTCGATCCTCAGGAAATTCGGCGCACCAATGAAGAGTTCGCGCCGCGTCCCGATCTCCTTCTCCTTCTCGAACTCTCCGTGGATGCTGCAATGAACCGAATAGGAGCTCGCGACGGGCAGGGAAATCAATTTGAGCAAAAAGAATCCCTCCAGCTTTGCCGGGCGATATTTCACTCAGTGAAGGATGACTTCGTCGAGGTCATCGAGGCAGACCAGCCTGTAGAACAAACCCATGAGGCAATCATGAGAACAGTGAACCCAGCCCTGACCTCATTACGGGCTCGACGAGCTCAGTGACTGCTTTCAGTCCACTCCTGCAGGCTCTCCCTTCAGGAACACCTCACGAGCTTTAGAGCCATCGGCGGGACCTACGACCCCGCGCTGCTCAAGAATATCAACCATCCTCGCAGCTCGAGTGTAGCCAAGCCTTAGCCGTCTCTGAAGCAGCGACGTACTGGCTTTCTGCTCGTTCATGATGACTTCGATACACTTTTGCAGAATTTCTTCGTCAGCGTCCGATACCTCGTCCTCATCTCCATCATCACCTGCTCCACCTCCATCAATACTGGCCTGCACGCTCTCCTCGAACCGCTGCTCACTTTGCACAGAACAAAAATCCACCAGAGATTCGACTTCTTCGTCTGAAATCCATGCTCCCTGAGCTCGATCAAGCTTTGCTGACCCTGGCGGCAAAAACAGCATGTCCCCTTTACCCACCAGTTTTTCTGCTCCTTTGTTGTCAAGAATGACTCGGCTATCCAAAGCGGAGGAAACCTGAAACGCGATACGACTTGGTATATTTGCCTTGATGATCCCAGTGACCACGTCCGCACGCGGTGTCTGCGTTGCTACGATCAGATGAATTCCAGCCGCTCTCGCTTTCTGAGCGATACGGGCAATACACATTTCCACATCCGCAGGCGCCGTCTGCATGAGATCCGCAAGCTCATCAATAATAATCACGATGTAAGGAAATCTGTCAGGAGTCTCTTCTTCTTCATCCTCGCTCCAGTCACCATCCATCGGACCCAGCTCACCGTCCTCAAGGGCAGCTGCGATTGACTCAACATGTTTCTCATCGATCTCTTCCTCCTCTTCAATTTCCTCTCCCTCTTCGAGCATCGCAGGAACTCCTTTATCTCTTGCCCTGCTATTAAAGGAGTCAAAATTCCGAACTCCCTCCTTGGCGAACACCTTGTAGCGTCGCTCCATCTCATTGACGCACCATTTGAGCGCTCCAACGACCTTCCTTGGGTCTGTTACAACAGGAACAACAAGATGAGGAAGATTAGCGTAGACCTGCATCTCCACCACCTTGGGATCAATCATGATGAAGCGAAGTTCATCAGGGCCAAACTTGAAAAGGATGCTTGAGATAATTGAGTTGATGCAAACTGACTTACCGGATCCTGTAGCACCCGCAACCAGCAGGTGAGGCATGGCGGCAAGATCGCCGATGACAGCCTTTCCATAGACGTCCTTGCCAAGCGCAAGCGGAATCTTCCGTTTGGAACTACGGAATTCATCATCCTGCAATAGTTCCCGGAGAGCAACGGGCATTCGGGAATCATTCGCTATTTCAATGCCTACGGTATCTTTCCCCGGGATCGGCGCGAGAATGTTGATCCGTTCCGCCTTGGTGGCACGCGCAAGGTCAGGCTCTAATTGGGCAATCCGGCTGACCCGCAAGCCGATACTCGGATACACTTCATACCGCGTGATAGTGGGGCCTCTGGTAATATCGCCAGCAGTGACATCAACACCAAAAGCCTTGAGGGTTTCCACGATTTTTGTCTGCTGGGCGATGAGAACATCAGTATTGTCTTCCGACGGAACTTCCTCTTCCTCGTATTGGAGCAAATCGAAGCCTGGGAGCTCATAATCCTCAAACCCCTCTGTGCTAAGAGCCGCATGCTGCGGAGAACTCTTTCGCTCAAAAGGCTTGGAACCAGCCGCCATTGTCGGTGTGATTCTCTGGGTCGCGTCGATAATCTGCGGCTCGGGAATTTCCTGCAGTGGTAGATGAGATTGACCTTTCTCGTCCTGCTCGTAGCTCAACGGCTCATCGACAATCTCTTGCTCTAATGCATCATCCTCATTCGTATTCTGGCGTCCGCGACTTCCAGACTTATTCTTGGAGGCGGATGACTTCTTCCCAGCCGCCGCACGCTCCTTCTGGGCCGCTTTGCTGGCCCAGCCTTCCCGGGCCTGCTGGACTTTTTCAACACTCCAAAGGGTCAAGGCCTTGATGAACTTCAATGGATGAACTCCCAGCAGAGTAAAAAAGCTCAACCAATATACGATGCTGAGAAGAATGATTGACCCCGCCGTGCTGAGCATTCCCTTGAGAACGATAACGCCAAGGCCCTCACCGACCACGCCCCCGGGACCCGCGATAAGATAAGCTTCCTTCCACGTGGAGAAAAAGGTCCCCTGTACGGCCACAAGGCTGGCACCGCTCAAGAGGCAAACACAAAATCCTACTGTGGTCCGCACGCTATAAGCCGCACGCATGAAAAGCCGTCCAATGCCTAACCACAGCATTCCGAGCGGAAGAAGAAAGGACGCGACTCCAAAGATTTGAATTTGAATAAACCCTAGTAACGTTCCGATCGGGCCAATCCAGTTCTGACGAGGGTTGTTAGCCTCCAGATCAAGAGCAAACCCACTGAGAAGCGCCCAGTCGGTAAAGGGAATCTTGATCGGTAGGTCGCCCGGCGTGTAGGAAACGAGCGACAAGAGCAAAAGAATTCCGACGCCAGCAAGCAGGACTCCCATTGCCTCACGGGACCACCGAGTCTCGTTGCTACCCTTCCGCTTTGACCTGTTCCTCGACCTCGCCATAAGTTTGCTCACAGAGCTTTTCGCGCTCTGCGCGCAGTAGAATCCCCTAAAATCAAGGGTCAAACAAGATCGAATCCCGCTTTTTTTGATTATCAACAAAATTAAAGCTTTCGGGCATATCTTCCAGCATTCTTCCTTACCCCTGTCTCATGCGTCTCCTCGTCGTTTTTCTGGAAGAAGCCCTGCCAGGTCAGCTTAACCCCTCGCTTGCCGATATACTGGGCACCGCAAAGGCCGAGGTTGTTTACCGTGCGACAGTTCGGATGCTTCTCTCTCAGTTAAGTGGGCTTGAAAGGTGTCACCTTAGATTCTGCTACCGCCCTGTGGACGCTCATGACGCCATCCGCTTCTGGCTCCTCTCAGAAATCATCGATCAGCCCGGGATTCATCTGAATGTCGAGGCGATCGATTTTAAATCTCAATCCGAAGGTGACCTTGGAAGGCGGGTCTCTCGTGCGGCAAAGGATGCCTTCGACGAAGGGTATCAGCAGGTTGCCCTCATAGGCGCTAATTGCATCGAACTTTCGAGTCGCTGGATCCACGCAACTTTCGCTCAGCTTAACAAAAACTATCAAGTCGTGACCGGTAACGGGCATGACGGTGGATGCTATCTTCTCGCTATGCGAGAATATCTCCCTTCGCTCTGCCGCCAAGTCACTTGGAATGGATCGGGCGAAAAGACGAGCCTTCTGCTGCAGGCCTCCAGTGAAGGCTATTCCATCTACCAGCTACCGGAGTTGTGTATTCTTGAGAGCTGCGCTGATTACAAATCCACCCTCTCTGGTTTAATGGGACGTAGGTTCAGCAGCGCAATTGAGGATATCCTCCAATCTGGTTGAAGGCATCCCACATCTTGCAGCAGAAGCACCTTACATCCTCTCGCCGCTTGACTCTTCCAGCCGGTCACGTCCATTGTCGTGCATTCGTTGTGTCGCCTATCCACTTCCAGCCGCTCTATATGCCCCGCGTCTGGGGCGGAAGAACCTTGGAGACCCTCCTGGGCAGGCAATTACCCGGACCGGGACCATGGGGTGAGTCGTGGGACGTGTCTGACAGGCCCTCAGAACAATCTATCGTCAGCACCGGCGAATGGGCTGGAAATAGTCTCCACGACCTCTGGACCCTCAAAAGAGAGGAACTTTTTGGCGATAATCTGACAAACTCCCGATTCCCTCTTCTCATGAAGATTCTGGACTCGCGGGATGACCTCTCCATTCAGGTGCATCCGCCAGCACAGATCGCGCCCCTCCTTGGGGGCTCTTCCAAGACTGAAATGTGGTATATCGCCCGGGCCTTGCCCGGGTCCAAGCTCTACGTGGGATTGCGAAAAGGAATCACCCGCGGGAAATTTGAGGAGGCCATCCGTAAAGGTTCCGTAGAGAATATGGTCCACTCGCTGGAGCCAAAAGCCGGGCAATCCATTTATATCCCCGCAGGACGCCTTCATGCCATTGGAGCGGGCATGTTGATTTACGAAATACAGCAGAACTCCGATACCACCTACCGGGTCTTTGACTGGAATAGAGTAGGCCTTGACGGGAAAGCCCGTGATTTGCATGTGCGAGAATCTCTCGCGAGTATTGATTTCACGGATTACGAACCTGAAATGGACGATCCTGAGGGCCAGAATCTGGCGGCATGCCCCTACTTCAAGGTGGACCTCCTCGAGCTCGCGACAGGAGCTACGATCTGCAATCCCGACCCTGATCGCTTTTCTATAATTACCGTCACTAGTGGTAAACTCCGGGACGCGAGCGGCTCCACCTATTCGGCTGGCGACTTTCTTCTTCTTCCAAGGGGCCGCCTGAATCTTGAAGCTGTAAACAACACCTCGATTCTGCAGACAACCCTTCCCCGGTAGATTCTTCGGATCAATCCGGGAAAACGATCGCGCGGTTATTATCGAGAATAATGCGCTCGTGCACGTGATACCGGATCCCCTTCGCGAGAGCAGAGCGCTCACAATCGCGCCCCAGACGGATAAGATCGTGAACCGAGTGATAATGCTGCACTCGCTCAACTTCCTGATCAATAATGGGTCCCGCATCAAGATCCTCGGTTACATAGTGGCATGTCGCTCCAATCAGCTTTACCCCTCTCTCGAAAGCCTTGCGGTAGGGATTGGCTCCAACAAATGCCGGGAGAAAGCTATGATGGATATTGATCATACGCCCTTTGTAGGCCGAGCAGAGCCACCCCGGCACGACTTGCATGAAGCGGGCCAGAACTACGAGCTCCACAGCCTGCTTCGTTAACAATCTATCAACGGCTCGGAACCCCTCCTCCTTGTTCTCTCCAATCTCGACGTGGTGAAAGGGTATGCCTGCCTGCTCAGCGATCAGGCGACAGTCATCTCTGTTTCCGATAATAGAAGTGATTTCCACGGGAAGTTCGCCAAGCTGCGCCCTCCATAGAATCTCGTTGAGGCAATGATCCGTTTTGGTGACGAGCACCGCAGTACGCATTCTATATGGAAGACGGCGAAAGTGCCATTGCGCCTCCAGAACGCGACCCAGTGTTCCAAAACCTCTGACGAAATCGTCAGTCTCCATCCTTAGCCCAGAGGTATCAATTTCCAGGCGGGCAAAGAACCTGCTTCTGACCGCGTCGGTAAATTGATTGAATTCGACGAGGTTACCTTCGTGCTCGGAGACGTATCCTGCAATTCGGGCGACCAACCCTGCCCGGTCAGGACAGTCGATTTTTAGAATCAGGCCTTCTCTGATCATGGGTCAACTCGGCTTCGCTAAATTTTTAGCACGCTCACGAGCCAATTCCAGAAAATCTCTAGCAATGGGCTTCAGGTTCTCCTGATGAATCGCCCCTACAATAACCGGAGAAAACCCTTTCAGCCGGATTGCTCTCAGTCCATCTGGCGGCTCCTTTCCGGGGATCTCCACTCCCATTCCCATTCCAAAACCCCATGAAACATAATCTCCAACAAGGTCGAGGGAATCAACTTCCATACTTGGAATAAGATCAACCCCACGTTCCTCAAACGAATCGAGAAAAATCCTACCAAGGACGTTCCTAGCAGGCAGACCAACAAGTGGATACTTTGGACCCTTCCGCCCCGTGTCCCCATTCTTAACTAGGAGATCTCCCAGCCCTCGCACTTTCCATTGCTCCGGCACCAGTAGCACGAGAGGAATTTTCAATAGCTCTACCGTCTGTAATCCCTCGGTGATCCGTTCGCCGATAATACTTATCGCAAGATCAACCTGCTGACTTTTAAGAAGCCCCTGCAGCTCGACCGGCTCCACCTCACGAAGTGAGAAGCGTGCGGAAGGGCTGTTCCCGCGCAGCTCCGCTAGAAGGTCGGGAAGGTGAATGCGTAGTGCAGAACCGGAAGCCGCTATGCGCAGATGAGAGCCTTCCTCTCCTTTAAGACGGGCTTCTACCTCTCCAACCTGGGAAAAGAAGGGATACACAAAGTCATACAATTCGTTTCCGGCCGGCGTTAGTGCAAAGGGTCTCCGGTTGAAAAGTTTCACTCCTAGCTCTTTCTCAAGTTGGAGAATCTGTCCACTTACCGCAGGCTGCTGAATCCCATAAGGCATCCGCCGGACTGCAGCCGTGATACCTTCGTATTTGGCAACGAAGTAAAAAAGCTCGAGATGGTGAATGTTCATTTAATTGACCGGATAAAAATGGTGTCATCACTACAATCGATGATTTATTTTATCTTATCGAGAACAAAGATAGCCAGCACGTGTTCTCCGGTGAGCTTCCAGTGGGCAGATCACCATCGCAGATTGCTTGAATGATTACCCGTGAGAATCACAATAAGGACATGCGTGCTGTCATTCAGCGAGTATCTCGTGCTTCCGTCGCAGTAGAGGGAACGGTCATTTCTTCAATCAAATCCGGACTGCTGATCCTGTTAGGCGTTGAAAAAGAAGACGACTCGACAGATATCGAATGGCTCACACAAAAGATCACAAGCCTCCGTATTCTTGATGATGCCGAGAGTCGGATGAACCTCTCTCTGCACGATACCGGCGAAAGCGCGCTTGTCGTTAGCCAGTTCACTCTCCATGCCAGCACCCGAAAGGGAAATCGTCCCTCCTTTATCCGCGCGGCACCCCCTGAACACTCCAAACCACTCTACGAACAATTCTGTGCCACTCTTTCCACCCGTCTTGGACGAGACGTCGAGCGAGGATGCTTCGGAGCAACGATGAATGTCGCACTCGTGAACGACGGCCCTGTCACCATCATTATCGATTCACGAAACCGCGAGTGACCCGAGTCTTCACAGAAGACTTAATCCTTCAGGCGAACCTTGGATCCACAATACATACAACGAAAGCTCGAGAACAGGAGAGCATCTCTTGCAGCTGCAAAACCAAACCCCAGTATCGAACGAACTGCTCGTTCATGCTTCTGACAATTCTTACCCACGAAACACCGCTCCCCACAATGCTGGCATCGCGCCCGGATTCCCAAGAGGAGGTAAAAGAGAATAGAACCGGGAAGCAGAAGTAACGCGAAGGCAATGCTGGGTGAGGGGCGGAAGCCGAAACCAAAAGCCGTAATTACAACAACGACCACACCGGCCAACGACAAGATCCCTAGCAAGGTCATTGCCACGGTAAAAACTGCAGCCCAGCGAACAAACCCTGCATTCGGGTCACGCATACCCCGGCTCCGATGCCCACGCTTCGATTCGGCTTTTTGTGCACCCCTCAGACCCTGAAAGGCCTCAACGGGTTTCTTTTTCACCGTGTATGTGCGGTCACTTCCTCCCTCTTCCTCGGTTTTTCGGCCCCAATCCTTCGACTGACTGCATTCGGCGTCTGGCTCTGCCAATGCACCAAGCTCAACGACTCTGGCCAGAGGCAGGGAGCTGATCTCGATCCCAGCCCTCTGGACCTCAACCGCTGAAACCTCGCACGCCTCCCTTCCGGAGGCCCTTACTTCTTTTTCCAGTAACTCCCGGCCTGTCATCTGCCAGGCTTCAATGAGGCTCTGTGACGGGATCCTGACCTCTTCTGCGAGACCTCGCCCGACATCGTCCAATTGCTCGGCGATTTCAACCGCATCGCGGGCGATCAATTTTTCCACAGTCTCCAGCCCCGCACCTTGAAGAAGAACTACACCATCTCCTTCGACGCCTGGAAGTTCTGCAATATCTCTCATCCTGATCGTTCTATTGAAGATTCTGTAGCAACGAGAGCTCGCCCTGCTATGACAGCGCTTCCAGAAGCTCTTCTAACTGGGCCATTTTCTCTCGCCACTCCTCCAGGCGACCCTGCTCCTTTTTCACAATCTCCGGCTTTGCGTTCTCCACGAACTTTGGATTTCCCAGCATCCCCTCGCTTCGCGAAAGCTCTTTTTGTACCTTCGCGATTTCCGCTCCAATCCTTTTCCTCTCAGCGTCCAGGTCGATCAACCCATCCAGCGGCAGATACACTTCGCCGATTGCTGTCACAACAACTGGCGTTCCCTTGGGCGCCTCATAACTCTCCGAAAATTCCACGTTCCGCGCCCCGCAAAGGAGAGCCAGAGTGGCGGCCTCTCCTTCCGCCCAGCCCGCACCTGTTTTGATGATGAGTGCAACGTTCCTGTTTGCCGCGAGATTGTATTCCGCCTTCAGATTTCTGATCCGCGATACTGATTCATATACTTCTCCCACCCTTTCAACAGCCGCTTGACACTCTTCCTCAGACAGTCCGAACTTTTGCACCGGAGAAACTTTTGGAAGCTCTTGTTCCATTAGGAGAGATCCTTCTGCGAACCCAAGCTGCTCCCATAGCTCCTCGGTAAGATGAGGCATGTAGGGATGGATAAGCTGGAGGTAGCGATCGAGAACAAGGTCTATCACTTCAAGAGTTGAAGCCTTGCGCTCCTGATCGGCCTCTTCAGCAAAGTCCCCTTTAACCGATTCGAGATACCAGTCGCAGAACTCAGACCAGAAGAATTGATACAACTGCTGGGCTGCATCATTGAAAGCATAGCTCTCGAGCGCACGCTGCACACCTTCCTCTAGCGCTTTTAGTTTCGCGAGAATAGCGATCGCATAGATATTCGGCTTCGCGGAAACGCCTGTTACCGGACCCTGCATTTCCCGGTAGCGGCACGCATTCCAAAGCTTGTTAGCGAAATTTCGTCCCTCCTCGATCTGCTTTTCATCATACTTCACGTCCAACCCGGTTGGAGCAATCCGCATCAGGCCGTAACGCAAAGCGTCAGCTCCATAATCTGACATCAAGTCGAGAGGATCCGGGGAGTTCCCAAGCGTTTTCGACATTTTTTTCCCGTCGATATCCCGGACGATACTATTGAAGTATACATTGCTGAACGGGATTTCATCCTTGAACTCCAAACCCGCCATAATCATCCGGGCAACCCAGAAAAAGATAATGTCAGGACCCGTACAAAGATCGACTGTCGGGTAGAACTTGGATTGCGTGGATTCATCCATTGTCGCATATGGCCACAGCCACGAGCTGAACCAAGTATCCATCACGTCAGGGTCCTGCACCCATTCTGCGTCACTCTCATCTGGGGGATCTACCCCCACATGAATATCCCCGTTTTCGAGGTTGGACAGATCCAGACTTTCTGCCTCCTGCAGGGAGTCAACCTTGTCTCGCCGATACCAAACGGGCACTCGGTGACCCCACCACAGCTGGCGACTGATACACCAGTCCTGGATGTTCTCCAGCCAGTGAAGGTAGGTTTTTTTCCATCGATCGGGACGAAACACGATTTTCCCCTCTGCGACCACCCTTGTCGCTCGCTCAACCTCTGGATATTTCAGGAACCACTGCATCGAAATCCGGGGCTCTATTGGCACACCTGCGCGCTGGGAAAACCCGACGTTGTTTTCATAGTCCTCAACCTTTTCGAGAAGGCCGAGGTCATCCAGCTTGGAAGCTGCAAGACCCCTTACCTCGAAACGGTCCAGCCCGTGAAAATCAGGGCACGCGGGACAATTGACACTGCCGTCCGGGTTGAGCACATCGATAATCTCAAGATCGTGACGAAGTCCTATCTCGAAGTCCGCCTTATCATGAGCCGGAGTCACCTTGAGGACCCCAGTCCCGAACTCTATGTCAATGTGCTCGTCGGCTACTATTGGAATTTCCGCCGCTGGGAAGGGCCTTCGCACTCTTTGGCCGACCAGATGACCATACCGAGGATCTTTTGGATTAACAGCAACACCAGTGTCTCCCATCAGTGTTTCAGGACGGGTTGTGGCAATCTGAAGGTAGCTTCCGGGATCATCTACCAACTCATACTTCATATAGTAGAGCTTCGAACTCTGTGGCCTCATTTCCACCTCTTCATCTGACAGGGCGGTAAGCGAAACAGGACACCAGTTGACCATTCTCTTACCACGGTAGATGAGACCCTTTTGAAACAAGTGAACAAAAACCTGCTGAACCTCGCGGGAATAATCTTCATCCATTGTGAAGCGCTCGCGACTCCAGTCGCACGAGCATCCAAGACGCTTCAGCTGCTCGATAATAATTCCGCCGTGGTGCTCCTTCCACTCCCATACCATTTCAAGAAACTTCTCACGTCCAACATCATGCTTGGTCTTACCCTCGGCCCTCAGCTTTTGCTCCACCTTTGTCTGCGTGGCAATCCCCGCATGGTCTGTGCCTGGCAACCAGAGCACTTCCTTTCCTTCCTGACGGGCCCTGCGACAAAGGATATCCTGCAGGGTATTGTTCAAGACGTGCCCCATGTGCAGAATTCCAGTGACGTTCGGAGGTGGAATGACTATCGAGTAAGCGGGCTTCTCTGAGGTTGCGTCCGCTCGAAAACCATCCGACTCCAGCCACTTCCGGTGCCATTTCTCCTCTACCTCGCGAGGTTCATATGCCTTGCTGAGCTCTGCCATTGCCGGCGGAGGGAAA
>MDTD01068983.1_pt1 | contig 11785 bp, 15 predicted proteins | sample 811221 | NCBI WGS metagenome assembly MDTD01 (sample SAMN05326646, study PRJNA326480) | marine metagenome | isolation source: seawater | place: Pacific Ocean: South West | collected 2011
AATTTACCAGCAATATTAAATAATTTTTTATTTTTTTCGAGTAAATATGCTCCAATTTCATTTTCGACGCAGTTAAATGCCATTGATTTTACTGTGGATCCATCCAATCCAACTAGGACTGATTTTATGTGTTTATCCTTTATAATCTTATTATTTATAGATTTCATATCTTCTATAACAAATTTAGGCTCTGGATTTCCTGATCCAAAAGGAGCAAGTGTATTAACTTTATTGTAAAATTGAAGATTTAATGCAGTTGGGGCTATTATACTATCTAAATATAAAGGTTTCGTATTCATTTTGCTAATACTTAATCTTTCAAATTTTTTTTGAATAAATCTTTTTAATTTGTCAACATTTTCGGTTTTTATTGTAAATCCTCCAGCCATTTTGTGCCCCCCACCTTTAATTAAAATATTTTCTTGAACAGCAGAAATAATTAGTGAGCCAATGTCAAAACCTACAATAGATCTAGCAGATGCTTTTCCGATACCATTATCGTCTACTGAAATAATTATTACCGGTTTATTAAATTTATCTTTAATTTTTGATGCAACAATTCCAATCACACCCTCGTGCCAATTTTTTCCATAAATAACTATTACAGACTCGTGTACTTCCTTTCCCAAATCTTTTAAAATTTTATCCATAACATCTTTTTCTAAAATTTTTCTTTCTTTATTAAAGAGATCTAATTCAGATGCAATTTTAAAAGCATCTTTAGGATTATTGCTAATTAATAAATTTGCCCCATGAGAAGACTTTCCAACTCTCCCCCCGGCATTAATTCTCGGTCCTACCTGATAACCAATGTGATAAACATTTGGTTTACTTTGAATATCACAAATACTAAATAAAGTTTTTAATCCAAGATTTTTTTTCGATTTTAATATTTTTAAACCTTGTGAGACAATTGCTCTATTTAAATCAACTAAAGGAACAACATCACAAATAGTTCCTAAAGCCACTAAATCTAAATATTCAAGTAAATTTGGCTCTATCATTTGTGATTTGGTAAACCATTCAACAGATCTTAATTCTTTATTTAAAGAAATTAAAAACATGAAAGTAACACCAGCGGCACATAAGTATTTTAAATCAGATTTATCATCTAACCTATTTGGATTTACAATCGAAAAAGCTTTAGGTAAATTTATTTCTGATTGATGATGATCAAGAACAATTACATCAATATTATTGTCATACGCGAAATCAATAGCTTCAAAGGATAATGTTCCACAATCTACTGTAAAAATTAGTTTTGCTCCGTTATCTATTAGTTTTTTAAATGACTCTTTAGATGGTCCGTAACCCTCTCTTTTTCTATCTGGTATATAAATTTCATAAGGAATATTTATTGATTTAAAAAAATTTGCAAGTAACGCTGTTGCTGAGGCACCATCCACATCATAATCTCCAAAAATACCAATCTTACTCTTTTGAGCAATTGCGTCCTTTGTTCTTTTTGCTGATTTTTGCATATCATTTATAATTTCAGGATTAGGTAGAAAATTTTTTATAGACGGCTTTAAAAAGGCTTGTACATTCTCTTTTTTTATATTTCTAATTGATAATAGTTTTGATGTTAATTCGTCTAATGAGTAATTTTCTTTATAAAATACAACATCTTGTTCGTTATATTTTTTAAAAATCCAGTTTTTGTTACTTACTGAATTTGAGATCATTTATTGTATATATTTCTAATTATCTTGTTAACCTTTTTACTTTTGTGTAAAACAAAGGTTGTTACTTCAAATTCATTTCCAAGATCTTTAACTCCTTTTGTTAAATCTCCATCAGTTACACCAGTAGCGCAAAATATTACATCACCTTTTACCATATCTTCAATATTGTATTTTTTTTTAAAGTCAATAATTCCAAGTTTTTTTGCCCTAATTTTTTCTTCTTCGTTTAAAACCAAACGGCCTTGTATCTGACCTCCAAAACAAGAGAGTGCTGATGCTGCTAAAACTCCTTCCGGACCTCCACCTGTGCTATAATATATGTCATTTTTTGGTTTATCTCCTATAACGCTTAATACACCAGCTATATCGCCATCGGTTATAAAATTTATAGTTACGCCTAGTTTTTTCATTATATCAACAATATCATTATGTCTGGGTCTTTTCATAACACATACATTTATTTCTGAAATTTTTTTATTTTTAGCTTCTGCTAGAAGTTGAATATTTTTCTCGACTCCATTATCAATATCTAATAAATTTTTAGGTAAATTTGATCCAATTGCTATTTTTTCCATATAGGTATCAGGTGCAGATAATAATTCACCTTTTTTTGCAACCGCTATCACAGAAAAAGCGTTTGGTTGATTGTTAGCTGTAAATTTTGTTCCCTCTAATGGATCTACTGCTATATCAAATTTAGGTCCATTTAATGTTCCTAATCTTTCTCCAATATATAACATCGGAGCTTCATCCATCTCCCCTTCCCCAATGACAATAGTTCCTTCCATATTAATTTTGTTTAACTCTCTTCTCATTGGATCAACAGCACCTTTATCAGCTGCGATTTTATCTTTTTTACCTATAAATTTTGATGCACCGATTGCAGCCTTTTCAGTGGCTTTAATAAATAAATTCAAAAATTTTTGATCTATTGACATTTATTCGTCATCTATTCTTATTAACTTAGATTTTTTTTTAATGTAAAATCTTTTATTAATTGTCTTAATAATTCTATTTAATGATTTATCTTTAGAAGGATGAGTTATAACTATAATTGAAGAGGAACTTTTATTTTTATTTGGGTCTTGAACTAATCTTTTTATAGAAACGTTATTTTTGGAGAAAATTTGAGTAATGTTTGACAAAACTCCTGGTTTATCAATTACGTTAAATCTGAAATATGCTGAGAAAGAACGCTCTGATATTTGTTTAAAATTTAAATTTTTTCTTTCTTTATTAGATATTGAAAAAGGAAATTTAATGTTACCCCTTAAAATAGATGAGATGTCAGAAATTAATGCAGAAGTTGTTGCTGCGGGACCCGCTCCTTCACCTTGTATTATACTTTGGCCAACTGGATTTCCATCAATAATAACTGCGTTTAAAACTCCGTCAATACTACCCACATAAGAACTATCTCTAATCAGTGTCGGATGAACTCTTTGAAAAATATTTTTTCCAATAAGTTCCGCATAACCAAGTAATTTAATCTTATAACCAAGTTTTTTTGCATAATTAATATCATCTTTATCTATATCTTTAATTCCTTCAACATGAATATTCTCATTCAAAAAAGAGTTAAAACATAGAGATGATAAAATCTTTAATTTTGCAGATACATCATCTCCATTTAGATCAGACGTAGGGTTTGATTCTGCATATCCTAATTTTTGTGCGTTAAGTAAAACTTCTTTAAAAGATTTATTTTCTTTATCCATCGAGGAAAGTATGTAATTCGAAGTGCCATTAAAAATTCCAAAAACTTTATTGATCTTATTTGCTATCAGACCTTCTTTTAATGATCTTATGATTGGCACTCCACCACAAACAGATGCTTCAAATTCTAAATTCACTTTATTTTTCTCAGCGATTTTCGATAGTTCGTCGCCGTATTTAGCAATTAAAGCCTTATTTGCTGTTACAACATGCTTTTTATTTTTAAGCGCATTAAAAACTAATTTTTTTGCTGGTCCCTCGGCTCCGCCAATAAGCTCAACTATTAGGTCAACATTTTTATTTTTTGTTGCGTCTAAATAATTATCTAGCCATATCTTTTTATTAAAACTAAAACCCCTATTACGTTTTTTGTTTTTTGCAGAGATGTAAGTGACATTAGGTATACAATTATTTTTTTTTGATAGTATATTTTTATTTTTATTCAAATATTTGTACAAGTAACTTCCAATATTTCCTAAACCAATTATCGCTATATTCAATTTTTTCATTTATTATATTACTCTCTCAAAGTTATATTTGGAAAATCTTTTTTTTTTCCAATTTTAATTAGATATTTAGATATTTCTTCAATACTACATTTCTCTAGAATTGTACAAACATCGGTTGTGTTGTTTTCTTTATAGATAATATTTTTTTTTGATGGTTCTGTACTTGTTGTAACCTTTAATTTTTTTTCTTGATTATATTGTTTCTTTTGAACAGTTCTTTTTTTTAATTGTTTTTTCTTAATATTTTCTTTTATTCTTTTAATTTGTTTTTCTGAAAGAGTTTTTATTTCTTTAGTAGTTTTTTCTTTTTTTTCTATACTAATAATTTTCTTTTTTTTATTATCATTTAGATTCAATTGAACTAAATCAAAGTTCTCATATTTTACATCTTTAATAATCTTGACTTCTAAAGAAAGATTTTCCTCAAAGTATTGCTTAGCCTCATTTTTGTTAACACAAACATGATCCCCGCAAATTAATACTGCTTTTGGTTTTGAACAGGATTGGAGAACGACCAAAATAAATATAAAAAAAAATTTAATCATTTAAGCCTAGTTTTTCAGAAAAATTGAATAGAATATTCATATTTTGCACAGCTTGTCCCGATGCTCCTTTAATCAAATTATCAATAGCCGAAAAAATTACAAATCTACCTTTTACCCTTGTGTCACAAACTGAGATTTCACAATTATTTGTGTTTAAAACATTTCCTGATCCAATTTGAGTATTTGTGTTTAAAATCTTGATAAATTTACTCCCTTTATAAAATTTTTTTAATACTGTGCTTATCTTTTTCGAATTCATATTTTTATGGGATTTTAAATAAATTGAAGAGAGTATGCCTCTAAATGTAGGCAGTAAATGGGGATTAAAAGTAAAATTAACTTTTTTATTAGTAATTTTGGAAAATTCCTGATCAATTTCGCATACATGTCTATGATTTTTAATTCCATAAGCAAATGTGGATTTATATAAATTCTTATGGGTAAATTTTTTTTCAAAATTTTTTCCAGCACCTGAAAATCCAGATTTAGAGTCTATTGAAATGTCATTTAACATTATTACTTTCTTCATAATTAATGGTAATAATGGCAATTGGATTGAAGTGGGATAACAACCTGGGTTTGCAATAATTCTAAAATCTCTTATTTTAGATCTAGAAAATTCACTAATTGAGTAGATTGAATTCTTAATTAAGTTTTTAGCTTTATGATCGATTCCGTAATTTTTTTTATAGATATTTAAGTTTTGTATTCTAAAATCAGCTGATAAATCAATATATTTTAATTTCTTATATTTATAAAAAGTTTTTTTTATTATTTTTTGAGCTTCACCGTTGGGTAAAGATAAAAATACTAAATCTATTTTTTTCCATTCAATATCTTTTATAGAAGAAATTTTAGGAAATTTTTTTTTAATTCTATTATCAAAATAATTAATTTTTTTTCCTAAATTTTTCGTAGCACACAGGTATTTTAAATCAGCTTTAGGATGTTTGGATAAAAGATGTATAAGGTCTAAACCTGTGTATCCCGTAGCGCCAATTATGGCTATTCTAACTTTTTTAAACATATAAATAGATTCAATGAATTATATCATTTCATTCCAAAAAATTAAATTTAAATGATTATCTTTTAGAAAACTGAAAGCTTCTTCTTGCTTTGCGATGACCGTATTTTTTTCTTTCCACGACCCTAGAATCTCTTGTGGTTAATTTGTCTTTTTTAAGGTTTTTCTTCAGATTTTCATCATGTGCTATTAATGCTTTTGAAATTCCAAGAATTATTGCTCCAGCCTGTCCTGATAAACCTCCACCTTTAACAGAACATTTAACATCATAGTTAGTTGAAACTTGAGTGATTTCTAAAGGTCTTGTTACAATTATCTGATGTACAGGCCTTTTAAAATATTCGTTCATTTTCATGCCATTAACATGTATATTGCCATTTCCTTTCTTTACCCAAACTTTAGCGATCGATCTTTTTCTTCTGCCTGTTGCATATTTACTATCTTTAAAATTGAGTTTTAGTTTTTTTGATTTTATCTGAGAAGGGTTTGAATTTTGCATTATTTTACAATATTTTTAGAATTTAGATTTTCAAAATTAATAGCTTTAGGTTTTTGGATTTCATGTGGGTGATTTTCGCCTGGATATAGTTTTAATTTTGTTAATTGTTTTTTAGCTAAAGGTCCACCTGGTAACATTCTTTTTACTGCTAATTTAAGTATATCTTGAGATTTATTTTTTTCTTTTAATTGTTGAGGGGAAATATTCTTAATACCTCCTGGGTATCCTGTATGCTTGTAATATTTTTTATTAGCAAATTTTTTACCTGTGAATTTTATTTTGTCGATATTCGTTACTACAACGAAATCTCCATTATCGATATGAGGATTAAAAGTGGGTTTATTTTTACCTCTTAAAACTGTGGAAATATAAGCCGCTAACCTACCAACAGGTGCATTTTGAGCGTTTATTATATACCAATTTTTTTTTAAATCTTTTTTTTTAGTGAATGGTGTCATAATTTATAATGGGCGATTGATACAAAGATTAAATGATAAAGTCAATTACTTAATATATGAATAGTAAAGATATATAGAGCTAAAAACCAGCATCACACTACTAATCTGATGTGCAGATGCTACATACATATTCAATCCACTTACCAAAGTTAATATTCCCAATAAAATTTGAATAAACAAAATAAGTAAAATAATTAATAATGGTTTATAAATTTTTTTTACCTTCTTGTAGAAAAAGTAAAAAGATAAAATTACAACATATATACAAATTAGATAAGCTAGTATTCTATGGTAAAACTGGACTAAAGAATGATTGTTTAAATCGAGTAAAATATTAAAATTTATTATAGTCACATCATTAGGGAAAAAAGTTTGCCCCATCAGTGGCCAAGTTTGATATATTCTACCTGCATCTAAACCAGAAACAAAAGCTCCAAAAGATATTTGAATAAAAATAAGCAAAATTAAAACTAAAAAGGGAATTTTATGTGTCTTAAGGCTAAAAAAAATTTTTATATTTTCTTCTTTATTATTTAAAATTATCCAATAAATAGAAGAAATAATTAAAAATGCAAAAATAAGATGTAAAGATAACCTATAATGACTTACCGTAACAACATTTATTAATCCACTACTAACCATATACCACCCGACAAAACCTTGAAGAAGAATAAGGACAAAAATAAAAAAACAAATATTTAATTTTTTTTTATCAATTGATTTACTTAAATAAAAATAGATTAATGGTATTAAAAAAAATAAACCAATTAATCTAGCTAAAATTCTGTGAAAATATTCCCAGTAAAAAATAATTTTAAATTCACTTAGAGACATATTTTGATTAAGTAGTTTGTATTGAGGTATCTCTTTGTATAAATTAAAATAATTATTCCAAGAAACATCATTTAATGGAGGTAAAATTCCAGTAAATAATTCCCATTCAGTAATTGATAAACCAGAATCAGTTAGTCTTGTAAGCCCACCAACAATTATTATAAAAAAAACTAATAATAAATTTAGTTTTAACCAACTGTCAAAAAAAAAATTGATTTTTTTAGGGTGAGAGATCATTAATTATAATATATATATATTTTTCAAAAAAACTATTTTATAAATGTCGCTGTGATGAACAAAGAAATACTTAAAATAAGAAAATCTCTTGATAAATTAGACGATCAACTTTTGAAAATAATAAGAAAAAGAACATTTTTAGTAGATAAAATTGTGAAAAATAAAAGATATAAAAAAGATATAGTTGATAAAAAGAGAATAAGAATAATTTTAAAAAATATTAGAAAAAAGTCAAAATCAAAAAAGATTGATCCATTAATAACGTATAAAATATGGTCTTCAATGATAAAGGCGTATATTGATTATGAATTTAGAAAATTTAAAAAAAAATAACTATTTACTATGCGGTGGAAGTTTTTTTTCTACAAAAAATTCGTGTTTCCTTGTATTAGGATTATATTTTTTTAGTTTTAGTTTATCTTTAGCTTTTTCACCCTTAGTCGGCTTTTTAGCATAATATATAAATTTACTATCTGGATTACTCTCTGGGACGAGACGTACTTTAAGATGGGTCTTTTTTGCCATAATGTTTCAATTTATTTAATTTTTCCAAAATTGTTTTACTTTTTTCTTTAATATTCAATTTTAAATAATTAGCTTTTAAACTATTCAAATTGTAGTCGTCAAGTTTATTTATATTAGAATTTAAAATATTTTTAACTCCTGAGATCGTTAAACCTTCATTTTTAAGCAAGTATTTAATCATTTTAAATATTTCTAATTGTTCTACGGAATAATATCTTCTCTTATTTATAATTTTTGGTTTAATTTGTTTAAATTCTTTTTCCCAATATCTAATAGTATGATTAAGTGGTTTATTATTCTTTGAATTTACTAAATTAAGTTTAATTGCTAATTCGCTTATGTTAATTAACTTTTTCATTATACTCATTTAGTTCTTTGTATAAATTAATTGAAGATTTAAAAGTTAGAGAGTTTCTTGCTTTTATAATATGTGGCTTATTAGTTTTAGGGTTCCTCCCAAAACGCTCCTTTTTAACTATAACTTTGAAAGTTCCAATATTTTTTAGATAAACAGTATTTTTCCTCATTTCGTTAATTAAGATTTCAATAAGATCTTGGATTATCTTTTTAGAAAATAATAATGAATAACCTTTTTTTTTACTTAAAAAATTGGAAATATTTTTTTTATTTAGGTTATTTTGTTTCATCATTAAGATGATTCAAATTTTTTTTAATCTGAAGCATTAGATTACCTTTAATTATTTTATAACATAAATCCATAGAATGATAAAAACCGATGTGATCTGTGCCGCCATGACTTTTGACAACTGGTCCATTTAAGCCAAGAAAAATTGCTCCATTATATTTTCTTGGGTCAAGTTTATTTTTGAATTTCCTTAACGAAAAATAAGAAAAAATTAATGAAAATTTTGAAATTAGATTTTCTGTGAGTGATTTTTTTAAATTATCCGTGATAAATTTTGCTGTGCCTTCAGCAGTCTTAAGCGCAATGTTCCCTGTAAAACCATCTGTTACTATTACATTAGACTCCCCAGACATAATTTTATTAGCTTCTATATATCCATTGAATACAAAATTATTATCGTTGCTTAAACTATTTAATTTTTTAAAAGCATTTTTTAATGTATCAGTGCCTTTTATTTCTTCAGAACCGATGTTTAATAATGAAACTATTGGTTTATCATTAGGAAATATAGACTTATACAAAGCTGATCCTAATTCTGCAAAATCTATAAGATTATTTTCGTTACATTCGATGTTGGCTCCTAAATCTAGAACAACGTTCATTCCTTTTTGATTAGGCCAAAGCCCTGCTAATGCAGGTTTATTCACTTCATTTATCATTTTTAAAATCATTCTAGATATTACAAGTAAGACTCCAGTATTACCTGCTGATAGACTAATATCAGATTTTCCATTTATTTGAGATTGTATACAATTCCACATACTTGTATTTTTAGAATTCTTAATTGCAGTTAAAGGCGTATCCTCATCTGATATTACAGAATTAGTGTGTGTAATAATAATGTTATCTGTTTGAATTTTAAATTTATCAATTTTATTTTGAATTAAATTTTTATCGCCAAAGAGATTTAAAATATAATCTTTTTTTAAACTGTTTTTTTTCTCAAACAGTCCAATAGCTCTGATAATCTTATCTGGAGAATTTTCTCCGCCCATTGCATCAATTGCAATAGTAATTTTTTTATTCATTAAATATTAAATATCTAAGATTTTTTTACCGTTATAGTAACCTGATTTTAGATCTATATGATGAGAAAGTTTATATTCCCCACTTTTTTTATCCTCGATAATATTAACCGATGATATCTTGTGATGAGATCGTCTCATTTTTTTCTTTGATATTGATGTTTTTCTTTTTGGTACAGCCATAATTAAATTTTAAAGTTTAATGCTTCTCTTATCATATTTTGAAGCGGTAGTTCAAAACAAAATTTATAAAACTGCTGAAAATATCTTTCAAAATCATCAATTTTTAAGTTATTTTCATCTTCCAAAGAGGTAAAATACTTTAAAACAAGTTTTTTATTTAATTTAAAATCATTTTTATCAGTATTATTAATCTTTAACAAAATATCATATAGAAGTTTATTAAAATCTTTCATCTTTTTGTTTACTGAAACGTCTCCAAAACCTAGTTCTCGTAAATTATATTCAATATTAAAAAAAACGTTATCATACTCACTTTGATCAAATTTTTTACCCTTTCTTTTAAATATAATCATAAAGATAGAAAAATGAAAAAACATCAAATATATTCTTGATTCGAACGTATCATTTAGTTTTATTTTTTTGTAAAAAAAGATGTTCCTAGAAAGTTGCAATAATATATTGTATAATTCATTGTTATGTTTTTTTTTAAAAATCATATAAATTATCTTTTATTATTTATTTTCATTTTTTTACTAAATTGTCAATTACAAGAACCCACTAAAAATCATGGAATACTTTTTTTAGAAAATAGGTCTGATCAACTAAAAGTAGATATAAATAATAAAAATGATGTTTTAAGATTAATAGGAAATCCGCATACTAAATCAGTTTCTAATGAAGATAGTTGGATATACATTGAAAGAGTCTTGACAAAGGGAGCATATCATAAACTTGGTCAAAATATAGTCAAAACAAATAATATTTTAGTTTTAACTTTTGACAAATATGGGATTTTAAAAAAAAAAGATTTTTTAGATAAAAATGATATTAATAAATTAAAATTTTCTGAAAAAATCACTGAAAATAATCTGTCAAAGAAAAGTTTTGTAGCAAATTTTCTTCAAAGTGTCAGAGCTAAGATGTACCAAAATAGAAAATAAATAGATCAATGAGCAATAATTGCTAACAAAAGTAACGCAACTATATTGGTAATTTTAATCATTGGATTTACAGCTGGACCAGCTGTATCTTTATATGGATCCCCGACTGTGTCTCCGGTTACAGCTGATTTATGAGCTTCTGATCCCTTTCCACCATAGTTTCCATCTTCGATATATTTCTTTGCATTGTCCCATGCGCCTCCACCAGCTGTCATTGAAACTGCTACAAATAAACCTGTAATAATCACTCCCAATAACATTGCACCTAATGAGGATAATGCAGCTTCTAAACCTCCAATTTGCAAAATGATAAAATAAAGAATTATTGGAGACAGTACAGGTAATAGTGAAGGAATTATCATTTCTTTAATTGCAGCTTTCGTTAACAAATCAACTAGTCTTCCATAATCTGGTTTTCTTTTACCTTTCATAATTCCGGGAATTTTTTTAAACTGTCTTCTAACCTCTATAACAACAGCTCCACCAGCTCTACCAACAGCTTGCATTCCCATTGATCCAAACAAGTAAGGCAACATTCCTCCAACTAATAATCCAATAACTACGAATGGGTTTGATAAATCAAAACTAACATTGATACCTTCTAATGCTGATCCTGAAACTGTAGAGAAAAATTTTATATCTTCAGTGTAAGCAGCAAAAAGAACTAAAGCGCCTAACCCTGCTGAACCAATTGCGTATCCTTTAGTTACAGCTTTAGTTGTATTGCCAACAGCATCAAGTGCATCTGTAGTTTTTCTAACATTCTTAGGTAATTTAGACATTTCTGCGATACCACCAGCGTTATCAGTTACAGGGCCATAAGCGTCCAAAGCAACAACCATACCTGTTAGAGCTAACATTGCTGTAACAGCTATTGCTATTCCAAATAATCCCGCTAATTCATTTGTAATAATTATTCCTGCAACTATAATTAAAGCTGGTAAAGCAGTAGCCTCCA
>MDTD01170274.1_pt1 | contig 11783 bp, 5 predicted proteins | sample 811221 | NCBI WGS metagenome assembly MDTD01 (sample SAMN05326646, study PRJNA326480) | marine metagenome | isolation source: seawater | place: Pacific Ocean: South West | collected 2011
CGGCGTGCCGCCCATGTAGCGCTTGGCCAGGGCGTGCTCGGGGTGATCCTCCAGCCCGGCGTACTGTACCCAGGCAACCTGCGGGTGGCTCTGCAGGAAGCTGGCGACCGCCATGGCGTTGTCGCAGTGACGCTCCATGCGCAGCGACAGGGTTTCCAGACCCTGCAGGATCATGAACGCGTTAAACGGTGACAGCGCCGCGCCCATGTTGCGCAGTGGCACCACGCGGCAGCGACCAATGAACGCCGCCGGGCCGAAGGCTTCGGTGTAGACCACACCGTGGTAGGACGGGTCTGCGGTATTGAGCAGCGGGAAGCGTTCCGCGTTCTCGGCCCAGGGGAAGCAGCCGCCATCCACCACGATGCCGCCCAGGGTGGTGCCGTGACCGCCCATGTACTTGGTCAGCGAATGCACCACAATGTCGGCACCATGCTCAAACGGGCGGCAGAGCGCCGGGGTAGCGACGGTGTTATCGACAATCAAGGGCACGCCATGACGATGCGCGGCATCAGCCAGCGCCTGAATGTCGATCACGTTGCCTGCCGGGTTGCCGATGGACTCACAGAACACCGCCTTGGTGCGCGCATCGATCAGGCTTTCCAGCGCGGCGATATCGTCATGGGCGGCGAAGCGCGTTTCGATGCCCTGGCGCGGCAAGGTGTGAGCAAGCAGGTTGTAGGTACCACCGTACAGCTTGGCCACGGAAACGATGTTGTCGCCCGCTTCGGCCAGGGTCTGGATTGCGTAGGTAATCGCCGCCATGCCTGAGGCGACAGCCAGGGCACCAACACCGCCTTCCAGCGCCGCAACGCGCTGTTCCAGCACGTCGTTGGTGGGATTCATGATGCGCGTGTAGATATTGCCAGGCACCTTCAGATCGAATAGATCGGCCCCGTGCTGAGTGTCGTCAAAGGCGTAGGAGGTGGTCTGGTAGATTGGCACGGCAACCGCGTGCGTATTGGGGTCGGGGGTGTAGCCGGCGTGTATGGCGAGCGTTTCAAGCTTCATGGCGCTGTCCTTGTTATTGAAGTCCAGCGCCGAGCATGCAGAAGGAAAGCCGGTCGGTCAATGCGACCCGGCGCCGCCTATTGCGCCTCGATGTGATCGTGCAGGGCCATGAACTGCTGGGTCAGCTTATGCCGGCCATCGAGGAATATCAGCGGCGTGGCCGCCTCGTGCGATTCGCGCATGCGCACCGAGCTGTTCAGGTGCACCGGCAATACCGGCAGACCTTCGGCGATCAACTCGTCCAGCATTTTCTGCGGAAGCGCCGCGCGCGGCTGGAACTGGTTGACCACGATGCCCTCAACCGCCAGATCCTCATTATGCTCTTCACGCACGTCTTCCAGCTCGGTCAGCAGGCCGTACAGCGCCTGCCGCGAGAAGCTGTCGCAATCAAAGGGAATCAACACGCGGTCGGCCGCAATCAGCGCCGACATGGTGTAGAAATTGAACGCCGGGGCGGTATCGATGTAGATGCGCTCGTAGTTGTCCTTCAGGTCTTTGAGTAGCTTACGCAGCTTCTGGATCTTGTAGCGTGACTCCAACTTGTGCTGCAGTTCGGCCAGCTCGGGGCTCGCCGGCATCAGCCAGAGGTTTTCGAACGGCGTTTCGGTGACAAAGGTCTCGGCCTTCTTGCTGAACAGCCCACTGGAGAGGGTCTGGGAGAAGAAATCGGCGATGGTGGTGTCCACATCAGCCAGCCGCTCACCCAACAGGTAGTGGCTGGAATTGGCCTGCGGGTCCAGGTCAATCACCAGCGTCTTGTAGCCCGCTGCCGCGCTGACCGCCGCCAGATTGCAGGCAATGCTCGACTTGCCGACACCGCCTTTCTGGTTGAACACTACCCTACGCATACGCCCTCTCCTTGTTCAGTCGCTACCGCCGTGCGCCATCTTGACGCGTGACGCGTCAGACCACGATAGCATTCGGATCGTGATAAACCGCTGACAACTCGTGCACAGCCTCAATGAAGGCACCGGCGTGAGCCGGGTCGACCTCGGGCGTGATGCCGTGGCCCAGGTTGAATACATGGCCGCTGCCCTTGCCATAGCTGGCCAGAATACGCGCGACCTCGGCGCGAATCGCCTCCGGCTTGGCGTACAGCACGGTCGGATCCATATTGCCTTGCAATGCAACCTTTGAACCAACCCGCGAACGCGCCACGCCGATATCCATGGTCCAGTCCAGCCCCAGCGCGTCGGCACCGGCGTCGGCAATACTTTCCAGCCACAGGCCACCATTCTTGGTGAACAAGATGACCGGAATCTTGCGGCCATCGTGTTCGCGGATCAGACCGGAGACGATCTTGCGCATGTAAGCCAGCGAGAACTTCTGGTAGGCGTCGGCAGACAGGTTGCCACCCCAGGTATCAAAGATCTGCACCGCCTGGGCGCCGGCCTTGATCTGCCCGTTGAGGTAGCTGGTCACCGACTGGGCCAGCTTGTCGAGCAGCAGGTGCATGGCTTCAGGCTGGTCATACAGCATGGCCTTGGTCTTGCGGAAATCCTTGGAGGAGCCGCCTTCAACCATGTAGGTTGCCAGCGTCCAGGGGCTGCCGGAGAAGCCGATCAGCGGCACACGGCCGTTCAGCTCACGGCGAATGGTACGCACCGCATCCATCACGTAGCCCAGATCCTGCTCCGGGTCCGGCACCGGCAGTGCCTCGATATCGGCTGCGGTATCGATCACCTTGCGAAAGCGCGGACCCTCGCCGGTCTCAAAATACAGGCCCTGCCCCATGGCATCGGGAATGGTGAGGATGTCGGAAAACAGAATGGCTGCATCCAGCGGGTAGCGATCCAGCGGCTGCAAGGTGACCTCGCAGGCCATCTCCGGATTCATGCACAGGCCCATGAAATCGCCGGCACGGGCCCGCGATGCCCGGTATTCAGGCAGATAGCGGCCGGCCTGACGCATCATCCACACCGGGGTGACATCCACAGGCTGACGTGCCAGTGCGCGCAGGAAACGGTCGTTCTTGAGTTCAGTCATGGGGCCCATCCAGTCAAAAAAGGTCAGCGGCCATTGTAGCGACAATTGCGCATAAACATCAGGCCGCAAAGCAACAAGGGCGCCCGCAGGCGCCCTTGTTGGTAACAGACAGGCCGTGACCTGTTGTCACACCTCGAGGTAATCGAGGATACCTTCGGCTGCCTGGCGACCTTCCCAGATGGCGGTTACGACCAGATCGGAGCCGCGCACCATGTCACCACCGGCAAACACCTTCGGGTTAGTGGTCTGGAACTTGTACTGCGCCTGCTCCGGTGCCACCACGCGACCCTGGCTGTCGGTATCGATCTGCTTGTCGGCAAACCAGTCGGCCGGGCTGGGACGGAAACCGAAGGCGATGATCACCGCATCGGCGGCCAGTACCTGCTCGGAACCGGGGATCGGCTCGGGGCTGCGACGGCCACGGGCATCAGGCTCGCCCAGGCGGGTTTCAACTACCTTGACGCCTTCAACCTTGTCTTCACCAACAATGGCAATCGGCTGACGGTTGAACAGGAACTTGACGCCCTCGTCCTTGGCGTTCTTCACTTCCTTGCGCGAGCCCGGCATGTTCGCCTCGTCACGACGATAGGCACAGGTCACGGCGTTGGCGCCCTGGCGGATGGAGGTACGGTTACAGTCCATCGCGGTGTCGCCGCCGCCCAGAACCACAACGGTCTTGCCCTTCATGTCGATGAAGTCATCAGCCGACTTTTCAAAGCCCAGGTTGCGGTTCACGTTGGCGATCAGGAAATCCAGCGCGTCGTAGACACCAGGCAGGTCTTCGCCGGGGAAGCCGCCCTTCATGTAGGTGTAGGTACCCATGCCCATGAAGACGGCGTCGTAGTCGGCCAGCAGCTCGTCGATCATCACGTCCTTGCCGATCTCGGTGTTCAGGCGGAACTCGATACCCATGCCTTCAAACACCTCACGACGACGGGACATTACCGTCTTTTCCAGCTTGAACTCGGGAATACCAAAAGTCAGCAGGCCGCCAATCTCCGGATTGCGGTCGAACACCACCGGAGACACGCCGGCACGCGCCAGCACGTCGGCGCAGCCCAGACCGGCCGGGCCTGCGCCGATAATGGCAACGCGCTTGCCGGTCGGCACTACGCCGGACATGTCCGGACGCCAGCCCATGGCAAAGGCGGTGTCGGTGATGTACTTCTCGACCGAACCGATGGTCACAGCGCCAAAACCGTCGTTCAGGGTACAGGCCCCTTCACACAGACGGTCCTGCGGACACACGCGGCCGCACACTTCCGGCAGGGTATTGGTCTGGTGCGACAGTTCGGCCGCCTCCAGGATGTTGCCCTCGGAGACCAGCTTTAGCCAGTTGGGAATGAAGTTGTGCACGGGGCACTTCCATTCGCAATAGGGGTTGCCGCAACCGAGGCAGCGATGCGCCTGTTCGGAGGCCGCATCCGGCTTGAACTGCTCGTTGATCTCAACGAACTGGGTCTTGCGCGCGCGCAGCGGGCGCTTCTTCGGATCTTCACGACCTACATCGATAAACTGGAAGTCGTTATTCAAACGGTCTGCCATATCTAAACCTCTACACTGCAGCGGCGATCACGTCACGCCACTGCCAGACTCATCAGGGCCGGCAGGCCGCCGCAGCGGCCTGCCTCGGGCGGCTTATTGTGGGTTCGCTCGGGTACTGGTCAGCAGCGCGCGCAGGCTCGCGGCCTTGGGCTTGACCAGCCAGAAGCGACGGATGTAGTCGTCCAGGTTGTCCAGCACCTCTGCACCCCAGGCACTACCGGTCTCGGTCACGTACTCGGTCAGCACCTGAGTCAGGTGGCTGCGGTACATTTCCATCGACTCGTTGCTGATACGGTGCAGCTCGACCAGCTCGTGGTTGAGCTTGTCGAAGAAGGTGTTATCCATGTCCAGCACATAGGCAAAGCCACCGGTCATACCCGCACCGAAGTTGTGGCCAGTGCTGCCCAGTACGCAGACCATTCCGCCGGTCATGTACTCACAGCAGTGATCACCCGCGCCTTCGATGATGGCATGGGCGCCCGAGTTACGGACCGCGAAGCGCTCACCAGCGATACCAGCGGCGAACAGCTTGCCGCCAGTGGCACCGTACAGACAGGTGTTGCCGATGATCGAGGTCTGCTCGGAACGGAACGGGCTGCCCTTGGGCGGTACGATGGTCAGCTTGCCGCCAGTCATGCCCTTGCCGACGTAGTCGTTGGCGTCGCCTTCCAGATACATGTGCAGGCCACCGGCGTTCCAGACGCCAAAGCTCTGGCCGGCGGTACCGGTCATGCGGAAGGTGATCGGCGCACTGACCATGCCCTGGTTACCGTGCACCTTGGCAATCTCGCCCGATACGCGGGCACCAATGGAGCGGTCACAGTTGGTCAGCGACAGCTGGTACTCACCACCGGTGCGGCCGTCGATGGCGGCACGCGCCATCTCCACCATCTTCTCGGCGGTCAGGCCCTTGTCGAACGGCTCGTTGCGCGGCGACTCGCAGAACTGCGGCTTGTCAGCCGGCACCAGATCGCTGCCCAGCAGCGGGCGCAGATCCAGGTTCTGCTGCTTGCCGGTCGCACCCGGCAGGATGTCCAGCAGGTCGGTACGGCCGATCAGGTCCTGCAGGGTGCGCACACCCAGTTTGGCCAGCCACTCGCGGGTTTCCATCGCGACGTAGGTGAAGAAGTTCATCACCATCTCGACGGTGCCGATGTAGTGGTTGTCACGCAGATGCTCGTTCTGCGTTGCAACACCGGTCGCACAGTTGTTCAGGTGGCAGATACGCAGGTATTTGCAACCCAGGGCAATCATCGGCGCGGTACCAAAGCCGAAGCTCTCGGCACCGAGAATGGCCGCCTTGATCACGTCCAGACCGGTCTTCAGGCCACCGTCGGTCTGCACGCGCACCTTGCCGCGCAGATCATTGCCGCGCAGGGTCTGATGGGCTTCAGACAGGCCCAGCTCCCAGGGCGAACCGGCATAACGGATGGAGGTCAGCGGCGATGCGCCGGTACCACCGTCGTAGCCGGAAATGGTGATCAGGTCAGCGTAGGCCTTGGCCACGCCGGCAGCGATGGTGCCAACGCCCGGCTCGGAGACCAGCTTGACCGAGACCAGCGCCTGCGGGTTGACCTGCTTGAGGTCAAAGATCAGCTGCGACAGGTCTTCAATCGAGTAGATGTCATGGTGCGGCGGCGGCGAAATCAGCGTGACACCCGGGACCGCGTAACGCAGACGGGCGATCAGCTCGTTCACCTTACCGCCAGGCAGCTGACCACCTTCACCGGGCTTGGCACCCTGGGCGACCTTGATCTGCAGCACGTCGGCGTTGACCAGGTACTCGGGCGTTACGCCAAAGCGACCGGAGGCGATCTGCTTGATCTTGGAGGTACGCACAGTGCCGTAACGGGCCGGATCTTCACCGCCCTCACCGGAGTTGGAGCGCGCGCCCAGACGGTTCATCGCCTCGGCAATGGCCTCGTGCGCCTCGGGAGACAGAGCACCCAAGGAGATACCCGCCGAGTCGAAGCGCTTGAAGATGGACTCCAGCGGTTCAACGTCATCCAGCGAGATTGCCTGCTGGTCATCGCGCACCTTCAGCAGGTCACGCAGCGCAGCAACCGGGCGGCTGTTCACCAGCGCGGCGTATTCCTGGTACTTGTCGTAGCTGTCGCCCTGCACCGCGTCCTGCAGCGCGCGAACCACGTCCGGGTTGTAGGCATGGTACTCGCCGCCAAAGACAAACTTCAGCAAGCCACCCTGCTGGATGGACTTGCGCGGGTTCCAGGCTTCCTTGGCCAGCAGCGCCTGCTCGGCCTGCAGATCTTCAAAACGGGCACCCTGGATGCGGCTGACAACACCGGTAAAGCAGCGATCAACCACTTCGTCCGCCAGGCCAACCGCTTCAAACAGCTGGGCGCCACGGTAGGACGCGATAGTGGAGATACCCATCTTCGACAGGATCTTCAGCAGGCCCTTGGAAATGCCCTTGCGGTAATACTTGAAGGTCTCAAACAGATCGCCGATCACCTCACCGGTACGGATCAGGTCACCCAGCACTTCGTAGGCCAGATACGGGTAAACCGCGGTCGCGCCAAAGCCGATCAACACCGCATAGTGATGCGGGTCGCGGGTGGTAGCGGTTTCGACCAGAATGTTGCACTCCGAACGCAGACCAACCGCGGTCAGGTGGTGGTGCACCGCGCCAACCGCCAGCGCCGCATGAACCGGCAGCTTGCCCTGCTCGATGGCTCGGTCGCTGAGCACGATGATGGTCTTGCCTTCGCGCACGGCCGCTTCAGCTTGCGCGGTGATGTCCTTCACGGCATCGCCCAGCAGGGTGCCTTCTGCGACGTTCAGGTCAATCACGTGGCGCGCAAAACCGGGACGCTCATCCAGGTTCATGATGGTGCGCCACTTGGCCGGCGAGATCACCGGCGAGCTGAGGATCGCGCGATTGGCGTGATCGGCAGTCTCTTCGAACACGTTGCGCTCGGCACCCAGACAGGTTTCCAGCGACATGACGATGGCTTCACGCAGCGGATCGATCGCCGGGTTGGTTACCTGGGCGAACTGCTGACGGAAATAGTCGTAGACCGAGCGAACCCGACCAGACAGCACAGCCATCGGGGTGTCGTCACCCATGGAGCCGACCGCTTCCTGACCGTTCTCGGCCAACGGACGCAGCACCTGATCACGCTCCTCAAAGGTGACCTGGAACATTTTCATGTACTGCTTGAGCGCCTCGGCCGACAGGAAGTCAGCGCCGTGATCGCGGTCGTCCAGGGTCGCCTGAATACGCAGGGCGTTCTCTTTCAGCCACTTGCGGTAGGGGTGGCGAGACTTCAGACGGTTGGCGACATCATCGGTATGCAGCACTTCGCCGGTCTGGGTGTCGACCGCCAGGATCTGTCCCGGACCGACACGGCCCTTGCTGACCACATCCTCAGGCTGGTAGTCCCAGACGCCGATTTCAGAAGCCAGCGTGATGTAGCCGTTCTTGGTGATGACGTAACGCGCCGGGCGCAGGCCGTTACGGTCGAGCAGACAGACCGCGTAGCGACCTTCGGTCAGCACAATACCGGCCGGGCCGTCCCAGGCCTCCATGTGCATGGAGTTGTATTCGTAGAACGCACGCAGGTCGGCGTCCATGGTTTCAACGTTCTGCCACGCCGGCGGCACAACCATCCGGATCGCGCGGAACAGGTCCATGCCACCACACAGCAGCAGCTCCAGCATGTTATCCATGCTGGAAGAGTCGGAGCCGGTGGTATTGACCAGCGGTGCCAGGCTGTCCAGATCGGGCATCAGGTCGTTGGTGAACTTGTTGCGACGCGCGTGAGCCCAGTTACGGTTGGCCGTGATGGTGTTGATTTCACCGTTGTGGGCAACCAGACGGAACGGCTGGGCGAGCGGCCACTTGGGCAGGGTGTTGGTGGAAAAGCGCTGATGGAACACGCTGATCGCGGTTTCCATGCGCTCGTCACCCAGATCTGGATAAAACTTGTCCAGATCCGCCGGCATCATCAAGCCTTTATAGGAGATGACCTTGTGCGACAGGCTGCAGACATAAAAGCTGCTGTCGGCCTGCATGGCGATTTCAGCCTTGCGGCGCACATAAAAGAGCTTCACACCGAACTGCTGCTCGTCCAGGCCCTCGCCAGAGACGAACACCTGCTCGATACGCGGCAGGCTAGTGCGAGCCAGCGGCCCCAGCTTGGTCGGATCGACCGGCACCGGACGCCAGCCCAGGCCGGTCAGGCCCTGATCGGCCAGCGCATCGGCGAAGGCCTGCTTGGCCGCGGCGGCAGCCGGTTCATCAGTCCCCATGAACACCATACCGACGGCATACTGCTCTGGCAGCTCGACCGACAGGGTTTCACGAGCGACCTCGCGCAGAAAGCGATCCGGCTTTTGAATGAGCAGGCCGCAACCGTCGCCGGTCTTGCCGTCAGCATTAATACCGCCACGGTGCGTCATGCAGGTGAGGGCTTCGATGGCCGTCTGCAGCAGGTGGTGACTGGGCTGGCCTTCCATGTGGGCAATCAAACCAAAGCCACAGTTATCCTTGAACTGATCAGGCTGGTATAGACCTGCTTTCATAGGCACTCTCTCAAAAAGCTAATAAATTCAGGCACTTAAAAAACCAGACCACGGATAAATCTGGCTCTGCGCCGGGCAAAAGGGGAGTAATTGTACACAGCGCCAAGCACGCTCACAATTTTTTTTGGCGCAATGATGCCGCTTGGGCGTATTCAAATGTCGTAAATCGGAAACTTTGTAGTCCGACTATAGCGCTACCGACAGGCATCGGCCACGCCTTTTTGGTCAGCAGGCCCGCCTAGCGGCGGGCCTGACAGCTTAGCGTAGAGCGCTCTGGATATCAGCCATCCCGCGAGGCCAGGGCTTGCTATCACGCAGTGCGGCCGGCAGCTTGGCAACACCGGCCTGCGCCGCCTGACGAGATGCATAGGCCCCCTGCGTCACAACATACCAGGGCTCGCCCTGGTGCGTGGTCTCAAAGTAGCCAAGATCAGAGACCTCGGCATGGCGAGCGATAAAGGCTTTGGCGGCAGCCTCGGAGCGTGAGCCAAGCAACTGCACAACGTACTCCGAACCGGGACGCTGGCGATACCAGCTGGCATCGTGATAACCCGAAGCAGGACGCTCCGCCGCTGGCGCGGCCGGCTGTGCGACCTCGCGTGGCTCGGTCTCTACTTTTTCCGCTGCTGGTTCAGGGGCCGGAGCCGGAGCCGGAGCCGGAGCCGGAGCCGGAGCCGGAGCCGGAGCCGGAGCCGGAGCCGGAGCCGTCAAGGCTGGCGCTGGGTCCGGCTCTGCGTCCAGTGCAGGCGCTTCAGTCTGCACCGGTGCCGGATCGGGCGCCGAGGGAGCCTGCGCATCAACCAGCGTCGGCACGGCATCCTCTTCCGACGCAGCTGCCGAGCTCGCATTCTGAGCGCCGCTCGTGGTGCCGTCCCCAGGCAGCGGGGCCGATACCGGCGCCTGACTCTGTGCCTCCACTACAGGCGCAGGGAGCTGCAGTACTGTTCGCTCCGGCTCCTGCGGCTGATCACCCATATACCATGCAACGCCGATGCCCGCAGCGATCAGTACCAGCGCGGCCAGCGCCTTGACCGGGAATGGGTTACCGCCGGCTCGACGCATGGCGACGGGCGCCTCTTGCATGACGGCCAGCAATGCCTGCCGCGCAGCCTGATTGATGCCGCCAGGCCAGCCGCCGCTGCGCTGATGCACCCACTCAACTTGCGCATCATCCAGCAACTCAATTCCCTGCCCAGCCCCCTCCAGCCGCTGAGCCATGTAATCCCGCGTTTCGGCGACATCCAGTGGCTGCAGGCCGATCATATGCACGGCAGGCGCATCGTCCGACTTACGAACGAGCGACAGCGCCGCCTCCGCCTCACTATCAGCGAACAGGAACACGCGCGGCGCAGCCGGTCCGGCCTCGGCAATCTCACTCAGCATACTGACGGCAGACGACTCCAGACACTCCGCATCGTCGATCACCAGATACAACTGAATACCGACCGCCTCACTTTGCTGCGCCTTGCGGAGCAAACTGGCGACGTCGCGCTGCTCGGCACTGACCGCCTGACACAGCCCGGCAAGCAGCGCACTTTCAGCGGGCATCTCCCGCGCAGACAGCACAACGCACTGGACGCTGTCTTTATTACTACTGGCGACCAGCGCCTGGCGCAGCAACGTCTTGCCACTGCCCTGCGGGCCTGTGACCGCCATAACCTGATCACCGTAGCGAGCCAGGTGGTGCAGCTCGGCCAGCACGCTTTTGCGTTTGGGGGTAAAAAAGCGAAATCCGGGGGTGCGCGGAGCAAAGGGATCATGCGTGAACTGGTAATGATCCAGCAGATCATCGGCGCCACTCACAGCCGTGAAGACTTCATCAAAGCCTTTGCTCATTGCTCAAACCCCACCAGACACTGACGCAACGCATCAGCAGTAAATTCAGCTGTCACAACGGCCTCACCCATGCCGCGCAAGAGCACCAGGCGCAGCTGACCATCCAGCACCTTCTTGTCGACCGACATGAGACGTTCAAAATCAGCGGCAACCATGCCCTTGGGTGGTACCGTCGGCAGACCCGCCGCGCTGATCAGCGCAACACCGCGATCTCGCTCAGCATCCGTAATCCAGCCGAGCCTGCAGGACAGGTCCAGAGCCATTGCCATGCCGGCGCCAACCGCTTCGCCGTGCAACCAGCTGCCGTAGCCTTGATGCGCCTCGATAGCATGGCCAAAGGTGTGCCCAAGGTTCAAGATCGCGCGCACGCCGCCTTCGCGTTCATCGGCCGCGACCACCTCGGCCTTGATGGAGCAGGAGCGCTCAATCGCGTAGGTTACCAGCGCCGCGTCCAGCGCACGCAACGCAGCCATGTTCTGCTCTAGCCAGGCCAGGAAATCCGCGTCCCGGATCAAACCGTATTTGATAATTTCAGCCAAGCCAGCGCTAACCTCGCGCTCGGGCAATGTGCGCAGACTGTCGGTGTCGATCAGCACCGCCTTGGGCTGATAAAACGCACCCAGCATATTCTTGCCTGCCGGATGATTGATACCGGTCTTGCCGCCAACAGAAGAGTCGACCTGAGAAAGCAGCGTAGTCGGCACCTGAATAAAGTCCACGCCGCGCTGGTAGCACGCCGCAGCAAAGCCGGTCATATCTCCAATAACACCGCCACCCAGCGCAATCAGGGTGGTGCGACGATCATGACGCTCGGCAAGCAGCGCATCAAACACCTGCTGCAGCGTTGACCAGTTCTTGTAGGC
>MDTD01015332.1_pt1 | contig 11782 bp, 9 predicted proteins | sample 811221 | NCBI WGS metagenome assembly MDTD01 (sample SAMN05326646, study PRJNA326480) | marine metagenome | isolation source: seawater | place: Pacific Ocean: South West | collected 2011
ATTATCGGTGAGAAGGATAACCTTTCGGGTGTCGCTGAAAACATCATTGTCGGACAACCAATCAGCCTTGGGACTGGCAGTGTAGAATTGTATTATATCCCAGAGTAATATTTCATCCATGAGAAAATGATTTGGAGTATGGAGGAGAAAAAATGGATTTAAGTCGTCAGTTAAAAAATGCAATCGGAACTGGAAAACTACTTTTTGGACAAAAACAAGCAGAAGACGCTTGTGCGAGAGGAGATGTAAAATGCGTAATTTTCGCCTCAAATTGTCCTCAAGACTTCATGAAGGCCTTACAAGCAAGACACCCAGAAGTTCTCTTTCATCAAACAATGATGGTAAATCGTGAACTTGGAGTTGCCTGCGGAAAGCCTTTCAGTATCTCAACTGTTTCAGTTATCGAATCTGGAAACAGTGAACTCTTGAGTTTACCAAGCAATATCCAGTGAGCACTATAACTGAATTTGCACTGGCCTCATTATGTCCTTTTCAGCAGAAGATTTGCTGAAATCACTTGATGTTGAGGTTGATAATCAACATCCTCTTTCTTCCCTGTCTGGTATCATTAAGTGGAAAATGCGGATTGTTGAACCAGGTGTTTTCTATTTGGACGGAATAGAAAAGGGAACAAATGTTTGGCATGCCGGAAGTGGATATGCTCCATTAGATCTCAATACCATAAATTCATGGAGATATGGCTTGCCAAAAGGCAAACATCTTCTCATTTGCATGAGGCCAACGTTGTTTGATTTGAGGGACTTATCCCAAGATTTAGATGGCCAAACAAAAATTAGTGTTTGGGACAAGGAAATCTTTGCACAAAGGGTTGGAGAAGCATATCTATCAGGTTATTTGCAAGCAAAGCAACCGATTGAAACAAATAACATTGAAACTGATGGAATAACTCTTCTCAATGATATATTCATGTCTGAAGAATCACAGATAATATTGACTGGTAATAAAAAAATAGAAGAGACTGAGTTTAATCAATTAGAGCAAAAATCCCGCAGGCCAGTTCTTCTCAAAGCAAGGGTAGAAGTAATACAGGGGACCTTACAAGGACCTAATGATACAAAAGACATCAAAAGGCTGTTACTTGTCACTGACAGAGTTGATGTATTAACAGAATATGAACTGCTTGATGTCAAACCTTTGTTCGATTCTCTAGAACTTACAGGCCCTGAGAGTATTGACTATGAGTCCTTGTTGTCAGAAAGAATACAAACTCCATCGAAAACTGGTGGTACATTTTTGAGATGGTGGAAATTTAATCTTGAATCAATGAATAAAGTTTTGAAAGAAGCGCTGGTCCTTTGCGTACGATTGAGAGATAAATTTGGGAATGAATGGCTATTTAACCCAATTTCAGGAAATATTTCTCAACTTCATCATTAAACAGAAGGTTTCATCTGGCTTCGGTAAATCGATAGTCTCATGGGAAACATTCGCGTAGTTATTGTCTCCCTCATCCTCGTACTATCAGTCCAGTTAAGTCTCTTGGTCACCCCCTTACCAGATGAACTGAAAAATGAATCTACACAATACGCTGATTCGGAACCAGTTCTTCTAGCAACAGCTTCAGACTCCTACCATGTTTATGCTCAGGGCATTGCTGCTTACAATGGGGGATGGGTTGTAGCAGGTGACATGAATCGAACGGTTACATTTGGTTCAAAGTCCCTTCAAGCAAACAGCCCGTATGATTTACCACAATATAACATCAGGCCCGACCTTTTTGTCGCATATGTAAACAATGCAGGGCAATGGCAGTGGGCAAGTCAACCAAATGCGATTCAGGGTATCGCTCTATTTCGTTGCATTACGGCATCAGACGATGGAGGTATCATTGTTGGAGGCACCATGATTGGAAATCTTACATTTGGATCTACAACGCTTATTGGAGATTTTTCAACCGATTCATTTATCGCCAAACTAGATGGAAATGGAAATTGGGTTTGGGCAACTCAATTTGATACGATTTCTGAAAATGGGGCAGTTTCTGTGACTGGACTCGATTTAACTCCTACTGGTGATGTAATTGCAACAGGAGGACACACTGGAACAACCGATTTCGATGGCACAACTGTGACAAGCACAGATGACGATGTATACATCGCAAAACTTAGTTCTTCGACAGGAGCGATAATTTTTGTTAAGAATGCTGGAGGTATTGGCCAAGAGGTTTCAACAGACGTAAAAGTCGATTCAAGCGGGAACATATGGCAGTTAGGATATGTGTATGATGCATTCACTGTTGATGGAATTACATTTGATAGCATAGGCATTGTTGATACTTTCCTTGCCAAATACAATTCACTTGGTACTGCCACCATGGTTACAGGCGCTAAATCAGGTAGCGATAGTGATCTCGTAGCATCCTTTTCCCTTGCGATTGATGGTCAGGATAGTCTATACTTTTCAGGCTATTTTTCTGGTTCAGTTAATGCCCAGAGCATTAGTTTAACCTCGAGTGGAGGAAATGACATGCATGTTATGAAAGTCTTCAATAACGGTGCATTTGATTGGGGTATTTCTGGTGGTAAAGCATCAACGGATGATTCAATAGAAAAAATTACTGTGTCTGATAGTGGTACCGTTTTTGCGACAGGTAACTTTGCAGGTACGCTTACATTAGGATCGCAAACTGTTACCAGTTCAGGAAATGATGATGCATTTGTTGCATCCATTACGAGTACAGGAAGTTGGGGCTGGACAGAATCTTTTGGAGGTAACTCCTATGAAACATCCTTGGGAATCGATTACCAATCAAATGGGAACATAGGTGTCGCAGGAGCGTTTGCAGAGCAAGTAACTAAGGGTGCTCAAACAATAACAAGTGTGAATGGTATTGATTTATTTGTCTGGGAGATTGATCCCAGTCGTAATCTAGACACCGATCTGGATACGGTTCTTGATAAGAATGATAATTGCCCTTTCGTTTCAAATGTGAATCAAGAAAATTGGGACAGAGACGAACAAGGAGATGCTTGTGATTATGATGATGATAATGACGGCATCACAGATAATGACGGCGATGATTGTCCTCGTGGTGGAGCATTTAATTGGACAAGCGACTCTTCAACAGATCATGATTATGACGGATGTCAGGATAGTCATCCAGAAGATATTGACGATGACAATGACGGTATCTTCGACATCAATGATGCATGTCCATTCACATCATTCCCTCCGCTCAGGCAGTGGTGGATTTCGGACTATGGTTCTGATAATGATGGTGATGGTTGCAGAGATGCTGATGAAGATTTGAACGACGATAATGATGCTTTCAATGATTCAAATGATAATTGTCGGCTTGTACCTGGCAATTCATCGACATATGGGAATAATGGGTGTCCTGATTTTGATGGAGACGAGATTGCAGACATGATTGATGATTGTCCGCTTGAAAAAGGCTATTCATCGATACAACTCATAGGCTGTGTCGATACAGATGGTGATGGAATACCTGATGAGTTAGAACCGGATTATTTTGTAAATGACCCTACACAATGGTCCGATATCGATGGTGATGGATACGGCGATAATGAATCTGGTAACCTCCCCGATGCATGTAAAAATACTTTTGGAAACTCAAGTTTTGACCGTCTAGGTTGTATTGATTCTGATGGAGATGGATGGTCCGACCCAGATGAAGATTATTCTGTTTCTCAAGGGGCTGATGCAAATGATACCGATCCATCTCAATGGCATGATGAAGATGGAGATGGATATGGCGATAATTGGGGGAATAGTAGCTGGACTGATAGAGACCCATCTTGGCCAGGTTCGTTTCTACCAGGTGCACAATATCAGGATGCATGTCCATTGAGGGATGGAACATCATACCAACTAGGAATTTATGGTTGCACCGATAGTGATGGTGATGGGTGGGCTAATTTCATTGATGACTTTCCCGCAGACTCGAGATATTATTTGGATACTGACGGTGATGAATCTCCCGATGAGATTGATGATTGCCCCACACGTAACGGTAATTCATCTATCATCATGATAGGTTGCCTCGATTCGGATGGCGATGGAGTGCCAGATCCTATGCAAAGTATCAATTTCGACTTTAACCAAGGAGCTGATTATTTCCCTTTCGATTCCACTGAATGGTCTGATTTTGATAAAGATAATTTTGGCGATAATTCCGATGATTGTCCTGAAGATTATGGTAAATCTACCTTTATTGGATATTTGGGCTGTCCTGATGAAATGGTCCCTAATACGGAAATGCCTTCTAACATCATATCTGGTCAATCAGAAGGTCAGGAAGATGGTGCCATTGGTTTACTTGTCTTGGTATTGTTAATTGCTATGTTCTTGATTATCATTGGGAGTTTATTCTTGCCAAGTAAAAATTCAAGTTCATTGTCCGGTGGGTTGAATCAACCTTCTGCGTATGGTCAAACAATGCCTCCAATGCCCGTCCTCATGCCTGTTGTGAATACTTATGGTCAAGACATTGCTCCTCCAATATCGATTAATGGACAGATGCGTGTAGATGGTCAGGAATGGTTGGAGTATCCTCCTTCAAGTGGGCGCCATTATGTGAGAGATGTGTATTCTCGACAGTGGATTCGAAAGATTTGATTGAAATGTCGATTAATGTAACCGTTTTAGGGATTGCTCAAGATGGGGGTCGTCCACAACTTGGATGTAAAAAATCCTGTTGCCACGAAGTAAAAGATGAAGCCTACCCGGCAGGTATTGGAATTATCGATGACAATGGGAACAGGCATATGGTTGATGCTAGTAGAACAATGGTACATCAAATGGAAATCTGGAATCAAGACATGCTTGATTCTCTTTTCATCACCCACGCCCATCTTGGACATGTAGACGGTCTTGGTCTCCTGGGAAAAGAGGTACTCGCCACAAATGAAGTGCCACTTTATGTTTCGTCCACAATGGGTGATTTAATTGAAAAAACACCATCTTGGAAATTTCTTGTGGATGAGAAGAATGTGGTGCTTAATCAGTTCCAAGAAGGTGATCAAATTCCAATAGGCGGAGGATGTATCGTGCCATTTTCAGCCCCACATCGCTCAGAACTCTCGGATATGCATGGTTTCATTATCAGAGGTGAAAATAAGAGTCTGTTGTATTTGCCAGATTTAGACGATTGGCCTTCTCTATTATTGGGATTTGAATTGAAAGAATGGCTAAAATCACTTAGGGTCGATATCGCCCTTATCGATGGCACTTTTTGGTCAGGTGAGGAATTACCTCATCGCAATTTAGAACAGATACCTCATCCTTTTGTCGAGGACACTCTTCAACTTCTTGGCGTTAAACAAGATGGAGATCCAGATATAGGTTTCATCCATCTCAACCACACAAATCCTCTTTATGATCAGCATAGCCAAGAAGCCAAACTGGTAAATGAGAATGGTTGGTTTATTGCTCAGCAAGGCATGACTTTCCTGTTATGATAATTTAAAGAAAAGATAACCTTTCAGTTTTGAAGGATGAGCCGAAATGCACACTGGTTCAAGGGAAATCAGGCAATAATTTGATGAAATCATGAACTTACAGGCGAAATAACGTAATCTAGTATCATTAAGTGCAAAGTGTAATCGATTTCTTCTCCATTATCCTCATGATTACAACCTGCTCCTCCTCCGCTTTCAGCAGAAACTTCGATACGTATCGTATATTCTCCGGTGCCCTCACCTCGGCTGTCCAATTCTTCAATGATTTGAGATTCAGACAGTCCACTTACTTTTCCATTCAATGAAGTGTTGTACCAAGAGATGCTGACATTATGACTTGCTTCCTCACCTTCTTGATTTTCTCCAGTAGCAGATTGGTTTGATTCACCATACCTGATTCGACTTAAAATTGAGTCTGGTTCAGCATCACCTTGATTGGGTAATCCACATGTGGGGCCGTTACTCGTTTCGTCCTCTCCATATTCCAGAGTTAAAATAGCGCCAACGATGTTCTTTCCATCAAGGTTTATTTCACTAGTATTTGCGGTGATTCTTACCGATTCACCATCATCAAAATAATCAGTGTCTTCGTGGATAAGAATCAATGAAAGGTTCGTGGAAACATCATAGGTTCCAACGCCTCCAGATGTCGGCTCTTCCTCAAGATAATTTAGGGCGTATACGGTTTCGGTCATTGCAACCAAAAACAAAACAACGAGACCTCCAGTTCTCAACTTTTCCTTATGTGTATCCAAAATCGTAAATCTTCCAAAAGGCTGAGATGATGATTCTTCTCGGAATGCACAATATACAAAATGAACGGTAAACGCGGCAGTCATCGCAGGTATGGATTCAAAGACATGAACATTCAATCCAGTGACCCGCCAGAAAATAACAGCTGATAAAGCGGCAACCATCATAGAAATCGTATGCTTAGAGTCCGGTTTGTAACCCATCCAACGAATAGTCAGCAAGGGTATGAATATGCCTCCCAGACCGTAAACTGCGAGTACAACCAAACTGAACACAGAATCACCACCAGGAATGTAAAGTCCGGCTATTGAGATTATTGTTGCAAGAGCAGCCATAGCAAGGGTGACTTTTTTCGTGGTTTTGTGGTCTTCTCGCCATTCAGGTTTGATGTCATCGGTAATTGCTGCTGTACACGCAAGAACTTGACTGTCTGCGGTGGACATTGTTGCTGCGAAAATTGATGCTAAAATCATCCCCACTCCAAATGCTGGCATGGTTTCCATGGCCATACTTGGCAAGCCAAGTTCTGGATCAAAATCAGAAGCGGTGAAAAGAATGCGGCTGCACCATCCCACAATCAGCATCAAGAGAATGAATGGAGTTTGCCAAACAAAGAACCAAATCATTGCTTGTACTCTATCTTCATCTGTTTCAAGAGTCATGACCCTTGAAACGACTTGTGGTTGACCTGCGACTCCTAAACCACCCAAAAAGAAAGCAGCAATCCATATGCTGACTCCAAAGAGAAGCCCAGATGGGAATATGTTCGTGAGATTAGGATCTTGGGACTCAAGTGCACTTCCGAGGTTTGAGAAGCCACCTACCGCATCAAGCGCCACATAACACAAAATGGTTGAACCCACAATCATTACACACGATTGGGCTGCATCTGTCCAAATAGAAGCCCGAATGCCTCCAGCATAACAATAGGCTACTACTAAAACAAAACCTATCAGAATCCCTACCAATTCGGACCATCCCATCATGACGAAGAGAGCCTTTCCTCCAGATGTAAGTTGAGCAGCAGCATATACTGCCAAAAACATGACAGACAAAACAGCAGCCAGTTTTGCTTCTGGGGAACCCGCTTTATCCGATACTAAGGATGAAAGTGAACGAACACCGCGTTCTCTTCCCTCTTCTTGGATGAATTTATACAACCACATCCATGCAATGACCTGGCCAATGGTAGATGCCAGACCAATCCATATGACTGAATATCCCATCACATAAGTAAATCCGATGAAACCAATGAACATGTACCCAGAATTCCATGTGCTTACTGCAGATAATGCAGCAAGTGCAGGGTGCATGCCTCTTCCTGCAACAAGATAATCATCGGTCGTGTCTTGTTTTACCAGCATTGATGCAAGTCCAACACCTGCAAAAATTAGCATGAAAAACAGAAATGACAGAAGAAGCATCATGTTCATGTGTAACAATCTGTCCAGAATGAAAGGACTATTAGGTTTTGAGTAAGTTAGGTTAAAACTTCCAATAGCCTGTCTTGCTCAACGGCTCTTCTCAGTTCGATGGCAATTCTGCGCCCACTTGATACTGGTTTTCTCCATGTCGCGTTACCATATGGGTGACCCATGTTCAAGTGAACATTGGTTCCGCCACCTAACCGAGGTGCGACATCATAGATGCTGTAATTCATGTCTTTATCGATGCAGGTTTGAAGACAGAAGGGCCCTATTACGCCAGGGTCATAATGTTCCTTACTGGCTTTAACAAATTTCTCACCCAATGCAAAAGCATTTTCGAGCAATGACTCTCTGATCGTGGCAGTATTATGTCCAACAACGGTCATCTCTGGAATCATTTGGTGTTGAGGCAATGTCATTTGTTGTGGTGCAGGTAATCTCACGTGGCCGTCCAGTGATGACTCAAATCGCCAATCGACACCTAAGAGTTCGAGCTTTGGTAAATCCTCTTCTAGAGGACTGTAAAAGAAATTAAGATTGAACACAGGCCCTATCACATAACGTTCGATTCTTGCTCCATTCAAACTTTCCTGGTCGATAACCCCTGATTTTAACAGCGTTTGGCTTTTCTCTACATATTCCTCGTGTGAAGCACAGGTGAAAAATCCGCGTTCAAGTTTCTTTTGAGAGTGATGAAGTTTTACAATGACCAAGCAATCAATGTCCTCAGGGTTTTCGATTGGTTCGGGAAAAGGCAAACCGGCTTTTTCTAACAGCCAATAATAGTCTTGTTCTTCTGTTCTCTCTTCCATTCTTAGCATGTTTCTGCTACCAAACATTGGAATTTTGAAATTATTTTCAATATCATCGATTGAACTGTAAGATGAGAAGGATCTATTTGGAATGTAAATTACATTTCGATCTCGCATTTGGCTTTGCATCTTCTCATTCATAATATCGTTAAATTTGTCCATCACGATGGCTTTGTCGACCATGCCTCTTCGCACTCTTCCTGAACCAGTGCGCTGAGTTTTGAAATATTCACTGTAGGTTTTCTCCCTTCCTTTTTGACAATAAGCAACTGTAGAGAACCCTTCTTCGATTGCTCCATCGCATATGTCTAACGCTGAGTGACTTGCGGTGACACCAATCCGTAATCGAAGGCGCTCATAATTCTCCAGAATCGTGGCGATTTCACTTCGCTCAATCATGTCTTCACCTTTACTCATTACGTTGAAGCTGCATGAGTTCTTCGGTTGAGAGTGTTTCTCCACTCATCAATTTGGCCATGAGGTCTTGAATTTCCACTCTTGCGCCTTTTGATGGTGAGCGCTCTGCTTGCCCTCTTCTTGCTCTGAGAATATCATGTATGGAATGAAGACATCGAAGGCTCACAATGTAGAAGTGATGGGCTTTATCACCCTCAATTTTTGATCTTCGAAGGCTTCGATGACTTGACTCAGCCTTTTCTCTTTGGCGATCGACTTCTTTATTCCATTGGAGCATGAGTTCATGTGCATCTTGTGCAGCGTTTGCTGCCTTTTGGACTTCGAGGTGAGCGGCTTCTTGAGCATCCATGGCTGTCTTCAATAATTCTCTAGCCTCTTTCAGGTCTTCATTTGAAGACTCTTCTTGTTCTTTGAGTTTGATTTCAGCATAGATTTTTTTGATTTGTTCAATAACTTGCTTTTCCTTCTTACCCATGTATTTACCTTGCTCGAAGTCGTTTTCCAGCATTCTTGCTTTTCGGCGAAGTTGGTGAACGGACATTGGTCTATCTTTCCCTCGTGATTCAGATTGTTCGGAAGAATTTGGGCCTTTTCTTGCAGCCTCTAAGTTGGCCTTTGCTTCCTTAACTTGGTTGTTTGCATCAGCACGTGCTCTCTTCATGTCTCGAACAACTTCATTCATTTGTTCTCGAATTTCCCTTTGTTGTTTCACATTTTGGATAAGCTCTCGTACCTCAGAGTTGTGCTCGTTGCGTGTGGCGGTAGCTTGCTTTGTCTTCGCATTCCAGTCGTCTCTTACATTTCGGTAATTGGTCGCTTTTTCGTCAACAAGTTTTCGTTTTTCTTCGAGCACTTGTTCAAATTCCGACATGAGATAATCACCTTTGTGTGGATAACTCCCGCATCCTACAACGGGCCGTGGAACAACTCCCTTTTAATGCATTTGAAAGACAGATATTATTGCAATAAGGCAACAAGTCTGTTAGCAGATTCATGAAAAGTCGCCCGTACTTTTCCTAAATTCACGTCATTGTCAACCTTTATTGCTAAATAGTGCCCTGTTTCGAGTTTTTTAACGAGTAAGTATCCATTTGTTCCAGAAATCGTAACCGTATCTTGATCACCAAAATCAAAAAGCCCTGGTAGCGTTCCTGCTAATTGATTATCTGCCTTTGGTAAGGCTTGAATGACAAAGCCTTCATGATCGCATAATTGACATAACCCGACGCCCTCGATTTGAATTAAATCCTGCAATAATCTTTCTCGCACACCCATTGCATTACTTTGCCGTGTTTGATTATTCTGCTATATCTTTCCCTGCATGACATATCCTAGGCCACTTGAGTAATAATTCTCAAGTTTGCCTATAATTTTCAATCCCCTTTTCTGGTAGAATTCGATTGCTCGTTGATTATTTGCTCTAACTTCTAACTGAATCTCTGATATGGATAATGTTCTTGCATGCATTACAAATCTATCCCATGCCATGCTTCCAAATCCTTGACTCTGGAATTTTCGGTCGATTACAAATGCAACGACTCTCGCTCTTTTTTCATTAAATCGTAAGCACCAAAATACTCCGTGAATATCAGTTGGAGTGTTTTTGTCAATAAGAATCAAATTTCCTTTCCAAATTGGAATCGGTAAAGCACGAATCGTATCGGGGATGTAATGTTCTCCAGTTTCGTTTTTGAAGAGATTTTGTATGCAAGAAATATGAGTTTCGCTAAGACTTTTCAAAGAAGGGCCGGAAACCCATTCAATCATGTGTCTTCCTCATTCTTTTCGAGAGTATTTGTTTCTTTCACCTCTATGAGGCGATAGATTATTGAGATTTTTCATTTTACCTTTTTTCCTCTTAGGTCTTTTTTGCGTGGGATCATTTTTTTGGTTGAGGTTTGAAATACCTCCTGATTTCAATAATGCATCGAGGTCACCCAGACTTATCGAACCACCTGAAGCAACAGTTTCCCTTATTTGTGACGTGGGTCTATGCTTTTTGTTCCTGTTGTTTCCTCTTCTTTTGGCACTGTTCTTTTGTGCAATTCTCATCCATGCCTCAATTCTTCCTTTTTCTCTTCGGAATTTGTAGAGTTCCTTTTTTCTTTTTCTCAAAATCATTGTAATTTTATTTGCTCTTTTATCCCAAGAACGGTCATGACGGTTTTCCAAATCTTCTTGTTTGAGCAGTGGTTCTTGGTCGAGAATATTTTTCGCAGCTTCATCGTGCTCATTTTCAAATTTCCTAAGATTTTCGATATCTTTTCTTTGTTCTTTCCTTAGTTGGTTGTACTTGTGGTGTAATTCAGAGGAGGATTTTGCTTGGTGATGCATTTTTTGTAATTCGAAGAAAAAGGAGAAATCTCTTTTTTCCCTTTCCAAAGTTTGAACCCTCATCAAATCTAAAGAATCCGTTAGGCGCGAATAAATCTTGACAAGTTCTTCCTCTATTCTATGGAGTGGTAAAACAATATTTTTATTGATTAAATCTCTTTTATTTTTTGTTAATTCAATTTCTTTTCCTCGACTTTTCAAGGACAAGATGGTTTCTTTGTGTTTTTTCCTGATATCACCAGTCTCTTCGATAATTCCTCTCATGGCTTTTGCCATTCGAATCGCACTCGATCTTTCAGATTCAAGGGTTTCAATTCGTTTTGTAACAACTGACAAATCATCCAGAATATTTTCGTGGAGAATTTTCACCTCATGTGGTTTTAGGTTTCGCAAATCTTCAAACAAGTCATCAGGGCTTTTGGATTCAAAACGTTGAGGCTCAACGGTTTCACAAATTTCGTCAAAACTTTTTCCTTTGCTAAGCATTGAAGCCGCTCTTAAAAACTCGTTGAGGATTGTTAATTCTCCTGCGGGTTTGAGTACTCTCCCCAAATCAATTTCCGTGTCCAGTGGATCTTCTATCGGTAAATGGTATGAA
>MDTD01082020.1_pt1 | contig 11781 bp, 20 predicted proteins | sample 811221 | NCBI WGS metagenome assembly MDTD01 (sample SAMN05326646, study PRJNA326480) | marine metagenome | isolation source: seawater | place: Pacific Ocean: South West | collected 2011
ATTACATCAATTGCCTTATCAGGAAAGAACTTATTGTGTATATGTTTTTCACACATATCAACTATAGCATCTAGTACACCCTCGCTGTATTTTACTTTATGAAACTTTTCGTATATTGATTTTAATCCATCTAATATTAATTTTGTGTCTGCAACATTAGGTGGATTGATATCATACTTTTGAAATCTTCTAGTTAATGCTCTATCTTTTTCTATATTTTCTCTAAACTCTTCTGGTGTTGTTGCACCAATACATAATAGCTTACCTCTAGCTAGTAAAGGCTTTAATAAATTAGCCATATCCATATTACTTGATCCGGCAGTTCCCGCACCTGTAATCATATGTACTTCATCAATGAATAAAATAATATCATCTTTTTCAGCTAGTGTATCTAATACAAGTTTAGCTCTTTCTTCAAAGTCACCTCTGTATTTTGTTCCGGCAACAAGAGCACCTATGTCTAAACTATAAACAGTCTTGTTTAGTAATGGTGCTGGTACTGATTTCTCATTAATCTTTTTAGCTAGTCCTTCAGCGATGGCAGTCTTTCCAACTCCAGGCTCACCTAGTATAATTACGTTATTCTTTTTTCTTCTAGCTAGAATGTGTGCTATATCATCTATTTCTGTTTCACGTCCTATGATATCATCTATATCACCATTCTCAGCTTGTGAATTTAAGTTATGACAATATGTTTCAAATTTCTTTTTAGGATCTTCTTCTTGGCCAGGCATACCCATAGCTTGACCTAATGCTTGTTCTACTTGCTGTCTTTGTATTGCATCTTTAGTTAAGAATTGTACTAAAGCTTGTCTTGTTAATCCGTGTTTCTTCAAATAGTAACCAGCATAACTTTCTTTTTCACTCATAATACTTACAAGTAAATCTCTTGGCATTAAAGTTTTTCTTCCTGAAAATATAACTTGAGTTACTGCTCTGTTGAATACTCTTTCTAAAGCTTGAGTTTTTCTTGGCTGTACACCTTCTCTAACCAAGTCAGGCATTTTAGTATCTATATGTACTAACAATTCATTAAGAATAGGTTCATAATCAATTTTACATTTTTCTATAATTTTTTGAATTGGGTCTTCTTGTAAAATAGAAAAAAGTAAATGTTCTAGTGTTACATACTCGTGATTTCTATCACCAGCAATCTCCATAGCCCTATCTAATATCATTTCAATTCTATCCATAAACTATCCTACTAACTGCCTTACATCTATGCAGATTCCATTTAAATGATCAATTTCGTGTTGGAAAACTCTGGCTCGATAATCTTGCATTTTTTCATTATGTTTATTAAATTTAATATCTTTATATTCTACAACAATTTCACTAGATCTGTCAATATCAAATTGTCTTCCAGGTAAACTTAAACAACCTTCTGCAAAGTTAATTTTATCATCATTTCTAGATTTGATAACAGGATTAATAACTACTTCCATTGTTTCATCTTCGTTACATTTATGTATAAAGAAATTTTTACTGAAACCTACTTGTGGTGCCGCCAAACCTATACCATTATTATCCAACATTACTTGCCACATTAATCCTAACTGGTTTTGCACAAAAGGTAAATCAGCCTCCGTGACATCTGCTGTCTTTGTTCTAATAATAGGTGATGTAGATTCTACAAGTTTCATATATATTTCTTCAATGTTTCTATTACTTTATTATTTACGTCCGATGGGGTATATGGTTTAAGCTTTACATAAAGATCTCCAAATGTACCATTTGCTTTAGGCATACCTTTACTTTTTAATCTAATGATTTGATCAGGTTGAGATAACTCAGGAACTTTTATATGTAATTTTGATTTTGATATATGATCTAATTCTATGTTTGCACCTGTGACTAATCTAAATATATTAATCTTAAAATCAAGATGCAAGTCAGCACCTATTCTAATCCACTGATTGTGAGGTTGTATTTTAATTGTAACTAATAAATTACCAGGTTGTAATTCTCTGTGGGTATTATCTCCTAGTCCTTTAAATCTAATAGTTGTATTGTTGTCAGCATTCACAGGAATACTAACTTTAACATTTCTAGTTGTTCCACTAGGTGCTGTTATTTGTAATTCTTTTTCATTTCTAAAATACAAGTCTTCTAATGTAACTCCTAAAGTTATTTTAATATCTTTATTTCTCAAAGGCCTTCTATGCATTCTTGAAAATGGACTACCGCTCATTGGTCCATCTTCAAAGAAGTCTCTAATTATATCATCGAATCCTTCTCCACCACCGAAACTAAATCTAAAACTACCATCCTGCCCACGACTAAAGTTTGGTTGGTTAGGGTCCATACCTCCAAGATCGTACATTTCTTTTTTCTTAGGATCTTTTAATATTTCATATGCTTCATTGATTTGTTTGAACTTTGCTTCATCTCCATCAGGCTTATCTGGGTGGTATTCTTTAGCCAGCTTTTTGAAAGCTTGTTTAATGTCCTGTGGACTTGAGCCTTTATTGACACCTAGGATTCTGTATGGATCGTTCATACTTATAATATAACACTTTTTTTAGATTTGTCAATACTAGGACTTAGAAAAATCCCATACCCATAGGTCCTGCTGATCATAGTCCGACTGTCCATATTTGATCTTGTCAACCATTCTTTTTTGATGTGGACACATCCTTCTCCATTCAGCAAGATCTTCAACTTCACTAACCAATTTCATTGGACAAGGATCATCAATAAGCTTATCCAAGTGTTTAAGAGCACAAAGTCTAGTTAGATAGTCAATAAGGTGCTTCCTAGTGATACCTTCTTTAAGACAAGTCAGGAATATAGCTTCTCTGTTTTTGTCTATTAATTGGTTTAGCAACTTTAATCGTTTTGGATCTGGGTGCATTGTTTTATTTTGGTTTGTTATTTTTTACTTCTGGTTCGTAGTATTCTTTGTATTGATCAATAAGTTCATTTGTTTTCATTAAGTGGTTACGTATTTTGGCAAAGTTCTTAGAAATAAGTTCATACTCTTTATCAGTTAATCCAAATAATACTGGATCATATCCTTCTTTTTCTAGTTTAGCAAATACTTCATCTGCGTTCTCACTTGTAATAATAATCCATCTTAAATCTTCTAAATTTAATGCTTTTGGTTTATCTAAATCTAGTGGTGCTCTTGGTTCTTCTATTGTAAAAAGTTTTACTCTTTTTTCACCTATAGCACAGCCAGTTATGAAAATGAAACACGTCATTATAACTGTAATCCAAATAGTTCTTTTCATTTTTTACTCCACAGCATAAGGTACATAATTTGGATTAGCTATTGAAGGACATTCTGGATTGATTTCTGACTTTTTAGTAGCATTCAATTCAGCTTCTGTGTGTTCGGCACCTGATGCCAATTCAACACATCTCTTCGCTCTTTCCGTTGCACCATTTATAATATTTTCAACTAGACCTGGTTTCTTCTCTGCAAGTTTACCAATGTCTCTATTATTCTTATTAAATCTTTTATCTAAATTTTGTAAATCTTCTTTTAAATTTTGAACTAGAATATTCATCTGCTTATTAGCTTCTAATATTTCTTTGAAATCTTGTTTTTGCTTTTCAATAGTTTTTTGTTGATTTTCATATGCCATTTCCATTTTAATAGCATTAGCTTTTAGTACGGCATTGTCCGCTCGTAGCTTGTACACATAACCAACACCGCCGGCTATTATTGAAAGTATCAAAACGTATTTTATAACTCCAAACCATCCAAACATTATATTTTCACAGCTCCCATTTCGTATAGTGGTGATTTCTCATAGTATTTATAAATTTCATCTATACCCATATCGTAGTTAAAATCTATTTGAAAACCATATCTTTCTAACCTATCTCCACCTTTAGCACTATGTAGTTGTCTAGTGTTTACAACAACCGGGTGGCTATAAGTTAAAGTCTTTGTTGGTTCTCTGTCATCATCGTACCAAGTAATTGAACCATTTGCTTCTGGTTTGAATTCAATTAATAATGCTACTTGTCTAGCAACATCTCTATGTATTGCTAACGACCAACCTGGCTTCATTTTAGTATACTGTTGTCTTACTATTAGTTCTTTCGGAATGTTTAAAACTCTTGCTGTTTCATCAACTATGTTTTGAACTAATGGTCCAAATGTTGCACCGTGATCTTTATCTTGATAATAAGTCCATTCATTATCATTTTTATCAGTCGGTACACCTTTTTCATAAGTTACTTGGTGTCCATCATAGTTTAGGTCAACCGATCTAAAGTTTTCTTTTAAAGAATCAATAGCATCAATATGAGCTTTTCTATCTACACGAAGTTGTGGTAGTTCAAAATATTCCATTACGAATTTTTATGATTACGTTTTGCAAATTTTAATTTTGTATAATATTCGCCCATTGAGTGGTCACGTAATCCATCTCCTAATCTTTCTAGTTGTCCCCAAATCCAATTTTTAAATAATACAGCGAAACTTACTTTTCCAGTTCTTAGTACGCCTTTTCTATCAATGTAACAAAATTTTCCAACGTGTTTGTATCCAAATATTGCTGGTGGAACTTTTGTTACTAAATCATTATTGTTTCTAATTCTATAAACATTTGATTTAAATCCATAAGAATATTTCCAACCACCTGGTCTTGGTGAACCGTAAGTATAACATCCTCTTACGTGAAATTTTTCTTCTAGTCTATTTGTACAAATTACAGCACTTGCACCACCTAATGAATGTCCTGTAACATAAATGTTAAACCACTTACCATCAATAATTTCTAAAACTTCTTTTTCAACTTGGTCATATATCTTATCAACATAACCTTTGAATCCTCTGTGGACGTTACCACCATACTTACTTGTTTTCTTTCTAAATTTTAAGTCAGCCATTACATCTTTATATTCACCTGGTTCTGTTCCTCTCCAAGCAATTATAATTTCTGATCTTGATTTTTTAGTTGTAGTTTTTGACATTGGTTTACTAATTTCTTTCCAAATTATGTAAGCCTGTGCGTTGTCATTTGATATTAGTTTAAATTTATGATCAGGCATATCCAAAGCTCTTAACTTGTGAGTAAAAGTTTTTGGTGTGCAATAAGCCGCCTCACTGATGCCTGCTAGTCTTATAGCTTGTTCCATATCAAACTTTGGCATTGAGTAGTCTGACATTACTTAATTCCTAATTGTTTTTCTATTTTCTCTAACCTAGCTTTTAGTGCCGGAAACTTTTCCATACGTTTTTCTTCATCTGTAAGAAGTTTAACATTATATCTTTTTGCCGCCCAATTATATAATGAATCTACTTTGTTGTAGAACCATACACCCATTTTAGTATCTCTAAACCAGGCATTACTTGCCTGACCAATGATCGCACCTGCTATAGCTTTCACTAAAAAGAACCACATAAACTATTTCGTTATTGATTTATATACTTTGTAAAGTCCGTAAACAAATCCTGCATAAGCGACAAGTTTTGCTATTGGGCCAAATGCTATTACTAGCAAACAAAATAATACAATACCTATCCCTTCAACTGCGTCAAATTCCATTAATCTTTTTATCATTTTATTGACTCCATATTAATTGTAATTGTATTGTCACTACCATAAAAACCAAAATCCCATTTATCAATATTAACTAACTTATTAATATCTTTTAAAATTTTCATAGTTGTATCAAACATTTTTTCATCTCTGTTCATTTCTACAAAAATTAAATATCTACCATCTTCATCTGGTGCTGGTGATACTTCTGTATCAAGTATTTCGTGACTTCCACGTTCAATAAATGATGCTAAATCATTTGCTGGTTCTTGATCTTCTGCATAAAAACCTACGACCACAACATTATCTGGCTGTCCGCTCTTTGGCTCAAATTCATCAACTGATACAGTTGGTAAAATTAAGTGTTCTAAATCTCCAGGTCTTAAACCTTCATCTAATTTAGATGTCTGTTGCTTCGGCGTTACCAGATTGTCTAGTCTCATCGTCTAATCCTTGTTGAAAACCTTTAGCAAGTTCTTCTTGATCTGCTTCGGTTCTATCATAAGTTAATACATATTTTTTTGGTAGCTTAATTTTAACGACCCATATTGGAATTTTATCTGCTTTAGGTTTCCTAGTACCTACTTCATAATCATCAGGTGTTTTAACTTCTCTAGGTTCTAAATAATAATCTTCTTTATAGTAAACTTTACATTTTTTACCAAGTAAACGTTCTCCACCAGATGGATCTGGCATTTTCTCATATGGATACATAAGTGACAGCTCACACCAATATCTGCTAAGATGTGGACCATCTACTACTTCGCCATCTAACCAATTTTCATAAGAATATACGTTTAAATCATCTAAGAATTTATCAAATTCTATTAGCACATCTAGAAGTGAAGCACTTCGATGTACTTTAAAATGGTTGTTTACTGAGTCGTTAGCATTAATCATACTAGTATTTATGCTATTATAAAGTATCTATGTACTTTAATAATTCAGTATATCCACCAATACTTTTGCCATCTATGTAAATTTGAGGCATAGTTCTATGCCCTTCGCTAATGATAAATTCACGTGCTTCTGGCTTTTCTTCTATATTAATTTCCTCGAAAGCAAAGCCTTTGTTTTTTAAAAGATTTTTTGCTTGTACACAATATCCACACATATTTTTGCTGTATACTATTATTTCTGACATTTGGTTACCTTCCTTCAAAACTTCTTGGTTCGGCCGGAGCCGATTGATCCAATACTAATGTTATTGTTTTAATTTCTCCATCTCTATACAATTCTATTTGTAAATCATCACCTGGCATTTTAGTCCATAGTATTTCTATAACTTCTGGTGTTGTTGACAATTCCTGCCCTTCAACTTTAGTAATAATATCACCTGTTTGGATACCAAAATGTTCTGCTGGTGATCCTGATACTACTTCTTTAATTTCTAAAACAGATGTTATTCCTTCATCTAATAAAGACAAGTATCTTTCTTCATCTTCTATCGTACCCATTATTATACCAATAGATGGTTTTACGTGATAACCAGTTTCAATAATTTGTTCTGCTACTCTTTTTGCTAATGCGGCCGGTACTGCATAACCATAGCCAACATAAAATTTTGTAGGACTTATTATCAAAGTGTTAACTCCAATAACGTGTCCATTTTCATCTAACAAAGGACCACCACTGTTACCTGAATTTATAACTGTATCAGTTTGCCAGTAGTGTACAAAAGTACTAGCACTATAATTTGGTCTATATGTACTGCTTATGATACCGTAAGTTACTGACCAAATTTGTCCTGCACCGTGACCTATTGCCCAAGACTCTTGTCCAGCATATGGTCTTTCCGTTTCCCATTTCATTATGCTGTGTGGTATCTTTTTGTTTATTCTTAATACTGCTATATCAACTTCTTCATCATATCCTATCAATGTAACATCATCGATTACAAAAGGATAGTTATAGGAATAAACTTTGATATCAGCTTTACCATTTCTTTCCTTAACAACGTGATAATTTGTTACAATATGATATTCATCAATAAAAAATCCTGTACCCATTCCGCTTGGTACTGGTGCTTGTTCCTCATTTTCATTTGCTTCGTGACCTATTTTTTGACTATGACAAGATGCACAATTACTTCCATTGTGATGGTTATGCAAATTAAACATAGAATCTTCTGGTAACAACTTAGGTGGTGGACTAGATTTATCCTCTACATCTGGTTGTAAAAACTTATCAAAAGGATTTTCTGATGGTTGCCTAACGTCTTGTGATATTTCAGTAGTAATTAAAACTATTGCTTCTTCAAGATCTTGAAACTTATCTGATCTTTTTGAGTCTTTATAGTGATCACCATAACCAGGTGTCACAAATAGAAAACAAAAGACTAATACTAATATTTTTTTCATTAAAAACCGCCGGCATCATATGACAAGTCCTGTGTTTTGTTTTCTTTAATAGTTTGAGTCTTCTGAAATTTATTTGCTAATATTTCTGTAATCTCACTTAATATCAAAACTGCTTGATCTGTCTGTAAACGCATTTCCTTATGTCTTAGGCTTTGAGAGTTTTTAACCATTTTGCTAAACTCTTCTATATTTTTATAAGACATATTAAATTTCCTGTTTTACTTCTTTTTTCTTTGTACTAATATTTATGTTTGTTTCCATCTCATTCTTGTAAGGACCTAAAAATTCTATACATTTTTCCGTTAATGTTGCTAATTTGGGATTGTGGGAGAAGAATATTCCGCCCTCAAATCTAACTCCATAATATCCTGCACAATATCTATCATCTGAATTTGGTGTTTTAGTGAAAGTAGGAATCCTGTCAAACCACTCAATATTATAAGGCATAACTTTAGTTGGATAACCATCTATGTCGTGTGCTTCTTTGATTAACTTCGCTTCTTTGGGTTGATTAGCAAAGATATCTTCTCCAAAAAATGTAGAAACTTGATTTTCATCTGTGTATGTTGTCTTTACACTATCCTTAATTACAACATAGTCATTGTTTCTTTTTTCAATAGTAGCTACATTAACATTATCATCTTTCACTATCCAAAACTTATCTTTGATTACTGGTTTTGCGTATTTCATTTGTAAGCCTTGTTTAGATATTGTGCGTGTTCAGTTGGATTTTGTGCAAGTTTCTCTAATGAGTACTTGTTACAGAACTTCATAAATCTAACTCCAACCTGTTCTATAGATTTTGAATTCTGTGCTCTAACAATCTCAGTTAAAATATTTGTTCTAACTTCGTCTGGTTGCTGACTTAAATCAACTAACTGCTTATTTCTCTCATAGCAATCTTTTACAACCATATCGTTTCCATTATGATCAGTCCATTTAGATAACATAAAATTGTTCCAAACAAATCCTTGGTTATGCCTGTCATCAAATGCTTCTTTAATTTTAGTTTTTCTAACTTTTGGAAATGCTGTGAATACATTATCACTACTATCACCTCTTATGCATTTTTCAAATAATAACCATTCAGGGTCAGGTGCACCTTTGGGTTGATTTGTTTTTTTATCTATTACTGGATTGTCTTTCTCATCATAGAAACCATTTGCTGTTACAATTTGATTGGTCATTCCGTTGTACAAACTAACCGTAGGACTTATTAATTGATAAAAGTCACTATCAGTACTAACAATGACATTCTTAGAATCTTTGTGTGCTTCGATCCATAATGCAATAACGTCATCTGCTTCAGCAACACTAGATCTAATAGCACTTGAATTTGTTTGTTCTACTAAAAAATCTAAGAAATCATCATAAGCTTCCCACCAGTATTGATCTTCTTCCTGTTCACGTGGCGATCTTTTATCTAATACAACCTTACGATTCTTTTTGTATGGCTCATAAACATCTTTACGCCAACTACGTCCTTCCAAACAGAATACAACGTGATCTCCATTAAACATATTATTAGCTTTTTTAACTGAATTAAACATTATATGAAATGCTAATCCAATTTTTTCATCAAGACTTGCTCCACGTTGAGCAACGTGCCTTGCTCTAAAGAACATATTTTGCGTGTCTACTAGTAAGTATGTTTTCATTGTTTTAAATATTTTTCGTGATTAACTATTTTATTATTAACTTTAAATCCCCAGTCAGTTTTTTGTTTACCCATAAAAAATAAACTCCAACAAGGAAGTTCATTGCCATCTTCATCTTTTTCTAATTCCAAATAATGTAAATCCTCTGATTTACGATATCTAAAAGATCCAGGACCTCTCCAAAATTTTCCATTTGGAGTATGTTCCCAGTAACCACCTTTAACAATTAATGCTCCCCAGTTCCAAGGGTGATTGTGTAGAGTTGGTTCATCACTCTTTAGAATTTTATGAAGAGTAATATTAAAAGGAAAAGACTTTCTATCTTTTAGAAACAGATAGTATCTAACTAGATACTCGTTAGTGTTATCTCTATCTAGTATTATTCTTTTACGATTCTTTAAAAACGATTTAACTATATTCAACTTTACCATCCCCTAGATCTTTTTTCTGTTCTTTTATGTCTTCTTTCATAGCATCAAGTACGTCTTGATCCATATCTTCTAACATAATGTTTTTACAAAGATCATTGAACCACTTGTTTACTGCATCTTCTTCTTTTTCTGCAACATAGCCGTTTTCAGCTAAATTGTCAATAAACTTTTGATTCCAGTCTAATTCAAAAAATCCGTTCTTTGGATCTTTAGGGTTGAAGTGTGTATTAACTACACCTACATAAGGTTCTTCTTTAATAGTTGCTGACTGCTTATTGAACTCAAGTTCAGACAATTTTCCATATCTACGATCAATGTCAAGTATTTTTAGTTGTCTATCCTTGTCATCAATGTCTTGTAACTCCACCAATCTTCTTTCAAGTTGTTCTCCAGCAAGATTGTGTTTAGCTTCAGCTATCTTTTTTTCTTTTCCTTTTAAACTCCAAAAGTTTTTTGTAAGAAAAAAAGGCTTTTTGTTTTTTATGTCCATATTTTTTATCCTCATCAGTAATTGTTTTCTCTATTGGAAAAAATATTACATTACTATATTGTAACATCTTTATTCTAGAAATCAACCATTTTTTATAGTTCACATTAATCCATCCTTACGCATTTTTTCAATCTGGCTTTCCGGCTCTTTTGTAGAAAAATCCGTGTGTTCTTTATATTCAGTTGGATCCTCTTTTAACTGTTCTTTTACTGGCTCTTTTGGATTAATCCTTTCGTTAATTTTTATCATCAACGCAAAAAATCCAGCTACAATTAAAAGTCCTGCAAATATAACTGAGCAAATTGCAAATAATAGAGCTGTTTTTAAATATTTTAATAATGTAGGGCTCTTCTTTGCAAAGCTTTCTGTTAGCTCTTCAGACTTAAACCAAATATCTTTTATGCTTATCATAATATTTTCATTAATATTATTACTTGTATAATCAAAACTGCTAATGGTAGTATCGTTCTAATCAACTCCATAGTGTGATTATATTCATCTAGTTTTCTCTCAAGCCAGTTCCGTCTTGGCTTTGTTACTTTTTTCTTTACTGGAACATAGAGGCCAGATGCTTGTTTTTTAAATTTTCGTTTTGCCATATTATGTACCTATTGCATTACCAAAAAGATATACGTGTACCCTTGCCGCCACATTGTATCCTCTTTTAAATGCCCTTTCTGCCACTCCGCCTGCTGTGGCTGTTTGTTCTTCTTCTCTTGCACCTGTAGGCATCACCCATACAGGCCATTCTACTCCTAAGTCTTTAAATTGTTTTATAACAGATTCCATTTCATTCCATTCGTCATCTTTATCACCAACAACAAATTTTAACTGCCCTGCTTTAGATAACTTGTAGTAGTCTGCAACCACTTCTGGCTTGATTGCTTTCTCTGGCTTTTCACCTGCTACTGTCCAAAGTTTAGGACTCACACTAAAAAATACTTCTGTGTCGATTGAGTTCACCCAATCTATAAATTCTGGTCTTAGCTTTTGTGTGCCGTTTGTTTCGAATGTCATCGACCCTGGCAAATTGTTTTGTTTCTTAAGTTCTTCATATATTCCAATTACTGCTCTTTGTCCTGTAATCATTAATGGCTCGCCACCTGTGAAACACAAATGCTGTCTTTGATTTGTTACTGGATGTAAAAATTTACCTTCTGGATTTGAATCATTTTTTATTATATCAACTAGCTTGTTTGCTAGTACACTTGGTGTTTCCTGACCCATAAGTCCTTTGAACTTCTTTGCCCAAGTATAACTGCTATCACAACCTTTATCCCAAACAGGCAAGTCTTCGACTCTTTCTACAGAATCAACATCAAAGTCTTCAAATGGCAATTCATA
>MDTD01201813.1_pt1 | contig 11781 bp, 14 predicted proteins | sample 811221 | NCBI WGS metagenome assembly MDTD01 (sample SAMN05326646, study PRJNA326480) | marine metagenome | isolation source: seawater | place: Pacific Ocean: South West | collected 2011
AGTAAATCTTGTTGCTGCTCGTACTGAGCTCACAAAAACAGATGTTTCTTTAGTTGTTGATGCAGCTATTGAAACTATCGTGGATTCTGTGGTGGAAGGCAAAAAAGTCTCCATACTGGGATTTGGTTCCTTTGAACCAAGAGATCGTTCTGCTAGGCAGGGCTTAAACCCTAAAACAGGGGAAAAAATAGCAATTCCAGCTAAGAGGGTGCCTACTTTTTCTGCAGGGAAATTGTTTAAGGATAGGGTCCAAGGTTAATATTAATTTAAGCTTAATTTTATCCTGTATCGGGGTTCTCAAAAGGGAACCCTTTTTTTAATCTCTTTTATAATTCCATGAATATTTTTGCTTTCTTGAGAAAAAATTCAATTATTTTTACATTATTAATTATAAATTCTTTTATGGGAAAGTTGTTTTCAGAATCAATTTTTCAAAAATCAAAATATATAAGTGATTTGACTAATTGTTTTGTTATTGATCAGAAGGAACTTTGCAAAAATTTAATTTTAAAATCGGAAAGAATGCAATTATTAGAATATGAAAGGGGAAATATAAAATGTCAAACGAGCTTACTTGGTGCTCAAACAGAATTAATTAATAATATTCATTTTGTTTCAAACAAAAAATATTTACAAAGTGTTATCATTCAAAATATATTTAAAAATTGTTAATTTCGATGGAGATATTCAAATTTAGAATACTATGTACTTAAAGTTTTCATCATGAGCAAAGGATTTTCGGGAGATTCAAAAGTAACTGAAACTAAATTAGAAGAAAATAGTTCAAAAAAAGGATTGGCTAAAATACTTGCTGAAAAGAAGTTTACTTATACTTTGCCAGGTAAAAAGCAAATTAATATATTTGCAATTGCAGTATTGGGATTAAACTTTTTTCTAATAATTGGAGTGATATTATTTTTTAACAATCAAGCTTTCCATGATTTTATATTTAATGTAGGTAAATAAATAGTCTTTATTAAAATATATATTTAATGATATATTAAATAATTGATTTAAAATTAATATAAATATGATGAAATTTGCAGATTTAATTTTTCAAATATTTATATCATTAGTAATAACTTTTATTCTCTTATTTTGGTTTAGTTCTTATAACTCTGCTTTTGAAGCTGACAGAGCATGTCATAGTCAATTATCAAATTACTTAGAAGGTAAAGAAAATTTAGGATGTGATCATGATACAGAAACTCATCAATGGATACTTTATGAGAATCAGGATGGTTCTCCCAATGCAAAGATTATCAAAAGATTCAGGTATAGATTTTTATAAATTTAATCTAGTAAATATATTCTTTGCACCAAATATAGATAGCATTGCTGTTATTGAGAAAGTTAGATATTGACCTATATCACCTTCACTATATATGTTGCTTTGGAGTAGAGGAAAATCAATTAGTGAAGCTATTGAACCCCAAATAATAACCCATACTGATATGTATAGAAATATCTTGAACTTTTTTTTTGTTTGATTCATTTTTTTAATTAATTCCAAAGATTGCAGAAGTTACAGGACGACCTTTAAATACTAATTCTGTCAAAATTAGCATCAAAAATCCTATCATTGCTGCCCTCCCATTAACTAATTCAGCACTTGTATTAAATCCAAATACGTTGGTAACTTCATCTCCTTGGTTATTTATCCACTTTGTGGAACCTTTTTTTCTCTCTAAGGAGGTATCGAAGTTTTTGTTTAATTCATTACTTTCGAATTCTTCTTCTTCCATAATTAATTTAAATCTCCTTATATGATAATTAAAAAATTTAATGATGGAAAAAGGTTTTTTATATAATCATCATTATTAATGTAAATAATGCAACCCAAAGTAATTTAAGCATCAAAATTAAATTACAGATTTTGTGAATTGATTGAACATCGCAATTACTTCCTTGGGGATTCAACTTTGGTTTAATAATAACTTTATTGCGATATTTATTTTCTCCTCCGAGATTAATATTTAAAATTAAGGCAAAAATTGCCTGAGATATTCCTGCGTTTGGTGATTCATATTTTCCTCCCTCATAAAAAGCTTTTTTAATTAAATATTTATAACTATATTGGTTTTTCTTGATTAAAGGTAAGGTAAACAAAAGTAATCTTGCTGGTAAATAAGAAGCGTAATCCTCGCATTTTGCACTAAAAAAACCTAAGTGATTTAAGGGAAAGTGTTTATAACCTATCATCGAATCTAATGTACTTGAAGCCTTATAGGCGAAACCAAGTGATAACGGACCAGGTAAATAAAATGAAAAATTAATTAATATCCCTCCAATGAAAATCCAAAAAAGTGGCCCAAAAATTCCATCTACTGAATTTTCAGTCAAACTTTCAGTTGTTGATCGCAAAAGAGTATCCATTGAACAGGTACTTACATCTCTACTAACTAGTCGTTGTACTTTTTCCCTTAATAAATCTTTTTTGTTTTCAATTTCACTATGGCTTTGATAATAAATTGCTATTTCCTTTGCACTAGATAATAAATTTTTAGAAGCGATGCAACTTGATATGCCTAAAAGGTTTATAACCCCCCAGAATATTTTGCTGTTTGATTGAAAATAATTTATTTCAATAAATTTTCCGATAAAGTAACTAAAAAATATTGTAGTTATGGTTATAAACAAACCTGCAATATTAAGAAAATATTTTCTCTGAGAAAGTTTGACAGAAAAATCAGATAATTTCTTGATATAAAATCCAATTATTTGAACAGGATGAATTAGGAATTCAGGATCCCCCGTAAGTAGATCAAAACCTACTGATCCTAAAATTAAATAATATATTTCTATTTTAGCCAACTAAACATAGACCTTAGACCTCTTCCAACTGCTTCAATTTTATGATTTGTATTCTCCTCTCTTAATTTTTTCATTAACGGTTTCCCCGATTCACATTCATTTACAAAATTCTTGGCAAATTTACCATCTTGTATATCCTCCAGAATTTTCTTCATTTCTTTCCTCGTCTCATTATTTATAAGTCTTTTACCACTAACATAATCTCCATACTCCGCTGTATTAGAAATTGAATCGCGCATTTGAGATAAACCTCCTTTTACCATTAGATCCACTATTAACTTAACTTCATGCAAACATTCAAAATAGGCCAACTCAGGTTGATATCCTGCTTCAACTAAAGTCTCGAAACCTGCTTTAACAAGTTCAGATAAACCACCACATAGAACTGCTTGTTCTCCAAATAAATCTGTTTCAGTCTCTTCTTTGAAATTAGTCTCTAATATACCAGCTCTAGTGCCTCCAATACCTTTAGCATATGACATTGCTAGTGATCTTGCATTACCTGAATAATCTTGTTCTACAGCAAATAATGCTGGAACTCCCTGACCATTTTGGTATTCCCATCTAACAGTATGACCAGGACCTTTTGGCGCAATCATAACTACATCAACAAATTCAGGAGGATTGATGAGACCAAATCTTATATTAAAACCATGCGCGAAACTTAAAATATTTCCATCTTTCAAGTTTGGCTCTATTTCATTTAAGTAAACATCTTTCTGGAATTCATCAGGTAACAATATCATTATCCAATCAGCTTTTTTACATGCCTCGTTAACTGAAAAAACCTCTAATCCATCATTAACTGCTTTACTTTCCGATTTACTACCTTTATATAAACCAACAATAACATTCATTCCACTATCCTTTAAGTTTAGTGCATGAGCGTGGCCTTGCGAACCATATCCAATAATTGCGATAGTTTTGTTGCTTAAAAGACTAAGATCGGCGTCAGAATCATAGAAAAGTTGTGTCATTAGTTAGAACTTCTAGTTTTATAGATATTTAGTATTTTAAACTTTAAATGAGACAATATATCAATTTAATGATTTTTATAAAAATTAAAGTTTATTAAAGCTGATCTCACAAAAAATACTATCTTGCTTCATTAGGGTGTGAAATCACACGATCAATTAATCCATAGTTTTTTGCTTCTTCAGCACTTAGGAAATAATCTCTATCAGTATCTTTTTCTATTTTCTCAAATGATTGTCCAGTCATCTCGGACATGGACTTGTTTAGATTTTCTTTGATTCTTAAGATCTCTTTAGCTTCAATCTCAATATCACTAGCTTGCCTCTGCGAGGTGCCTCCCAAAGGTTGATGAATCATTATGCGGCTATTTGGAAGTGCCACTCTCTTCCCCTTTGTTCCTGCCGCTAATAAATAGGCTCCCATTGATGCTGCTAAACCGACGCATATTGTTACTACATCACTTTTAATATATTTCATTGTGTCATAAATCATAACTCCATCAGTTACTGAACCTCCCGGGCTATTTATATAAAGATAAATTGGTTTTGAATTGTCATCTGCGTCATGGTATAGCATTTGAGCTACCAGTCCATTTGCTACAGTAGAATTTACTTCACCACCTAGAAATAAAATTCTTTCTACACCTAATCTTGTATATATATCTACCCATCTTTCGTATTGACTTCCTGGAAGTCTGTAGGGGACGCTTGGTGTTCCTATTGGCATAATGAAAAAAATTGAATCAGTTAAATTAAATGGTAGTGGGTAAATCTTTTTGACTTGTTAATACTCTATCTATAATTCCATAATCTATAGCTTGCTGAGGATTTAGATAGCTCATCCTATCTGAATCTTTGGAAAGCTCCCCAATACTTTTGCCTGTATTTCTGGAGAGTATTTCAAGCATTGATTTTTTATTTTTTAGAACTTCTTCTGCTCTTATTTGAATATCAGTAGCTTGTCCTCTAGCTCCACTTATTGGTTGATGCAATACAATTGAAGCGTTAGGTAAAGCAGCTCTTTGACCTTTAGTTCCAGAAGATAGAATTACTGCCGCAGTCCCCATAGCTTGACCAATACAAATTGTATGTACAGGAGGTTTTATATAACTGATAGTATCGCAAATTGCGAAAGCTTCAGTTTCAAAGCCTACTGCATCTCCTGTATACCAACTTGTTCCAGTTGAATTAATATAGAAAAAAATTGGTTTTTCAGGATTATCAAATTCTAAGTATAAGAGCTGAGCAATTATTAGCTCTGTAACATCCAGACCTAATTGTCTTTTTGCATCTTCGTCTGAAAATAAAGGTAAACCTAAAAAAACAATCCTCTCTTTAAGCAGCAAAGAGGGGAGATCTGGGGGAGGTGTTCTCATCACAGTATTTTCACCGTAATAAGGAGCAGATACCGTCATCGTGTATCAAATTGATTACTGAATTGATTGTAGCTAGAGTTACCCCTGAGTTGCTTGAGATTTAAAAGATTTGTTTGACTCAGGATTATTTTCAAGTTTACCGAACACCATTCTTCCTGTTGGCGTTTGCAATGCACCAGTAATTACAATATTTAATCTTGTACCAACAAATTGTTTAGCTTCTTCAACAACAACCATTGTTCCATCATCTAAGTACCCGATTCCTTGCATCTTTTCCTTTCCTTCCCTAACAATTTTTATATTTAATGATTCTCCAGGTTGAACCTCTGGTCTTAAGGCTATTACTAAATCACTTAAATTTAAAACTTTTAATTCTTTAACTTCTGCAACCTGAGATAGATTGTAGTCCGCAGTAATTAATGTACCAGCCATATCTTGAGTGATTTTCAGAAGTTTGTCATCTGTTCCTTCACCCTCATATCTCGTTGGATTGATAACAAGTCTTCTACCATAAATGTCTCTAAGTTCTTTTAATAATTTCAATCCTCTTCTTCCTTTTGATCTTTTTTCATTACTGCTAGAGTCAGCTAATGTTTGCAATTCGTCAATAACAGTTTGGGCTACTATAATTTGCCCTTCCATAAGTCCACAATTTAGCAACCCATTTATTCTTCCATCAATTATTACGCTCGTATCTAGAATTTTTGGACTAGCGGCTGGTAATATTCCTTCATTGACTAAATAGGCGTCTGCATTATTAGGATTAAAAAGCCTTAATAATGTTCTCCCATGAGTATCTGCTAATTTATAACCTAGTACTCCAAAGAAAATATTACTTAAGATTGCAGATAATGGTTTTGCAAAGAAAACTTCTCGAGGGAATGGAATAAGTAAAATAGGAGCAAGAAGAAGATTCGCAACTAGTAAACCCAAAATGAGACCAACAGATCTACTAATGAGTAAATCAGTAGGCATCGTTCTTATTTGTTCAAGAAATGTTTTTCTCAATTGCAAGAATACAAAACCAGCAGCAAGTCCAATAAATGAAGCAATTATAGATAGAACAATTCTCAAACCTTCAATATTTGAAACCTCTTTTAAATTCTCTACAGGTAAAAGGTCCACACCAAGCCAACCTGATGCAGCACCAGACAATACAAATAAAATAATTACTAAAATATCCGTCATAACCCTAATGTACTAGGCTTTATTAATTGAGTAAATAAAGAATTTATTTTTTTAAAGTCTTTATTAAGAACTTCTAATCAATTTTTAATCAACTAAGAATGTATAATTTGCCAAGAAGTGCTTATGTTCATATTCCTTTTTGCCATAGAAGATGTTTCTATTGCGATTTTTCAGTAATACCGATGGGCGATCAAATTGAAAGTCTCAGGGGGAAGGGTAGCCAAGTAATAAATAATTATCTTAATTTTTTAGAATTAGAAATATTATCAATCAAACACAAATCATCTTTATCTACGATTTACATAGGCGGAGGAACTCCTTCAGTATTAAATCCTAAGCAAATAGAAAAAATTATCAAAATTTTTGGTAAACACTATGGAATTGATCATGGGGCAGAAATTACTATGGAAGTAGATCCAGCAAGTTTTGATGAAAGTAACTTGCATGGATTTATTGATGCAGGTGTTAATAGGTTTAGTTTAGGAGCTCAAAGTTTTAATAATTTAATATTAAAAAATGCAGGTAGAAGACACACTAGTAAAGATGTAGAGAATGCATGCTATTGGCTTATGAAAGCTCATAATGAAAACCTTATAAATAGTTGGAGTTTAGATTTAATTCAGAATTTACCAGAAAGTCTTATTTTCAATTGGAAGAATGATTTAAAGCAAACGATTAGCTTTAATCCTCCCCATATTTCTATTTATGATTTAATTGTTGAAGAAGGAACTGTTTTCCAAAAATTGCAGGATAAAGGGAAGCTTTTCTTACCCAATCAAGATCAATCCTTTGCAAATAGCATGCTGACAAGCAGAATGTTAAGAGACGCAGGCTATTCAAGATATGAGATCTCTAATTATTCATTACCTGGTCATCAATCAAGGCATAATCGAGTATATTGGCAGGGAATGGGTTGGTGGAGTTTTGGTCAAGGTTCTACTAGCTCGCCTTGGGGATTGAGATTTACTAGACCTGAAAATATTGAAGAATATAAAAAATGGGTTACTGATCAAAGTGAATGCGGATTAGAAAAATCTCTTTTAAAGTCATCAAATAAGAATTTAGATCTGGATGAGAAAATAATGCTAGGGTTAAGACTAAGAGAGGGTATAAACATTAAAAAATTACTAATTGATGAAGGATGGGATGAAAATAAGATTGTTAAAGAATTAAAAAAGTTATTGTCAATTTTGGATCATTATAGAAAAAGTAATCTTTTGCTTAATGAGGGAGATAGATTCTATCTAAGTGATCCTAAAGGGATGGAATTAAGTAATCAAATAATTATTTCTATGTTTAATTGGTTGGAAAAAATTAACTAAGAATTGCTAATTCTTATTTTTCTTAAAATACCCATTTATATAAGTTTGTAATAACTGCAAATAAAAACTGCTTAAAATTATCAAAAAAAATATTTATTTTAATGATTTTAATATTTCATTTTTTTTCAAGTTCTTGAGTAATTGACTCGTAGTATTGTTTACCCAATAAAGAGGCTCCTTCTAAGGAAAAATGGCAATTATCAGGTCTATTCTTTAAACCTGTGATTCTATCACTATCTGCTGATATGAAAGCATTTGAGAAGGATTTAGCAACTTTAGCTTGAGCGTTCCGAACAGGTTGCCATGGATCTTTATTTGAACAACGAGTAGCCAGAGCGATGCCAAAAGAACTCTTGGGAAACATTCTGAGCGTTTTTTCTGTGATTTTTTTTAGAGCAATATAATAAATATCTTCCTCTAAACCAAGGATCCATTTTTCTTTGTTATGAAAATATTTTCCAAAGTAAGGTATTTTGATTAATTTTTCTATTGAGACATCGTTCAAACGAGCATCTTTTTCACCTTGATGCCATAAAAATATTTTTGGAGACAAATCAGCTTTTTTGATTCTTTTAAGGACAATGTCATATATTTTTGCTAAATCTCCATATCCCTATTCGAGAACAGATGTGCCATCTATTCCAAAGGGGATAACAATTACAGGTTTATTTAGCTCATTCGCAATTTTAACTGCTGTATATGTGAAAACATTCCCGTCAACACTGGTAGTACCTAATAATGGTTCTTGATATTTATAACATTCCTCAGACTGCCAGTCATATTGATATAAATTTTTAGGGATAATTAATTCGCTTCGTTGTTTTACACTATTAACTGAATTGCTTTGTCCAAAAGTGGCTATAGCAAATGAGTTGTTTGGGCAATCTGTTAACTTATAGTCTCTAATGACAGGTGTAATATTAATTCTTAGAAATGTTTTAATAGGTTGGTTAATTTTTTTTAATAAAGTATTTTCCCCGGAAACCAGTATAAAAAGATCCAAAGCATAATATAAGAATCAAAAATATTAATTTTTTATTCATAAATAACAAAAGATAAATTAATAATTTGTAGTTAATAATTTTTTTGCAAAAATTTTAATATTTATATTTTACTCGTCAAATCAACTAACTAATTTATAAAATATTTATTCATTATACCAGAAAGGCATTGATAGCTTAAGTAAATTAAATTCATTTCATCTTTTCATTTGAGACCCATTCTTTTAATTTTTGTGAAAGGATTTCTTTCCCCTTAAAAATTGGATCGCAAAAAGGAGGTTGTCTATCATTTAAACCAAGTAAATCGGCTGTTACTCTAACTTGGCCATCACAAAATATTCCTGCACCAATTCCAATAGTTGGAATGCTAACACTTTCCGTAATCTCTTTTGCTAACAAGTCAGGGATATGCTCTAAAACTATAGAAAAACATCCAATCTTTTCCAAAAGCAAAGACTCCTTTTTGATTTTTTCTTGACTTGATAAGTTATTACCCTGCTTTTTAAGACCCTGATTTAAAAAACTTTGTGGCGTTAGCCCTATATGTCCCATAACAGGAATACCCATTCTTATTAATCTTGATATGACAGCTTGTGTCTCTGGTTCAGCCCCTTCAACCTTTACTCCTTTAGTAGATGTTTCCTTGATGATTGTCCCTGCACTTTCAACTGCTTTATCCACTCCACATTGATAACTTAGGAAAGGCAAATCACAAATGACCATAGGTTGATCTTCTATCTTCTTTTGGAAACCTCTGCAAACTGCTTGAGTATGATTAATCATATTTTCCAAAGTAACTGGTAAGGTCGATTTATATCCAAGGGCAACCATTGCAAGTGAATCTCCTATTAAAGCTATATCTGCATTAGCGTTTTCTATAAGGGAACCAGAGATTGAATCCCAAGCTGTTAAAGCTATTATTTTTCTTGATAAATTTTTATATTTAACAAGTTCTGAAGGTAGCATAATAATTTTTATACTTTTTAAAACAAAAATTGCTATTATTTAAAAGACTCGGCCTTTCGCGGTTTGAACGCCTAAAACTGGTCAGGACTGGAAAGTAGCAGCCACGCAGGATGCTTGAAACAGGCGAGACAACCGAGTCACTATATTTTGATAATTAGTTATCATCTTTTCTATTTTGCCTTAATCTTAAAAATTCTGGAATATTTGCCCCAACGTCTTTATTATCAGAAATATTATATATTGATTGCCCAGAGAGTCTACTTTTCAATCTTTGCTGCTTATTATTCTGATTAGTATCAAAACCAGTAGCTATAACAGTTACCTGAATCTCACCTTCCATTGATTCATCAACAACTGCTCCAACAATAATATTTGCTTCTGGATCAACTACTTCAAAAATAACTTCTGATGCGGAAGTCATATCCTCTAATGTCATATCATTGCCTCCTGTAATATTTATTACACATCCTTTAGCACCATTTATTCTTGCTGCTTCCAATAGAGGACTATTGATTGCAGCCTGAGCTGCTTCTACTGCTCTTGATCTACCCGATCCTCTTCCAATCCCTAGCAATGCTGTTCCAGCCTCGGTCATGACTGATCTAATATCAGCAAAATCAACATTAACTAAACCAGGACAAGTAATAATATCACTAATTCCCTTTACTCCCATCCTCAAAACATCATCTGCATTCTTAAAAGCTTCTTGTAAAGGAGCTCCTGAAATAACATCTTTTAATCGATCATTTGGTATCACAATTAAAGTATCAACGTTTTCAGCTAATCTTGAAATCCCTTCATCAGCTTGGCGCATTCTTCTTTTACCTTCAAAAGAAAAGGGTTTTGTCACAATCCCAACCGTTAAAGCCCCGCTTTGTTTCGCAACTTCGGCAACAACTGGAGCCGCTCCTGTACCAGTTCCGCCACCCATACCGGCTGCGATAAATACCAAATCAGCTCCATCTAAAGCTTGTTGTAATTCTTCTCTAGACTCTTCTGCGGCTTTCTGTCCTATGCTTGGATTCCCTCCAGCCCCTAAGCCCCTAGTTAAATTCTGTCCTAATTGAACTCTTTGCTCCGCTGAAGATTGAAGTAGTGCTTGGGCATCAGTATTTAGAACTCTAAAAGTGACTCCTTCGAGATCACTATTTATCATTCGATTAACAGCATTGCTTCCTCCTCCTCCAACGCCAATAACTTCAATTTTGGCATTTTGACTCGGGAGGATTTCACTAGTTTGATTAAAGTTTGGATTGTTTCCGAAGCTCATCGCTATTTCAAAACAAAATTTTATTTCTTGGTGCATTATGAACTCACTCAGGTCATCTGTAGGGATTTGTTGAAAAAAGTCCTTAAATATAATTTTTTTAAAATATTAACTATACTATTCAGAACCCTTTTGATGATTGAATTTTTTAAAAAATATAATATATATAGCAATTTCAAATATTAGGGAATGAACACTTTTAATCTTGGATTCATAGGTTCAGTAAGATCTAAATTTTCAATTTTTTTTGTAATTTTTTGTTTATTTATTTGATTCTTTATTTCGAATATTAGATCTAATTGTAAATCTATTTTTTCGGGTTGAAAACCTAATAAAATATTTTTAAAAAATTCTTCTTCTAAAAAAATGAACCCTTCTGAAGTTATTTGTATAGTATTTAATTCATGAATATTATTTGTGTAAGCTTCCAGAATTTTTGCAATAGTTTTTGTATGTTTAATATCCCAGCCTATTATTTTGACTGGCAATAATTTTAAATCTTCATTTTCTCGAAATTTACTTTCAATAAAAAATCCATTTTTGTCAATAAATCCTTCAATGACTTCACCTCTGTGACTTTTTTCCGCATATGCTATTGGTTCTCGTTCTCTAATTATTACTTTTAATCCAATAGGAAAAAGTTGCTTTTTAACGGAAATATCCTTTAAGGATAAATTTTCTTTTAATTCTTTTTCAATTAATTTTTCTTGTAAATTTATCAATCTCAAGGGAAGTTTTATTGATGAATTATCTATTAAATCTTGAGTAGATATAAAATTTGAGCCAACTATAAATATATTAGTTTTATCAATAAATTTAAATAATCTCAAACTTATTGAGTTAGTTATAAGAAAAAAGAAAACTAAAAATATA
>MDTD01154582.1_pt1 | contig 11780 bp, 11 predicted proteins | sample 811221 | NCBI WGS metagenome assembly MDTD01 (sample SAMN05326646, study PRJNA326480) | marine metagenome | isolation source: seawater | place: Pacific Ocean: South West | collected 2011
CTTCTTGTTTTTGATATTTTTCTTTTAGGATGTGCCATGTTTCCCTATTTATCTGTTAAAAATTTTTTCAGTCCGTCCCATCTAGGGTCGGTATTTTCTTCATTGTTGTTTTGCTCTTTCGGTTGCAGCTCTTCAAGCCTGTCCAACATTTCTGATTTCAACGTGCCATCGGCCACCCCGGGATGAATTCTTTTCTGCGGCATCCCGAGCACCAACATTTCAAACACGTACTGGGCAATGTTGAACTGATGTTCGCCATGGGGAATTATCAAGATTTCATCGTCTTCATCGTTGTATTCTTCCCCAAATTTTACCACAAGGTGCAGGTCTGAGCTAATGGCTTGGTCATACGGTTCATTGGTCAAGTCGCAATCGACATTGATGGTTCCGGTCGCCGCTATGTCCATTTCCATGGTAGTGCTCATCTTATTGAGCACTGCCTTAACGTTGACCTCGGCGGCATTGAACTCGTTGTAATCAAAGGCTTCAAAGAACTCGTTCCCTATCTTGTAGGCAAAACCGTGGTTTCCTTGTTTCAATCCCGAAAACGGAATTGTGAACTCCTTCAGTTTCATTTCTCTACTTTCAGTTTGCCAAATCCTTGATAGGATGCCAAAACGTTTACTTTCTGGCGGGTGCAAAGATACCATTTATTTGCAAATGCCCAACAGTTGGGCCCATATAATTGCATGGGCAAGAACACACTAGGCAGATTTTCTGATTTTTTGCTTTTTCAAGGGATTTTTGGTCAATTCGATGTACTCTTTTCTATTCCTATAAATTTGGATAGCTGTAAAGACCGCCTCTTTGAAAGAGCTTTCATCGGCCTTACCCTGACCCGCAATCTCATATGCCGTACCGTGGTCGGGTGAGGTGCGAACCTTTGACAGTCCGGCGGTAAAGTTTACCCCTTTGCCAAAAGAAAGTGTTTTAAAGGGTATTAGCCCCTGATCATGGTATGCGGCCAAGATGGCATCGAAATTTTGGTACAGGTTAGAGCCAAAAAAGCTATCGGCCGAATAGGGCCCGTACACCAAATGGCCCTTGTGAAAAAGTTCGGTGATTACCGGCTTTACGATTTTGTCATCTTCTTGGCCTATAGTGCCGTTGTCACCGCTATGGGGGTTTATGCCGAGCAGGGCAATCTTTGGCCTGCGGATGCCGAAGTCCATTTTCAACGATTGCATCATCGTGGACACTTTTTCCCGCACCAATTTTTGGGTAATGGCCTGGGCCACATCTTTTACGGCAATATGGTCGGTCAACAGGCCAACCCTAAGGGTGTCGGCAACCATGAACATGAGGCTTTCGCCTTCGAGTTCTTGTGCCAAGTAATCTGTATGCCCAGGAAAATTAAAGTCTTCGGCCTGAATATTGTTCTTGTTGATGGGCGCTGTGACCAGAACGTCTATCGCACCCTCTTTAAGGGATGCCACAGCCGCCCTGAGGGATTTGATGGCATAACGACCGCCTTCTTCGGTGGCTTTGCCAAATTCAATCTTTGGAGATTCGCGCCATACGTTCACCACGTTGACCTTGCCGTCTATGGCCTTTGATGCCTCGTTGATGCCGTTGAAATTTATGTCGATAGACAATTCCCGTTTTTGGTGGGAAATGGTCTTGTTTGAGGCAAATAGCACCGGTGTGCAAAAATCGAGCATACGACTGTCTTCAAAGGTCTTCAGTGCCACCTCACAGCCAATTCCATTTAAATCACCCACAGAAATACCCAACCTTATTTTTGCTTGCTCTCCCATAAATATGGCTACTTTTACACTGCAAAACTAGCTAATTTAAAAGAGACATGTTTACGGGCATTATCGAAACTTTGGGGCGGGTCGCCGCCCTTGAAAAAGAGAACGGCAATCTACACATCACCGTTGCCGCTGCATTGGCCCCTGAGCTGAAAATTGACCAAAGTGTGGCCCACAACGGCGTTTGCCTGACCGTAGTGGGCCTTGACGAACAGACGTATACCGTAACGGCCATCGATGAAACCTTAAAAAAATCCAATCTTGGTGACCTTCAGGTAGGCGATTTGGTCAACCTTGAGCGGGCCATGGTGCTGGGCACCCGGTTAGACGGGCATTTGGTGCAGGGGCATATAGATCAGACGGGCGTTTGCAGCGCTATTGAAGAAAAAGATGGAAGCTGGGTGTTCACTTTCGAATACGACCCCATACAGAGCAATGTAACCATTGAAAAGGGATCCATTACCGTAGATGGTGTAAGCCTGACCGTGGTCAATTCACAAGAAAACCGGTTTAGTGTGGCCATCATTCCCTACACCTATGAAAACACCTGTTTCAAAACCTACAAGGTGGGCAGTACGGTCAATTTGGAGTTTGACGTAATCGGGAAGTATGTGGCGCGGTTGATGAAAGCCTCCCATGACCCCTCCAAAGGAGGAACGTAGTCTAATCAAACCTTAACAAAAATCCCCTTTTTATACATCACATAGGCCAGAAGGCAATAAAAGGCCACTACCGTAAGACCATATAGTAGTGACGACAGTTGTAGGGGCATAAAATCGTGGACATAAATAGTGTCAAACAGCCAACCATGCAATGAGGTGTCGGAGGTCACTTTTATCGAATAAAAAAGTTTGGTGATAAAGCTTGATAAAAAGTACACAACAATAGCGTTTGCCCCCGCATAACGAAAGATGCTGCCAAACTGCAGGCCTTTGACATCGGTCAGGTAGTAAATAAGTGCCAAGAACATATTGGCCCAGCCAGCGGTGACCAATACAAAACTGCTTGTCCAGAGGGCTTTGTTGATCGGAAAGACCAAATCCCATAGATGGCCGATCAAGAGCATTGAACCACCGAGACCGACCATTATCCTGACTTTTTGGGATTGTTTCGAGGTCAAGATCAATCCCGTAAAGATGCCCAAGAGTGCACTGCAGATAGCGGGCAGGGTACTCAAAAGACCCTCTGGGTCGTAGTCGGGCTGCCACATATGGGTGCCCAAAACGTTCAAATCAACATAATTGGCCAGATTGTTCGGTGCCCGATCAAGGGTGGAAGGCACCCCTTCTACGGGCACCAAGGTCATCAATAGCCAATAGCCCACCAAAATGGAGATACAGATGCCCAAAAGTGTTTTCCAATTAAAATTCAAAAAGAGTACCGCGGCAAAAAAGAAAACTACCCCGATACGCTGCAGCACGCCGGGAAACCGTATTTCAGAAAACTCCTTGATAAAGGGGAAACTGATGGTAAAAGCCCCCAAAAAGAGCCCCAGCCCGATCAGCTTCAAGGTTCTGACCGTAATTTTTCTATAGGTGGCCGCATTGGGGGTTTTGTTCTTGTAGGCAAACACAATAGAGGTTCCCACGATGAACAGGAAGAACGGAAACACCAGGTCAGTGGGTGTGTAGCCATGCCAGTCGGCATGTAAAAGAGGTGGGTACACGGCTGACCACGTGCCCGGTGTGTTGACCAATATCATCAACACAATGGTTAGCCCCCTAAAAATATCGACTGAAATTATCCGGTTTTGAAGTTTTGCCATTATAGTATCGTATCTTTCATTTTGTTCCATGCGCGTACAAGCAAGATGCCCGATAGCAGGGCAACACCTGTCAGTATCAAGGCGGCCGTGGTACGGCCGTATATCCAATATCCCGTGGCAAACATGGTGGAATATACCAGGGCCACGCCCAACAACATCGCCACAATGCCCTTGGGTACGCTCCATTGCTCGTTGCCTATCACTACCTCATCATTTTCTTCACGGGCCTCTTCAACAACTTTTGACCAGCCCGGCCCACCTGGCTGTATTTTTTTGTAGAAGTTTCTGAGCACTTCTTTCGACTCGGGTTGTGTCAAGAAAGTGGCCGAAAGCCAGATTACCGAGGTAATCAACATGATAAAGGGCAGTTCACCCCATTCCGGCAACAATCCAGTGGCAGGGTCGAACAACATGGCACGCAACGATGTGGTCTCCAATAAAATGGCAAGGATCCCTGAAGAAAACATCGCGGTAATCTCACTCCACGAATTGATGCGCCACCAAAACCATCTAAGGATAAAGATCAATCCCGTACCGGCCCCGAACGAGAGCAACAGATTGAAAATGCCCATGGCGTTCTGCATGGCCAAAGCCAAAAAGGCACTGAGCACCATCAAAACAACGGTAGAGAGCCGGCCAACCCGTACCATTTGTTTTTCAGTGGCATTCGGATTTATCTGCTGTTTATAAAAGTCAAAAACCATGTACGAAGACCCCCAGTTCAATTGGGTCGATATCGTACTCATATAGGCTGCGATCAACGAAGCCAAGACCACCCCCAACAATCCGCTCGGCAATTTGGTCAACATGGCCGAATAGGCCAGATCGTGCCCTAATTTATCAGCTGGAACATTGGGGAACGCCTCTGAAATACTTGCAATATCGGGGTACACCACCAACGATGCCAAGGCCACCAAAATCCATGGCCATGGGCGAAGGGCGTAGTGCATTATATTGAAGAAAAAGGTGGCCCCAATAGCATGGTTCTCGTTTTTGGCCGCCAACATCCGCTGTGCTATATAGCCGCCACCGCCCGGCTCACCGCCCGGGTACCAAGAACTCCACCATTGAACTGCCAATGGAATTACTAAAATGGTTATTACAGCCTTTGTATCACTCAAATCTGGTAGAATATTGAGCTTATCCTTAACATTTTCGTTATCGATAATGGCCTGAATGCCCCCTACCTCTGGGATGTTGACCAAATAATAAGCGGCCCCAACGGCACCGGCCATGGCCACAAAAAACAACAGAAAATCAGTGTAGACTACCCCTTTGAACCCCCCTAGGGCACTAAAAGTTACGGTGATAAGACCGGCACTGACCACTGTTTCCCAAGGTTCAAGCCCCAACATAATGCCGCCGATCTTGATGGCTGCCAACGTTACGGCAGACATGGTAATGACGTTGAAAAAGATACCCAAGTAGATGGCCCTGAACTTTCTCAAAAACCTGGCTGGGGCGCCTCCATATCGCAATTCATAAAACTCGAGGTCTGTCTTTACGTTCGATTTTCTCCAGAGTTTGGCATATACAAAAACTGTCAGCATGCCCGTGAGCAAGAAACACCACCAGCCCCAGTTGCCCGAAACCCCATTGGTTCTGACCAGGTCTGTTACCAAATTCGGCGTGTCGGTGGAAAATGTGGTGGCCACCATTGACAGGCCCAAAAGCCACCAAGGCATGGTGCGGCCGGAAAGAAAATACTCAGAGGAGTTTTTACCGGCCTTTTTGGAGACATACAAGCCTATTGCCAAAACAATGGTAAAAAATAAAATGATGAAGCTGTAATCTAAAGTGCTCAGTTCCATGGTTTGGTGGTTGTTAAGGGATAAATATACTATTTTAACAAGTACTTTTGCCGCAATTATTAGCTGGATAACACTGTTCAACCCATGAACGAGGTCTCTTTATTGGATTGGTTTCTGGCCTTCACTGCCATCTTCTTGCTCGGCATTTCAAAATCGGGGCTCAAGGGACTCTCTATCTTCAATGTAACCTTGCTGGCACTAGCCTTTGGGGCTCGCGAATCAACCGGAATATTGATGCCACTGCTCTTGGTCGGCGACGTATTTGCCGTGCTCTACTATAACCGCCATACCCAGTGGCGCTATATTCTGCGGTTTTTACCATGGATGATCTCCGGGATACTCATCGGTGTATTTCTTGGAAAAAATCTGCCGGAGACACAATTTAAAATTGGAATGGTCATTGTGATCTTCATTAGCTTAGGGGTTTTGATCTACTGGGATCGACGCAAATCAAAAAAAGTGCCCACCCATTGGACCTTCGCCGGGGGAGTCGGCATTTTGGCGGGTATCTGCACCATGATTGGAAACTTGGCCGGTGCCTTTACGAATATTTTCTTTTTGGCCATGCGCTTGCCTAAAAACGAGTTTGTGGGCACAGCCGCTTGGCTCTTTTTGATTACCAACCTGTTCAAATTGCCCTTTCATATTTGGGTCTGGAAAACGATAACCCCAGAGACCGTAGTGATAAACCTAAAACTTTTGCCCGCCATTTTGGTCGGATTGGCCTTGGGGGTCAGAATTGTAAGGCGCATCAACGAAAAACAGTACCGGCGTTTTATTCTGATCGTTACGGCCATTGGGGCGGTGGCGATTTTACTACGGTAATTATGCCCCCATACCTAATGTTCAGTGTTTGATAATGCATGATTTTTATCGCTTAAGCCAAGGGTTGTGCATAACATTCACGGCCTCGGTTTTCAGACGTTTCGAAAGGGGGTAGAGGACTAATAAAATCATACAAACCTTAATTGGCCAAGATCGCCAGCCTTATCAACACATTTTTTTACAAATTCTTTTGCCGAGCAAACATTGCCCATATAAATGCACTGAACAAAACCCTCTAAAAACAAAAAAGCCTTGGCGCTTGCCAAGGCTTTTGCAGCTGTGGTCCCACCTGGGCTCGAACCAGGGACCCCTTGATTATGAGTCAAGTGCTCTAACCAGCTGAGCTATAGGACCTATAATTTCGGACGCAAAACTAGTATTTATTTTTTGTTGCCACAAGGGTTACGTGTTCTCTCGCACAGGTATTTCTTGGCACAGTTCGATCAATACCCCGTTACTGTCTTTGGGGTGCAAAAAGGCGACCCACTTGTTGTCGGCCCCTTTTTTTGGTTCTTCATTCAATATTCTAAAGCCTTGGGCGCGCAAACGGTCCATTTCTTTTCTTATATCAGTTACGGCAAATGCGATATGGTGAATGCCCTCGCCCTTTTTTTCAATAAACTTGGCAATAGGGCTGTCATCTTTTGTGGCCTCTAACAATTCAATCTTATTGGGGCCCACCTCAAAAAAAGAGGTTCGCACCCCTTCTGAGGCCACTTCTTCAATCTTATAGTGGGGCATGCCAAATATTTTTTCAAAAAGCTTGTTTGAGGCAGCCAAATCCCTTACGGCAATTCCGATGTGCTCGATTTTGTCCATATCCCTAACTTTTCCTTTATAAATCCTTTTTATCTTTAGAAGGGCCAATTTAGGCAATGTTACGGTGCCAAATCATGAGAAACATCATTTAATGCCTATTTTTGCAGTATGGAAACACAGCGACAAAAGAAAATTGCCAAAGTAATTCAGCAAGATTTGGCAGATATCCTACAAAGAGCCTTGACCGAGGGCGGCACTTTGGGGGTAATCGTTTCTGTGTCGAAGGTATATGTGACCGCCGACCTTTCGATTGCCAAGGCATACATCAGCATTTTTCCGAACGACAAGGCGCAGCCCTTGCTCGAAGAAATCAAATCGCTGGGGGCACAAATCAGACATCAGCTGGCCCAACGCACAAAACACCAGTTGCGCCGGGTACCACAACTCGCTTTTTTTCTTGATGATTCTCTTGACTACATCGAGAACATAGAAAAATCTCTGAAGGGTGATAAAAACCCAATCGAGAATCCTGAACTGTTGCCCAAAAGAAAGAAGTCGTAACGTTGAATTTTCCGCTGTACATCGCCAAACGATACCTGCGTTCAAAAAGCAGTCAAAATGCGGTCAACATCATCAATTTTATCACCTTTTTGGTCATCATCATAGGAGCGGCCGCTCTTTTTGTGGTATTGTCTGCCTTTTCAGGTCTCAAGACCTTCAGCCTTCAATTTACCAACACCTTTGACCCCGACCTAAAAGCCATGCCTTCATCTGGAAAAGTGTTTTCCGTAGGGCCCGAGGAAGAACAGAAACTGGCAGCCATCGAGGGTGTGGCACACTATTCAAAAGAATTGGAAGAGCGCGTTTACCTTTCTTTTCGCGAAAAAGGAGATCTGGCTTTCATCAAAGGGGTAGATGAAAACTACCGGAAAACAACGGGAATTGACAGCACGCTTTATTTTGGCAGTTGGGGCATTGCCGAGCACAATGCCGTCATGGGCATTGGCATTTACAACCTGTTGGGGGTGCCCATAAACAATTACAGAACTCCGATGATGGCCCTGGCCCCAAAACCGGGCAGCGGTTCGTTTTCGCAATCTGGTCTGGGCTCAAAACCCTATAACGAGCTGCCATTGGTGGTCAGTGGGGTATACGCCATTGAAGAGGGGCTTGACAAAAAATATGTTTTTACCGAACTATCACTGGTCCAAGCCTTTCTAGAGAAAGACAGCACCCAGATATCGGGCATCAATTTCAAGCTCAATGGAAAAAGACCGGCTGAAGAGATCCGGCAAGAAATCGCATCTGTATTGGGCGATAAGGCAAAAATATTGAGCAGAAGGGAGCTCAACGGAACCCTTTATCGAATGCTGAATACCGAGAACTTGGCCACCTACCTCATTTTTACGCTTGTATTGATCATTGCGCTGTTCAATGTAGTGGGTGCCATCATCATGATGATCCTGGACAAACGTCAAAATTCTAAGACCCTTTATAACCTTGGGGCCACGATCAAAGAATTGCGCCGTATCTACTTTATTCAAGGCTTGTTGGTTACCACATTGGGTGGTTTGATCGGAGTGCTGTTGGGCGCATTGTTGATAGGATCGCAATTGGCCTTTGGTTGGTTAAAGATCACTCCGTCACTGGCCTATCCCGTGGAATTTGACCTCACGAACGTAATGGTGGTGGTGGCGACGATTGTTGTCTTGGGCATCATATCCTCAAAAATTGCGAGTAGCCGAATCTCAAAGAAGCTCATCAGCAGTATTTGACATGGGCCAAGTGGGCTTCTGCCCGCTTTCATTGGTAGTAGCTGCCAAGATGGTTATCGTCTAATTGAACCGAAAGATCTAGCTAGGCAAACTCGTAGTCACCGAATTTTTCCAAAACCTCGTCAAATGCCGCAAAGACATCCGCTGCCGCATCGCTGGTCACCATTTTCATTCGGTATTCCTTAAAATGGGGAATGCCCTTGAAGTAATTGGTATAGTGCCGTCTTGTCTCCAACACTCCCAATTTTTCCCCTTTCCAGTCTATGGCCATCTGAAGGTGCCGCCTAGCAGCGGTTACCCGTTCTTGCATTGGGGGTGGCGCGAGGTGAGACCCTGTTTCAAAATAGTGCTTCACTTGGTTAAAAAACCATGGGTTGCCGATACTGGCTCGCCCGATCATGGCGCCGTCCAGCCCAAATTCTTCCCTCATTTTCAGCGCCGCCTCAGGGGTGTTCACATCGCCGTTGCCAAATACCGGAATATGCATTCTAGGGTTGTTCTTTACCTCAGCAATGGGCCGCCAATCAGCTTCTCCCTTGTACATTTGAACCCTTGTTCGGCCATGTATCGATATTGCCTTTATACCGACATCTTGAAGCCGCTCGGCCACCTCGATTATCTTGATGGAACTTTCATCCCAGCCCAATCGTGTTTTTACGGTTACAGGCAACTTGGTTCGCTTGACCATGGCCTCGGTGAGTTTGACCATCAACGGAATATCGCGAAGTATACCGGCCCCGGCATTTTTGCAGACCACTTTCTTGACCGGGCACCCAAAATTGATATCGATGATATCGGGGCCGGTCTGCTCCACTATGTCAATGGCCTGTAGCATGGAATCCATTTCAGCGCCGAAAATCTGAATACCTACTGGTCGTTCCTTTTCATAGATATCAAGTTTGATGACACTCTTTGCCGCATCGCGTATCAAGCCTTCGGACGAGATGAACTCAGTATAGACCACATCGGCCCCATTTTCTTTGCACAAGGCACGAAAAGGGGGATCGCTCACATCTTCCATAGGGGCAAGAAGCAAGGGAAAATCAGGAAGCTCTATGTCTCCAATCTTGACCATTTCCTTTTTTTAACGGGCTGCAAAGTTACACGAAAAAAGTAAGCTGTTAAAAATGAGTCTTTTATGAAACGTCTTCTAAAACTTGATGTCAACGGTGATACTGTCGCCTTCTCGCACAATTACCGCCTTTGTCTCATCGCCCTCGTCGAAAGTTGATAGGGCCCGCATGTAGCCCATCATATCAACCACAGTGCTATCGCCCAGTTGAATCACGATATCGCCCTTTTGCAGACCTGCTCTTTGGGCGGGCTTGTCTTCGCTCACCCCATCGATGCGCATGCCCTTGCCGTCAAAAAGATAATCGGGTATCACCCCAAGACCCACTTTAAAACGTGGCACTTCTTCACTCTCGTTCTTGGTTTTTTTGAAGGATAGCGGAGCATCATCGTCCAAATCAACACAGATAGCGGTGATATACGCCACAATATCGCTGATGCCTTGATAATTCAGCTTTTCAGGATCGTCGGTCGGTTTGTGGTAATCTTCGTGCTGGCCCGTAAAAAAATGTAGTACTGGAATGTCTTGCAGGTAGAACGAAGTATGGTCAGAAGGGCCCACACCGCTTTCTTTTAACACGAGTTTAAAATTCTTGTTGTTGGCGTTCAAAACCTGTTTCCAGATGGGTGAGGTACCGACACCGCTGATGGAAAGGGTGCGATCTTTACGCAATCGGCCCACCATGTCCAAATTGACCATAAAATGTGCCTTGTCAAGGTCAATCGTTGGGTTCTTGACAAAATAGTTGGACCCGAGCAGCCCCAATTCTTCCCCAGAAAAAAACATGACCAAGATGTTCGATTGGGTCAGGCTATCCTTGAGTTTTTGGGCAAGCTGCAGTACAGCCGCCACCCCACTGGCATTGTCATCGGCCCCATTGTGTATTGCAGGTTCGCCACGGTGCAGCGAGCCCTCGCCACCCATGCCCAAATGATCGTAGTGCGCACCGATGATAACCGTCTTATCGGCAGCCTTATCAAGAAACCCGATCACGTTGGTGCCCGTGGTTGTGCTGTCGCCCGCATCGATATACTCGATTTCTTTGTGCGGATCGCGGGTATTTTTGAAGGTGAATGTCTGAAAAAAGCTTGACCCATCGCCCTTGGGTCGGTACCCCAACTTTGCCAACTGCTCTGCAAGATACTCGGCACTCTTGATTTCATCGGTCGATCCCGTGGCCCGCCCTTTAAGTGAATCAGAGGCCAAAAAGGAGACTACTTCTTCTATGTTGACCCCCTTGGGGGCTTCTTGTTTACAGGAAATCACGAATAACAACAGTAGGGGCAATAGGTATTTGTACATCTTGGTTATTTTTGTGCAAAATTAGGAATCTTTATGTACCGACTGACCATCATTGCCCTCGTATTTGTTTTTATGGCCTGCAAGCAACAGAAGAAAGCGGAAGTGGCCAACAATCCCCAAGAAACCCAACAAGACAGTATCCCCTTGGTCTATGCTGAAGAAAAACATTTTAAGAGCCTAAGGCAAGTGACCTTTGGTGGCGATAATGCAGAGGCCTACTGGAGCTTTGACGATGAAATGCTGGTGTTTCAATCAAACTTTACCGATTGGGGCGTGGGTTGCGACCAGATTTTCACCATGAACCGTACCGATGTTTTTGATGGTGTTCGCCCGCCCATGGTCAGCACAGGCATGGGGCGAACCACCTGTTCATATTTTATGCCCGATAATAAGCACATACTTTATGGTTCTACCCATTTGGCGGATAAAGAGTGCCCTGAAGTGCCTTTGCGCAAGAACGGTAAATATGTATGGCCCGTCTATGACTCGTTCGACATTTTTGTGGCAGACCTTGACGGTAACATCGTAAAACAACTGACCGATGAACCCGGTTATGATGCCGAGGCCACCGTTTCTCCCAAAGGCGACAAAATTGTCTTTACCTCTGACCGCAGCGGCGACTTAGAGCTCTACACAATGGATATCGATGGCTCTAACGTGCAACAGATAACCGACGAGCTTGGTTACGATGGCGGCGCCTTTTTCTCGCCTGATGGC
>MDTD01176060.1_pt1 | contig 11778 bp, 12 predicted proteins | sample 811221 | NCBI WGS metagenome assembly MDTD01 (sample SAMN05326646, study PRJNA326480) | marine metagenome | isolation source: seawater | place: Pacific Ocean: South West | collected 2011
AATTGGTATCAAAATAATGAAAACTGGTGGAAAAATGAATATGAAAATGTCAAATCAAATAAACGTCTCAAAAGATCTGGTTTAAATTAAATGAATAATGGCGGAATACTTTTATGTGGTGGAGCAGGAACAAGATTATTTCCTACGACAAATTATATAAATAAACATTTAATTCCAATATATGACAAACCAATGATTTATTATTCTTTATCCATACTATTTTTATCCGGTATAAAAAATATTACCATCGTATGTAATAGTAAGGATTTATCCACATTTAAGTCTTTGCTCGGTGATGGTGAACAGTTTGGAGTACAATTAAATTATTCGGTCCAAGAAAGTCCTGATGGTATTCCACATGCAATTAATAATGCTCTATTGGAAAAAGAATATGAAAAATTTGTTGTTGTTTTAGGTGATAATTTTGTATTTGGAGAAAAGTTTTTCACTAGATTTGAACAAATTTTTAATAAAACAGAAAAATGTGCTATTTTCTCACAAATTGTAAAAAATCCAGAAAATTTTGGAGTTGTTGAATTAGACAATAATAATAATATCAAATCATTAGTCGAAAAACCAAAAAAAATTATATCGAACAAAGCAGTCATTGGATTGTATATATTTGATTCAGAATTCTCAAATCATTTTACAAACATTAAAAAATCAAGTAGAAACGAGTATGAAATTATCGATTTAGTTTATGAGTATGGACTCGAAAGTGTTGAACATATAGAAATTGGTAGAGGTACGGCATGGTTTGATATGGGTACCACAGAAGATTTTTACAGTACTAGTTCTTTTGTAAAAACTATACAAGATAGACAAGGATTGTTAGTTTGCTCTCCTCATGAAATTGCATTCAGGAATAAATGGATATCAGAAAAAGAATTCAAAAATTATATAAACAAGATAGATGGATCTGAATATTCTGATAATTTAAAGACTATTTTTAGTTAATATATACTAAATATGGAAAATCCTGAAGTTACAATCGTAATTCCAACAATAAATAGGCCATTAAAAGTCATTGAAGCAATTAAATCCATTGATAATCAAACCTTTGAAGGTAAAATTTTTTGTACAATTGTCGACTCTTCCAACAATGATGAAACAAAAAAACTTATTGATGAATATAAGACCATAAAAAATAATTTAGAAATTAAATATATACATAATTCGGAATCAAAGAGACCCATTGACAACTGGATCATTGGAATAGAAGAATTTAAAACTGACTATGGAAAATTTTTGTGTGACGATGATTGGCTTAATGAAGAATTTTTAGAAAAAACTATAAATAAAATGGTTGAAAATAAAGTTGATTCTGTGATGACAAATATAAAAGTTATAAAAGAAAATGGTAAAGATTATCCAGCTTATTATAAATTTGAATCTGGATTGACAAATAAAAAAAATATAATTGATTCTTTTTTAGGTATAGAAAATATTCTACCTGTTACACCAACTGCGAACCTCATGAAATCTGAAGTTTTAAAAGAGAGTTTTTTTGAGTCATTAAAGCATATCAATTGTACAAAATACTTATTTGGTTTTGACTTCTTTATTTCATATTTTTCTGCATTTAATGGAAACGGAACATTTTTGTTAAATGAAGACCTATCTTATTCATTTGCTGGAAGTGATTCCATGACATTAAATGTAAAAAAAGCAAAAATTTCCTACTGTTATTTTTTTGCTTTAATAAATCTTATAGAAAGTAGCAATTTCTTATTAAACAATCAACAAAAAAGTCTGGTGCAACATAAGATTGCTACATTTAGAATGAAAATGCTTATATCCAAAGAATATAAAGAATTTTGGTTAGAAAATACCTTTGCTCCTAGATTGGATATTAAAAAATTAATTTTTTCACAGTTTAAGAAATACTATATTAAATTAAATTACTTTTTAAAAGATTCATTTAGTAAAAACATAAGTTAGATCAAAAATGACTTTATTAAAACAAATTAGAAATTCGGAGCAAACTGTTGATAGTGAATTACACGATTTTCAAAGTCTTAAAGAATTTTACTTGAAAATGAACAATGAAAAAGCATTCGAAATTAAATCCGTAAGTATTAATGATCTAACCGATTGGAAGTTTGATGAAAAAAACAATTTTGTCCATAATTCAGGAAGATTTTTTTCCATTAAAAAAGTAAATTTTAGTGGTGAAGAATCAGGAATATTATTACAAAACGAAATAGGAACACTAGGCCTAGTAAGTTGTATTGTAAATGATATTTTATATTTTTTAATCCAATTTAAAAAAGAACCCGGAAACATAGTTTCTGCTCAACTTTCACCAACTCTTCAAGCAACACTCAGTAACCAAAATCAAGTTCATGGTGGAAGATTACCAAGATTTATAGAGTCATTTACGGACATAAAAAAAGACAGTTTCCTAACAAATGAACCTTTACCTGAACAAGGATATAGATACTGGAGAAAATTTAATTTGAATTCAATTGTTTTGGATGAATATTTTAAAGAATCGAACGAATTTAAATGGATGACACTTGGCCAAATTTATAAATTTTCAGAAATAGATAACTCAATAAATTCTTGTCTAAGAAGTGTTTTATCTTTAATAAGTAATTTAGAATCAAAAAAAATTAAGAAGGATACAAAAATAATTATCAATAAATATAAACAAAAATTCCAAAATAAAAGTAGCTTAGAAGACTCTGTTGATAAATTTCTTAATTCAGATAAGAATGAACTGTTTTTTGAGACCAGTCTAGATAAGTTTCACATAAAAGGTATCTCGATAAATATTGAAGAAAGAGAAGTTAAAAATTGGAATCAGCCTATTGTGTATGATCCCTATTTAGAAGAATATATGCAGTTAATAATCAAGAATGAAGATAATATTTTTATGGTTCTCAAAGCTCATAGCGAACCAGGATACGAATTTGGTTTTACTTTTGGTCCAACTTCTATAGTAAAAGGTAAGAAAGAAAAAATAGAAAGTAATAACTTAATTAAGAAATTTTCTCAGTACGGAAATGTTCAACTTATTAAAAAAATTCAAATGTCTGAAGAAGGAGCTAGGTTTTATCATACTTCCGTTGACCACACTTTTTACGAAATTCAAACAACAATTAAAAAATTTGAACTCGAAGATTTTGAAATATTTTCACTTAAAGATGTTAATGACATAAACAAAGAAGGACTCCTAAGTATGGAGGGAAGAAGTGTGTTGTTTTTCTTAAATACAATATACAATAATAAAAATAAATGAAAGTTCTAATCTTGGGCTACTCAGATATAGTTAAAAGAAAGATTCTTCCAGCAATTAATTTAACAAAAGACATCGATAAAATTGAAGTTGCTTCAAGGTCAATAAAAAACTTAGAAAATCCAAAACCAGTGAGTAAAATTTATAGTACTTACAAAGAAGCAATAGAAAAATCAGATGCTGAAATTGTATATATATCTCTCCCAAACAATTTACATTTTGAATACTGTATCTCTGCACTAAATAGTAAAAAAAATGTTATTGTTGATAAGCCAGCAATATTAAATCTAGGTGAAACTTATAAAATTTATCAAGTTGCAATTGAAAACAATGTGTTTGTTTCTATGAGCTGTGTTTTTAATTATCATAATTGCTGGAAAAAATTTAATAGTCTGACAGATAATTTAAAAAATAATGGAGTTCTTTATTTAGATTTTACAATTCCAAAACTTAAAAGCGATAATATAAGAATGTCAAATGAGCTTGCAGGGGGTGCGTTTAACGATATGGCAATATATGCTTCTACTGCTGGCTTACTTTTTTGGAATAGAAGTGCTGAAAAAATAAAGATTGAAAAATTAGATAAAAAAGGTTTAAATATTACATTTAAAGTAAGTACAAATTATGGAGACGGTAGAGACATGGTTGGAAAATTTAGTTTTGATAAACCATATAAAAATGAAATTAAATTTAGAAATAATAATTCTACCTATCAATACAACCGAGTCTTTAGTCCGCCACAAGATTATGAAACTAAAATTCAAATTTCTAAAAATAATAAATCAGAATATATTGATGTTGGTAAAGATAATACATTTAAAAACTATTTAGACCATGTGACAATGAATATCAAAAACAAAAATATATTAAGAGATGAATTTTTAAGATACAATTTAGAGTATGAAAAGTTTCTAAAAAGCTATGAATAATAAATCTCAAAATATTAATGTATGGTCTTACTTAGAGGAGTACGAAGAGTATGAAGATGAAGTTTTAGAAATTGTTTCAAAGGTCTTCAAGTCTGGAAAGCTGATACTTGGTGATAATGTTGAACAATTTGAAACAAATTTTTCTAAGTGGATTGGATCAAAATACGGTACCGGAGTCGGTAATGGAACAGATGCAATAAAGCTTGCTCTTTTGGCTCTAAATATTGGAAAAAATGATGAGGTAATTACTGTTTCTAACACTGCCGTTCCTACAATTTCTGCAATTGTTGAGACTGGAGCAAAGCCTGTATTCTGTGATGTAAATCAGGATGATTTTAATATATCAACTAACTCTATAGAAGAATTAATAACCAAAAAAACTAAAGCGATCGTGTGTGTACATTTGTACGGTCATCCAGCTAAAATGACAAAAATAAATTCAATATGTAAAAAATACAACTTATTTTTAATAGAAGATTGTGCACAATCACATGGATCAAAATTTAATAATCGATTTACAGGAAGCTTTGGTGATATATCCGCTTTTTCTTTTTATCCAACAAAAATATTAGGTACATTTGGTGATGGTGGAATGTGTATAACTAACAAGAAAAATCTTGATAACAAACTAAAAATGTTGAGATTTTACGGAATGAAAGATAGATATTATTCAGAAATTGAAAATGGAGTAAATACACGACTAGATGAAGTTCAAGCTGCAATTTTAAATTTTAAGTTAAAAAGACTAAAGAGCGACGTTATCAAGCGAAGAAAAATAGCAAATATTTATAATTCTGAACTTAAAAATACAGACCTTGTTCTACCAAAAGAAGCAAAGAACTCATATCATTCTTACTATGTATATGTTGTTAGACATAAAGATAGAGAAAAAGTAATGAAAAAACTTGAATCTGAAAATATTTATATAAATATATCTTATCCATACCCCGTTCACACTATGCCGCCATTTAAGAATTATAAGAAAGGAAATTTAAAAAATACTGTTCTACTTTCTAAGGAAATATTTAGTCTTCCAATGTATCCATCTTTGCCGGAAGAAAAAGTTTATAAAGTTATTAAAACTTTACAAAATCTCTAAACTTTTTCATATTCATTTATAAGTTTTTCAAATTTTTTTAGATCTATTTCTAAGTCTGAGACGAGATCTGAGCTATTAGCATCAGCAAGAAAATAAAAATAGTCAATTCCAAGTTCAGATGCCAAAGAAAAAAAAGCATTTCTTACATCATCTGAAAATATTCTTATCTCTAAAATCTTTGAGTTTGGTTTCATAAACATAATATTTGTTAGAGCAGCTCCATGTAAACTTATGACGCTATCTGCCTGAAAGAACATTTTTATTTGATCCTTAAGACTCATCTCTTCTGGAAAAACTATTTTATAGTCATATTTTGTAATAAGATTGTTAAACTCTTCTTCATTATTTAGTACTCTTCGAAGCTGGTTTTGTCTACTTAAGCATATTTTTTTTGGTGAATTTTTATTTAAATAAGGTTTTATTTTTTTCAATGCGCGCTCAATAAATTGATTTATGATTTTTTGATTATAATTACCAGCCGGTGCTGCGTGTGTTGTTAACAATGCGTCTTGAATAATATATCTTTTATTTTCATCAAAATAAAGAACATTTAAATCAAATAGTTTTATTGATTCTTTTATGAAATCATAACTTTTATACCTTTCTGGAATCAAAATAGGATATTCATTTTTATATTTGTTAATCATTTGCACTCTTGACATAACATCTGTCATCCAATGAAAAAAATTATGGCTTTTATCATCTATTACCCATGCGCCCTTTCCAATTTTTTCATGTTTTGTTTTTTGATTAAATTTAAATATAGTTATTAAGCTTTTAACTGTTTCTTTATATTTATTCCAATTTTCTGTATCCATTTTATAGATTCCAGGATCGACTGAGAAAAATTTATACTTGTAAAGAATATTGTTTGAATAGCTAATATTTTTATAAAAATATAGCGCTGTATCCTCTATTTTTTTTGTAAATTCATTAATAAATAATTTTTCATCGTCTGGATTTAAATTTTTAGGTTTATTTCTGTTAGTTATATATGAATTTGTAATAATTTTTTTCATTTTTAATACTTTTCATAACTTTTTTCTTCTTTTATTTTTGATCCAAACTCTTCATTTACTAATCTCTTTATTTTATATCTTTTATCATTTAGTTTATAAACACTTCTGGCTGATTCTATAAATTCAGAATCAAAATTATTATCTTTTTCAAAAGCTCTTAGCTTATCCTCAATTTCCCAGAGTTGTAAGTTTATTGAATATAAATCATCTAAATATTTCTCGACTGTTGTATTCTCAATTTTCAGACTACTCAGTGTTTTTAATAACTCTTTTTTTTCAAAAATTACATTACTTAAGACGACCTTATCTTTTATTTTTTTTTCTTTTATGTTTAATATTGAAATTTTATCTAAGAGTTCACCGATTGATATTTGTCCGAAAACTTCCATGTATTTATATTAATTATATAGACTTTTATGTACTCATAGATCTTGAAAATTGAAAGAAATATAATGTACATCTCAAGTATATAATGCCATAATGTTAAATTTTATTTATTGTTTAGATAAAAACTATAATTTTCAAGCTCTAACATCAATAAATTCACTTTTAGAAGCTGTATCTGAAAAAATAAAAATTTTTATTATTCATGATGAACCAAAAACCATGGACTTAAGTATGTTAAAAAATTCAAACATGGCAGAGATATATAAATATAAGATAGATACAAAAAATATAGATTTTCCAAATTTAAAAGGATCCCATGTATCCAAAGCTACATACTTTAGAATGTTTATCTCGAAGTTTTTACCAAAAGATTTAGATTTTATAATTTATATGGACTCTGATATTATTTGCTTGAATAATCCCCTTCCAAGTATAAAAAAAACCGTTCAAAAGTTAGAAAGCTCTTCTTTTACAGTCGCGGCTAGGACAGAATTTGATTTAGAGAATTCTATAAATGGAGATAACGAAAGATTTGATAAGTTAGATCTAAAAGGGAATAAATACTTTAATGCTGGTGTACTTGTTTTAGATTATCAATTTTGGATTAATGAACAAATTGAAAAAAATTTATTCAAAATATTAAACAAATATTATGAAAAGATAAAGTTTTGGGATCAAGATGTTCTAAATAAATTTTATGATGGAAAATATTATGAGCTTGATAATAATCTAAATTACGAGTTTGCAATATTCAACAAAGATAAATTCAATGAAGATTATATAAATAATAACGTAAAGTTTTTACATTTCAATGGTAAGGGTAAGCCTTGGGACTCAAAAAATATTTTTTTCGATAGTTCTCTTTTCTATCAAAGTTATTTTAGAAAGATACATAAAGACTTTTATCACATTGTTGTAAAAAATAATATTAAATCAACTACTGAGGCTATTAAAATTTTAGTTAGCGGAAAATTCTTAAAATTGGAGAAGCCATTTACTTTTTTTATATTATCTTTAAAAGCAATTTTCAAAATAAATTAAGGTTTGATTACTTGATAATCAAATAATTTATTTTCTAAAACTTCAAGAATCATTACAATTGCCCATATTAATAAAACAGTTCCGTGTAAATCAGCCTGGTTTCTAGAATCTGTAAATCTTACGTCATAGTAATTAGTTTGACAACTATTTTTGTAATATGAAAAACCACCCTCTTCATCTTTAAAATGAGTTTTTATTAATTCAAATAAATTTATCAGATAACTATTTATTTCTTTTTTTCTATAATTGGTTTCAAGTGAACACCTATACAAGACATAAACTATGTCTACAACATCACAACCTTCGTTATTAACCTTGGTCCTCAAACAAAAATCTATTAATTTCTCTGGATAATGTATTTTTCCATTAATCCAATCAATCCCAGATAATATCTTCATTGCCCCATTAATTAACTCAGATTTTGATGGTTGCTTTCCTTTATAATAAAATCCATCTTCAGAATTTACTAATTCATCAGAAAAATTTAACAATGTCTTCCTGTTGTCTTCAAATAGTGATAGTTCCAACTGAGTTTTATTAAATAAACATAGACCAGCATACTGACCACCACTAGACCATGGGTAATTCCAATTTTGTGCATTTAGAAACTTATTAATTTCTCCTTTAGATGAGGGAAAGTTATCAAACTTATTTTTATTAATTTCACCAAGTTGATAAATAGTTGAGATTGTTTGTTTTGTTTCAGCCCATGTGTAATTAATTATTTTTTCATCTTCAAATTTAAAGTTTTTATTAAATAGACTATTTGCTATTTGTTTTGTTACTTTTTTCAAGGATGAATCTTTGTTCAATATTTTATGATTTGAAATATAGTTTGGATCAATAAATGAATTTGTAGGAAATGTATTATTTTTTGACTGAAAAGTGTAAAGGTATAAAAGCCAATCGTCAAAAATTTTTTTATCAAAATCTTTTGTTTTACCCAAGAGTTGATAAATTTTCAATGCATAGCAACTAAATCCTAGTTGCAAAGGGCTATTTAGTAAATATTTTTTTTCGATGATTGGATCAAAGCTATAAAGTGATTGATTATTTTTAAGATTTTCTAAAAATATAATTACTTTTTCATCTAAATTATTTAGCCAATCCATATTATTTTAAACTATTATTTTTATATAAACCAATATATCTAAAGTCACTAAATGAAACTAGTGAAAAATTATTTGAATATAGTAAATTATTTACCTTAACTACTGTATTCTCCTCATCTAATCCTCTTTCTGATCCAAAGTCTACAGCTATGAATTTAATTTTTTTCAGCGTGGATAAACCACCTTCTAATATTTCAGGTTCAAACCCTTCTGCTTCCAATTTGAATAATTTTATTTCTTTTTGAATATTTAATGAGTCAAGAGTCTGGGTTTTAATGATTTCGAAATCATCATTCCCAAAATATACTATTGATGAGTTACCACCTAAACTATCTAAGTAAAGACGTTCTTCAGATGATGTATTTGATAAAGCTAGATTTAAAAATTTATCAGATTCTCTCATTTTATTTTTTTCTAGACAGATAAAAGTTTTAGATTCAGGTTCAACACCCAAATATTCAATATCGAAACCCTTTAAATTAAAAGCTATATTTAATTCACCAATATTCGCTCCACAATCAATTACTAGGTCTCCTTTTTGAAATTCAATATCATTTAAGCAATAGGAATCAAACAAATTATGAAAAATATAGTTTTCTCTATTTATCGCTCTTGTGATTCTTTTATTTGGATAATATACAAGTATTTCATCATTAATTTTTTTAAAATATAAATTATTTTGAAAACCTATCCTTGAATGTTCTTTGTAAAGATAGTTCATTAATACACAAAATAAGTTTCCCTCTACATATTTGATTAGTATCTGAGTTATCTTTCCTTTAATTATTAATAGTATTTTTGAAATACCACTTTTACTTTGATTGCTATGAATCCTTTGAATAAACGGCGGAATGTTTATTAATTGAGGTAACTGATCTTTCATAACTAAACTCCAGTATATTACTAAATCAAATTTGATATAATCATAATGGAACTGGAGTTAAAAATAAAAGTTTTAGTATTCGGCAGTAATGGTTTAGTTGGAACTTCATTATCAAGAGTTTTGTCAGAAAACAAAAATTTTACAGTGATTCCTTCAACAAGAAATGATGTAGATTTATTTGACTATGTTGCAACAAAGAAATACTTGAATAAGATAAGTCCAGACATTATTGTCAACGCTGCCGCAAAAGTTGGTGGTATTTATGCAAACAATACTCAGAGATTAGATTTCGTACTTGAAAATCTTAAAATAAATATGAACATATTAGAAGCATGTGTTGATAAAAGTAATACAACAATAATTAATTTAGGAAGTAGTTGTATATATCCTCTAGAGGCAGAAAACCCAATAAAAGAAACCTCTATAATGAATGGGAAACTTGAGCCTACAAACTCTCCATATGCGATGGCCAAACTTACAGCTATTGAAATTGGTAATGCTTTATCAATTCAATATGGACATAAAATAATTAATTTGATGCCAACTAATTTATATGGACCAAATGATAACTTTCACCCGACTAATAGCCATGTAATTCCAGGATTAATTTCTAAATTTCACAATGGCAAGATTAATAATTTCGAAACTGTAAAAATTTGGGGAGATGGATCTCCACTTAGAGAGTTTCTTTACGTGGATGATTTATCAAATGCCATAAGTTTTATTATTGAAAATGATATAAATGTAGAACTTTTAAATGTTGGTAGTTCTGAAGAAATTTCCATATTAGAGTTGGCAGAAATAATTAAAAACGTAATAGGTTTTAAAGGTACAATCTCATTTGATGCAACTAAGCCTAATGGAAATGATAGAAAATTATTAGATTCTTCACTTATAAGTTCTTTTGGCTGGAGTCCAAAACTAACTTTAAATGAAGGCCTTGATAAGACCTACTCTTGGTACATAGAAAATTACGATAATTTAAGAATCTGAAGAGTATTCCCAACTTGGGCTTAAAAGATTCTTATCTAACAATATTTTTTCACTTCTAGCTAATTCAATATCATGATCAAGCATCATGATAACTAAATCTCTAAAGCTAGTTCTTGGTTTCCAGTTCAATTCTTTTTTTGCTTTTGAAGGATCTCCTAATAAATAACCAACTTCATTTGGCCTGAAATGTTTTTCTGAAATTTCAAGAAAATCTTCATAATTTAGATTTACGTAATCAAAAGCTATTTCTAAAAATTCTTTAATTGTGTGAGTTTCCCCAGTAGCGATAACAAAATCATCACTTTTTGAATGATTTAAGATCTTCCACATAGCTTCTACATAATCACCCGCAAATCCCCAGTCTCTTGATGCATCTATGTTTCCAAGTGATATTTTTTTTTGGATACCAACAGATATCCTTCCTACAGCCCGTGTAATTTTTCTTGTTACGAATGTCTCTCCTCTATAAGGTGATTCATGATTGAAAAGAATTCCATTTGAACAGAACAAACCATATGATTCACGATAAATTTTTGTCATATTATAAGAAAAAACTTTTGAAGCAGCATATGGACTTTTTGGAATAAAAGGTGAATCTTCATTCAACATTTCTTTATTTTCTCCACCAAACATTTCTGATGATGATGCTTGATAAAATTTTATTTCTTTGTCTTGATTTTTTATAGCTTCAAGTAAAGAAATTGTACCAGAGTTACCTGACTGAGTTGTGTATATGGGGTTTTTAAATGATACTGCAACATGTGATTGAGCTGCTAAATTATAAATTTCATCTGGTTGAATTTTTGCAATTAAATTATTTAATGAAGAAGAATCTAAAAGATCTGAATAATAAAGATTTAATTTTTTCTCATTAGAATATTTTGAGATTAATGGATCTATTCTTTCTGTATTAAATGTAGAAGCTCTCCTTATGATTCCATGAACTTCATAATCTTTTTCAAGTAAAAATTTTGTTAAATAATATCCATCTTGGCCAGTGATACCAGTTATAAATGCTTTTATCATATTTAAATTATTTTAATCCTCCGAAACATAATAACCCAAAAACGAGAA
>MDTD01188341.1_pt1 | contig 11777 bp, 16 predicted proteins | sample 811221 | NCBI WGS metagenome assembly MDTD01 (sample SAMN05326646, study PRJNA326480) | marine metagenome | isolation source: seawater | place: Pacific Ocean: South West | collected 2011
ATAATACAATCATTTATCAAAAAATATTTACAGCTGATGAAATAGATTTTTCTGAATTTCAAGAACAACTTCAAGTTGAACCTGTAACTGTGTCTTTTATAAAAATGAAACCAGGAAATGTAATTCCTATACATGTAGATACATTTTATCTAATAAAAAAGAAATATCCTCATCGAGTAAATGAAAAAATAGTGAGAGCTAACATTTTTTTAGACGATTGGAAGTGGGGTCATTTTTTACAAATAGATGACGAGATTAAAACTCATTGGAGTAAAAATAGTGGTTATATGTGGGATGAGGGCGTAATACATATTGCAGCAAATTGTGGTCTACATGATAGATATACGTTACAAGTATCGGGATTTTACAGTGGCACACAATAAAAGTAAAGCTAAAGGTTCAGCTTATGAACAAAAAATTGCGACAAGACTCACATCAGAATTTGACGTTGAATTTCGTAGAGTTCCTCTTTCAGGGTCTATAGATTATTTGAAGGGTGATATCTGGACACCTCATGATACTGCTTGGTGGCCCTATGCAATAGAGTGTAAACATTATAAAGATATAGAGTGGAATAACCTGCTAACATCAAAAACTACAGACATGCTTCAGTTCTGGAGACAAGCAGTTCGTGAAGCAAATGTTATGAATAAAAAACCTTTACTAATATTTAGATGGAATCGTTCAAAAGACTTTGTTGCTTTTGATGATGACATAAAAGTACAATTCTATATTGAAGTTAAATCTTTTGGGTGTCACTTCAAAGTATCGAAACTTGATGACTGGCTTGAAGCGATTAAAGAACAAACAAATCTTGCCTCTTCCTTAAAAAATTGATATAGTTATATATAAATAACAGGAGATATCAATGACAAAATCTTGGAACGATCTTGCGGATCTGCAAGAACCAGACTATTCTGCGTATAACAATTTACTTATTATTGACGCCAACAATCTTTCCTACAGATGGCTTCAAAGACCAAACTATGCTAATTTTGGTCCTGACTTTATACGCACTATTCAATCCCTTTCAAAATCATATGAAGCTGCTAGAACCATAGTCTGTTTTGACTTTGGTAAAAGTTACTATCGCATGGATATGCATGAAGAGTATAAAGGTACTCGTAAAAAACCACAGGATGAGGACGAGATAAAAAAGTATGAAGACTTCTTTGCAGTGCTAAATGACTTACCTGATCAATTAGACGAAGAAGTGCTTAAATTCAGAGGGGTAGAAGCAGACGACATACTAGCATGGATTACACAGAATGTATCTGATAAATATGAACACACTTGGGTAATCTCTTCTGATCGTGATTTATATCAATTAGTGGATGACAATGTTTCAATATTTAATATTTTTGGTAGAAGAGAGATTACTATAGAATCTATGAGAGAAGATTTCGATGTAAGTCCCTCAGAGTATATGTTATCAAGAATAATTGAAGGCGATAAATCAGATAATATTCTAGGTATCGAAGGAATCGGCCCTAAAAGAGCGCAAACACTTGCTAGAGAATATAAAACTTTAGACTCTTTATTACAAGCATTACCGATAAAAGGTAGATCTAAGTATATTACTAATCTTAATGCTGGTAAGGAAATTCTTATAAGAAACGAAAAGCTAATCAATCTCAAAAAGTATTGTAAAGAAGCAATTTCAGCAGGTAAACACGGAGAAGAGCCTCTTGCAGAACTTCAGCGTTTGTGATATAAATATTGAAAAAAGTTCTACAGCAAAAAGCCTTGAAAACAAGTATGGTATAGAATGGGCTTTTGATCAGCAAATACACTTAGACACAAGTTTTGAAATGAGAGCTTGTATATCTAAACCTATAACAATCAAGGCTAATGATATCGTTGCTATACCGACGGGTATTTACGCACAATTACTAAGACCTGATTTTGTAATTGAAATAACATCTTTGTCTTCATTAGTGTTTGATCAAGGACTATGTATAGCTGAAGGAATAGCAACTTTCAATTATCATTTTAGAAACGAAATTTGGCTTTTAATTAAAAATAATTTTAAAGAAGCACAAACTATACAGCCTGCTCAAAAAGTTGCGAATTTTTCTGTAAAACATCAGCCACGAATGGTGATAAAATACGTTGATCAGATAGAAGAAATTGATTCAAAAATTCAAACTGGAAAATCTTACATTCAAAAAATTAAAAATAAAATTAGAGGAATATCTAAAAAAGAACGTGAAAGTATAGGATATTCAAGAAATGATATAGAGGATTATATTAATGGAAGCTAGAATTATAAGTTACTCACAAACACCTAAGGATTTAGTAGTAGGAACAGATATTCAAGAGCTTATTGCTTACTGCGCAAGAGTGTCAAATCCTGACAATCAAATGAGTAGTGAAACTTCGTCAAAACTTTTAAAATATCTGATTAGAGAGAAGCATTGGTCGCCTTTTGAAATGGTATCAGTCTGTATGGAAATTACCACGACCCGAGATATTGCAAGACAGATTCTACGACACCGCTCCTTCTCTTTTCAAGAGTTTAGTCAACGATATGCAAACCCTCTTGATAGTTTAAATCGGGTCGTCAGAGAGGCTAGACTTCAAGATCATCAAAATCGTCAAAACTCAATAGAGGTAGAAAATGAATCACTTCAGCAAAATTGGGCAGGTCAACAAGATTTAGTTTGGTTGCAGGCTGTAAAAGCATACAACTGGGCTATCAAAATGGGTATTGCAAAAGAGCAAGCTAGAGCTGTTCTACCTGAAGGACTTACAGAATCTAGACTTTATGTGAATGGAACTCTAAGATCGTGGATTCATTACATAGAACTTAGAGAAAAGAATGGCACACAAAAAGAGCATGTTGAAATTGCAAGAGCGTGCGCAGACGCACTCACAAAAATATTTCCTATGGGTAAAGAATACTTAGCTCCGCCAAAAAAAGCATGATTGCATTTCTAACACAATATTATAGAGGTTTAGGACACTCTCAAAGAATAAAATTTATTGCAGAGGAGGTTGGTAAAAAGCACGATGTATTAATAATAGATCAGCTTTTTGAACCTCCTCTAAACTATTCCGTAAATCACATCTCCTTTTTAAAAGATTTTAAACCATCTGACATAAACAATATGTTTCAATTTATCATGTCTGAGGAAATGATAAATTTTAGAATAGGTAGATTTATTGAGATACTAGAGAAAAACAACATCAAAATATTAGTTTGTGAAGGTTTTCCTTTTTGTAGGCAACAGTTTGCTCATGAATATATTAGATACTTTGAAGAGTGTAAAAAACGTGATATTAAGATTATCATATCTATTCGAGACTTTCCTTGGGACGAACCGCATGATACATCATTACAAGACTGGGTTAATTATACACAGAATCTTGTTTGCAAATATTATGTAGAAAAAATATTAGTACATGGTGATCCAAATATATTACCCTTAATTAGTGATAGAACAAACCACTCTAACTCAAAACAAGTGATAGATGATATACTACCTCTTGTAGAATATACTGGTTATGTTTGTGATAATACAATGGGACCACACTTACGAATCAATAATAAAATTTATGTAAGCACAGGACTAAACAAAGAAGAGGGGATGCTTCTTTTTAAAAACCTTTTACAAATAGCAAAGAAGTTTCCACATTATGATTTTATAATGACAGTAGCGAATAGGTATCTAACAACTAAAAACAAAAGCAAAGGTAATGTTCACATGGTTGAATACATACCAAACTTGAGAAAAAGACTTATCAATTGCGCAGCTTATATAACTTATGGTGGTTATAACGCGACTGTTGAAATACTAAAAAGCGGAATTCCATCAATTATCATACCGAGACAAGATGGAGCAAAGATGGAACAGTTTGTGAGAGCGTATACATTTGAACCGTATAACTTTTTTAAAGTTATAAATAAACAAGAAATTCATAGACTAAAAGATACTTTAGAGGAAGTATTAAATACAAAACCAGACGCATTTAATTTTAATTTAAATGGTGCAAAAGGATCAGCTGATGTCATTGAAAAAATTTACACTCAATGATGTTGCTTTTGAAGAAGCTAAATGGAAAGAATTAGTTGTTCAAAACGAAATCAACTTAATCAAGAGTTATGTATCTGAGGGAGGGTTAGCTTTAGCTTACGAACGGGCTGAGAAAAATGCTTGGATTGTGCGAACTCTTAGAGATAAAAAACAAAGATACATGTTTCCTAAATGCAGTAATCTTGTGATGATTGGTAGTGGTATGTATCCTTACTCTATGTTTGATGTATATAAACAATATCCTCACATCAATCAAGTAGGATTAGAGATAGATAGTAAAAGAGCAACTATTAGTAAAAAGTTAATTGAAGCCAGTCCTGCTAAAGACAATATAACTATAATTACTATCGATGGTGAAGAGTATGATTACTCTTGGTTAGGGCATGATGATTTAGTTTTTGTTTCAGTAGATGTTGATCACAAAAAAATTATAGATAAAGTTTTACAAACAAGTAAGGCGCACATAAATATATGCGCGCCCTATGATAAGACCTGGTTAAAAAACTTACTTAGATCTTTTTCTTGAGTATTTTTTCTTTTTTGTTTTCTTCTTTTTACGTTTTATGGCAGGCATAGAACGTTTGAAAGTTTCTGGGACTATACTCATTAGCCCTTAATTGTTTTAACAGTTTGAAGAAGAGGGTTTTTAACCTCTTTTACAGTACGAGTAATTTCATCGCCTTTGCGATAATATTCTCTCATCTTCTTTACCGCTTCATCATCGTATTCACGATCACCATAACGGTTGTCACCAATCGGTGATACTTTTCCTTCTCCAATGCCGCTTCCAAAAGATGATCTAGCCATGAGATTATCTCATATCTTTAATGACTTTGCCACCCATGCCACGAGTCACGTCTTCTTTAGCGACGGTCACTTTTCCTGCCATGTTACCGCCAGATTTTGGACCGCCAGATACAAACTCACTTGCATCACCTGATGTGTCCATTGTGACTGGGCCTTGATCGATCAGTCCTGGTGCTTCTTTAAGCTGCTTAGTTTGGCCTGTCATACCAGTTTTACGCACGTCACTTGACCCTGTAAACTTAGAACGTTCAGTACCACCACCAACAACATCACTTACCTTTGCGTAAGAGGCTTTTTGCTCCATTGGCTGTTTTGCTGTTTTTGAAATCATAGCCATGATTTAGTCTCCTTTATCTAGATTAGGAAATCAGTGCAACCACTGTTTCTGTCATGTTACCTGCGTTTGCAGCACCTGCTGTTGATGCACGAACTGTTGCTACGTGTACAGCACCGAGGTTATCGGTACCACCGCCAGGTGTATAGTATGTATTTGCAGCTGCATTAAGCTGTGAGAAACTAATCTCACTATTACAGTTAGATATAATCGCTTGATCAACTTCAGACATGTCACAATACTCAACTACGAGTCCTGGAGCACCAGTTGCTGCTGTTGCTATCAAGTTTGCACACTGATTAATGCCATGCTCATTATTTGAGAACTTACAATTCATGAAGTGCAGTTTTACAGCAGTGTTACCGTTTTTTGTAACACAAGCTTTTCCACCTGTTGAGGAGGCAGTTGATCCTCTGAAGTGTATGTTTTTAAATGTGAGTGTTCCAGATGAAGCATCATTAATTACCATATCTCCATCAATAATTACAGAATCACGATCACCCATTCCAATGAACGCATAATTAGTTGCGGTTAAACCTGCGTTAGCAGTATATTCACCAGGATAAAGATGCACTTCATTACCACCCTGTGTTAGAGCTGCAGAAGGAATATCGTCAATTGTAGCTGGAAACCCGTCAGTTCCTCTTTTATCTACTATAGCCATAGTTTTTCTCCTTAAGATTAGTTTATGAATCATTGTCACAAACTTTTACATATATGTCAAAAATTTATTTTTTACGTTTCTTCCCTGCAGAGCTTAATGCGATCGCAACAGCCTGTCTGCGTTGGGCTTCTTTCCGTGAGATACCCTGTTTCTTTGCTAAAGTGCCAATGCCTTTAGATCGAGCTTTTGAGGGTTTTTTCATAAGCTCCTTAATATTTTTAGTGATTGTCTTCTGACTCTTGCCTTTTTTTAATGGCATTTTGAGCCTCCTTTACCATTTTAGCTGATGGTGGTAGCATATCATCATCTGAAGGCATCATTTGCTCCATATCGTCTTGTGTTACTGTAACAGTCATGGTTTCATCGTCAGCTGTAGGCATTTCTGAGTATACTAGATAATCACGAGCACTATTCATGTATGCTGATGTTTTTGCTAGTTTATTAGTCCACCAAGTTGGTAGAGATGCTTCAGTTGATGGAAGAGCGTTTAGTATATCGTTGGCGTCTTCAATAATAGTTTTACACATTCTACGTGATGATGCCACATCTGTGTGTCCATCTTTTTCAATTATTTTTTCTGCCTTGAAAGCTTTTTCTTCTTGTTTCATTTCATTTAAATTATCTTCCCACCAACCAATCTTCGGATCTAATTCACCATCATCGATAATTCTTTTTAGTCGCCTATCATACTCTTCTCTAGTTGCGGGAGCAACACCGTTTACAGCATCAATAACAAATTGAACTGTAGCAGCGGCTATAGTTAAACTAGCGCATTTTCCAGTGACAAGCTGGTTCAACTCATCTATTATAATTGTCGGAGAGGATGCTTTTAATGCTCCAACCATGTTTTTCGGAACAGTAAAATAAAGACTACCCTCAACGTATATCTTAGCAGGGTAGGGGTGTAATTTATTAGTATTTGAGTCTACTACTCTAACTAAATCAAAACCGTCAACATTTTTATATGTTACGGAGTAAGCTTCATTAGTTGTTGGGTCTTTTTCTATGTACTTTGGTGTGCCAAAAGCGTCAATTAATTTTGTAACAAAGTTCTTCGGGCCTTCATACTCCCAGTCACCAATCTCAATACCATTGTATTCCATTACTTTTTCCTTTTTCGTTTAAAACCAATAGGCTTGGAGTATTTTATAGGATACCCAAGCGAGCGTTCTCTATTAATAAATCTTTCAAGTGTAGGATAACTTAATTTGCCAGAAGTTGCAAGTTTTTGTATTCTTTTATTTCTGCGAATGCCCTTGTTTGGGAATCTTAAAAACTTAAATTTTCCTACTTTGCGTATTATTTTTGGTGCCATCAATTTCCCCATTGGTTTCTAGAATCAAAAATAGTTCTCTCACCAGTTTTTAAATTTTCTTCAGTCTTTTCTATAGATGATACGATCTTACCGCATTGAGATTTACATAATTGAAAAGATCGTTCATAACCTGTTAGAAAAGTTTGTAATTTATTCCAATAATTATAACTTATAATTTTTTGAATAGGAACATGAAAACCGTTAAACATACGTTCGAACTTAGGAGGATAATAAAAACGTTTTTCACCTTGGTCATAATAATGACCACCTGTCCAGCAACACCTAAAAACTAAGCCTTCAGGAGAAACGTACCATTTTCCCCAACTGTCCCACACACAATGTATTTGTCGCTTTGCCTCTGTATAAGCTTTAGTTTTTTTAGAGTGCACAAATGCGCCTGTCTTTGGTGCGAATATATCTCTTGAAGTTTTGACGGTTGAAAATGTTGTAAACCCAGTTTGTTCAGCTAAAGCTCTAGCCTCCTCTACCTGATGCTTATTGTGTTCAAAAACTATATATTTCCAATGAACTTGTGCATCAGTAGAAGATATAACTGACTTTGCGTTCTCAAAAACATTTTCAAATTTAGTATTGATACGGTATATGTGATGAGTGTCCCATAAACCATCTAAATCAAAATTGATAATATCATCTTTAGTAAGAATATTTCCAACGTCTGTCCAATAGTCATGACCATGTATCCCACCATTTGTATGAATTAAAAGTCTCGTGCCTTGAGATTTTACGTAACTTAATATCTCTCTAAACTGTTTATTCATTATAGAATCACCAAAATTACCATTTAAAACAAGCCACTGCAAATCTTGCAAAAGTTCTTGATTAAACAACTGCTTAAATTTATCAAGTGTAATGGTATATTTAGAGTCGTTAAGATTAATTGATAAAGGTTTTTGTCTATGACAGGCAGGACACTTTGCATTGCATCTAAAAGTTAGCTCTGTTGTAAGTTGTCTAATTGATCTCATTAGTTAGGCGGGCAAAGTGCGTCAATTACAACAATCAATCCTGATGGTAAGCTTGGGTCTGTTATAGTTACCGATGCGGCTGCAGAAGTATAAACAAAGTCGTGGTTTGATCCAGTTAAACTATCAGGGCGTTGCCTGATCCCGTCTATGTAAACTTCTACCTTATTTACGTCTGAAGGGTTTTGACTAGAGGAGGGGACAGCGCAATGAAATACATTAGAGGAGCCAGTTGAAACTGCTGAGTTTACTAGTTGAATTAATCCTACACCAGAGTTAACGTTTTGATTTACTACATTAATATTAGCATTAAGTCTAGTAAAAGTTATAAAGTCATTAGAGTGAAGTAAAGTATTGTTGGCAGTAATTCTAGCTTGAAGGGCAGTATCTTCATTAGTAAAAGCTGTTACGTTAGTGGTCAGTCTTGATTGTAAAGCAGCAACGTTGTCAGTTATAGCTGTATTAAGATCTGCCCCATTAAACTTAACAGTAGCTGCCGTTAAGATGCCTACATCTAAATTACTTGCTGTTACTGGTGAAAGAGCTACGTTAGTTGATGGGTCTTTAGTATCAGATATTTTAAAAGTCTGAGCAGATTCATCATAGAAGAAAGCTGCATTGCCTTGATTTCCCCTATTGAAAAGAAGACCAACATCTGCGGCAGGGGCACCAGTTGCAGAATTAGCTAACATCAGCATACGATCTTGAACGACCATATTTATAGAGTTAGCTGTAGTAGTGTCGCCATTTACTATTAAGTTACCTGTAATAACCAAGTCATCATTCATGGTTACTTGTCCAGTAAAGGCAGTTGATCCAGCAATCACAGCATTTAAGTTTGAATTAACAACGTTAAGGTTAGAGTTAATCTGAATCGTGTTTGCGTTAGCAATATCAACATTAGCTTTGTTTTGAATAGTGTTAGCAGCTACTCCACCGACATTACCAGACACAATATTTACATTAGCACTTATAGCTGCGACGTTTGCAGAGACTGAATTGATATTAGCTGTATGCTGAATATTGTTAGCTGTAAGATTTGCTTGAACGGTATTTATTTGATCTGTTAAATTAGCAGATGTGGCTAAGTGTTTTAACTCAATACTAGCATTTGCAAAATGTCGTGAATCTAGTGACGAATTAGCAAGCTTATCCGCCGAAACCGCATTTGAACTTAATACCCCTGATGTTACTCTTGTTAGTGCCATTATTACTCCTTAGAGTTTTCTTCGTCCTCTAACTCTGCAAAGAACTCAGCTAGGAAATCTTTTTGCTCTAAAGGCTCATCTTCCTCATCTTCAAAAAACTCTTTTATAAAATCTTCTACCTGTTGATCTACTGTTGGTGGTTTTAGTAACTCATCATGTGCTTCATCAATACATACTTTTTTTACAAATGTCTCAATCCACTCTAAATCTTCATCTTCTATCGAATCACTATGGTCAAGGTAATTAGTCTCTTTAACTTGAATAGAGCCACGTTTTTCATAGTATATTCCTATTATTTCTCCAGAAACTAGATCAAGAACTTTTTGTTCGTGCTCACCTAAAACATCTAAAGGAAAAGCCCTTGCAAGCATTGGACCTTTTTCTCCCTCTTTAAATTCTCTGTATTCACAGAAAACCATTCGTTGATTCATTTCATCTATATTAAATTTTATGTATTCCATATTTCCCTCTTAAGTTTTAATAATGTAGTTCATCGCGCAACTTGGCACGACACCTGTATGCGTGTGTCCTCCAGCAGATACGGAGTTCAAAACTGTTACACCCCCTGCATCTTTCGCACCAGTAGACACACTAATAGTGCCTAAACTCAAGGTAGCGCTTCCAGAATCTGTGGTTAACTTAGACGCAGCAGCTAAAGTATCTGTTGTTTCATCTCCTCTTGAGTTATTAGTTCCTGCCATGATAATTGCCCTATCTCTCACATCTGGCAAAGAAAAATCAGCACCACCACCGGTTCCTGAGCCAAATTCAGTTCCAATCACTGCAAATAGCGCAGCGTAAGTATCTCTTGAAACTGTTGCTCCATTACACAATAACCACCCAGCAGGCGCAGTAGCTCCTCCCCATGCTATTACTGAACCAGCTGGCATCAAAGGTGCCACGTCAGTATCAGTTCCTTGAATTGTAGATTGTGATATTAAGTTAGCTGATAAAGGCGCATATTTACTCCCTTGATCAAAAATTGATAACCCTGCGTCTTCAGCCACGCCTCCATGAAGTTTTACTATTGATACGTTAGAAGTTGCGTTAGCAGCTCCTATGAGAATAGCTGTATTAGTTCCGTCAGGTGAGCCTACCGCTATGTGAGCGTTTTGTCTGTTTGCAGGAGAAGAAGTAATTCCAGGAGATACAGCAAAGTTGACACGATCACTAGTAATGCCATCGATTGCGATCATGGTATTCACAACCGACCCATTTGTCGGTGGTATACCGACATCTATAAAATCAGCCGATGTTTCATTATTAGATTTATTTAAATATAGTCTAGCGTTAGCGTTTAAACTACCTGAAGTTTCAGCAGAAACAGTCGCTACAAGTTCACCAATTTCATAATGTGTGACGTTTGACATCATAGCAACAACACCATTTTCAATTCTAACGCCTAAGCCTGATCGAGTGAAGTTACCTCCTACGGGAGCGTCTTTGACTCTAGTAGAATCGGATATGTATAATGCGTTTACATTATTGTTAGCAAAATGAAAAAGAGTGCCGTCAGGCACATTGATGTTATCTCCGTCAGCAGTTAAGTTAACAGTGACTGGAGCAGCGGAAGATCTAAAATTCGTTAAGAGAGACCTTAATGAATTATTTACCTGCCCTCTAGCTGCATTAAGAGAGGTGCCGGCTGTTGGTTCTGTAAAGGTATTTGAATCTACTAATGACATCTAAACTCCTGTCGCCTGTACCATAATGGTTGCTGTACTGTTTGCCTGATACGCTCCTGTGCCATCTGCTGCCACAAGTTGAAACGATAATGAGGTGGCTGATGCTGCTGTGGTTACAACTATAGCAGGGTTAGCCGCTGGTTCTATTTGAGTTAAAACAGCATATGAAATCACAGGTCTACTAGTAAACCCTGCTGAAGATATATCAACCGTTTTAGTTGTTGCATCATATGTAACTGTATCAGTAAACGTTATTGTATCTCGTTCTATAGTATACCTAAATTTATCAATTGTAAAGTCAAATTCATCAGGCTTTGAATTGTTTACGATAAATTTTAATTGGAACTGACGGAATGTTCTAGAACCAGCTTGATATGTTACAAAACCCTCATTTGTTGTAGAACCTACAAATTGACCTGTTTGCACCGCACCCTCAGCCCTACCATTAGTGCCTGTAGAGGCGTATAATGCTGAATTAGCTGCGGTTGTTGTTCTAATCTGTGTTTGCGCAGTCACTGCTCCCAAAGCTCCAGCAAAGGTATCGCCTGTGCCAGTATCTGAAAACTGAGTCATGTTTATAAGTTGAAAAGCGTTGCCTGCCACTGTAACATTAGCAAAAGCATTTGTGCCTGTAGGTGTTCCATTTGCAAAGAACGATGCCCCAAGTTCAATTTGATCTGCGTCTATAACACCAGCTATGTGAGCATAAGAGTTTGCATTTGCATAGTCTCCCTGATCTAATAC
>MDTD01091868.1_pt1 | contig 11776 bp, 20 predicted proteins | sample 811221 | NCBI WGS metagenome assembly MDTD01 (sample SAMN05326646, study PRJNA326480) | marine metagenome | isolation source: seawater | place: Pacific Ocean: South West | collected 2011
ACACGCTCAGTTGCCTACGTGCAAGTGAATCAGCAAGCTCGTGAACATGTGTAAACCACATAGGTTCCGGCCGGGTCCTGCTCACGCAGAGCCTGGGCCATGGCTTCTGCGTCCCTTCGATCGCGCAGAAGCTTGAGAACTTGGTTGCTCTTGTGCTGATGGAAGCGGACGACTTGGAACATCAGATGAAGAGCTCAAGCTCGGCAATGGTTGGCGAGACGACAGCGCCCCTCCCTTGCTTTGCCTCCTCACGGAGTAGCTCGTGGCGTTTGCGATACAGGCCACGGATCGCGGTCTGTGTTTTTGTGAGTTGAGTTTCAATTGCCCTGCGTTCTTCGCGCAGTTTGATCAGCTCGGCGTTGATCTCTGGGATGGAGGTGGGCATGGATTGGCGGAGTGATAGTGAAAAGGGAGCCGAAGCTCCCCTGTGATCAAGCTGCTGTGGCCTTGGCTAGGTAGGCGTCGATCTTGGCGCGTGCCTCGTCTTCGCTGTTGGCTTTGGCTTTGCGGAACTTGGGCATTTCGTGGGACTTGGCAATGATGTAAACCTTGGAGTCGCTTGGATCCCAGCGGAACTGAGCGAAGCGGCTGTTTTGGTAGATGCCGTTGATCCACGTGTCTTTGGCGTCGAGGCTGGTGTTAAAGAACACGGTCTCAGTGCCGCCGAGGAATGAGGTGTTGCGTGAGAGGAACATTGGTTCGGAATGATTGGCCCGATGTCCCCATGATAACCACATCAGTTGGCTATGTGCAACACATCAGTGAAAAGTCGTTTGATGGGCGGTGGTTGCTCCCATGTTGTGGAGGGCTCGCTTGATGCCGAACACGTGGTTAAAGGTGAGCTCTTTCTCAAAGCAGACCTGGAAGTTCTGCAGTTTTCCGTGTCGCTTCTCACCAGCAACAACCTTGTAGTTCGTGCTGTGGATGTCCGAGACGTATTGGGCGAAGCCTTCAAGGACTTGCTCGGGTAGCCCTGTTATTAGGACCACTGTCTGCATGTCGGCTGTGATTGTGGCTTTAGTCATGATCGCTCTGGGGTGGCTTAGTGGACGGGACCTCGTGCTCGAGGTGATGCGGAATGAACTCGATCTCGAACTCAACGTCTAGGGTCTGTGCATAGGCCCAGGCTGCGTTGTAGGTATCGAAGGTCTCAAGGACGTCCACGGTTTTGATAAGAAACACTGGACGGTTTACGAGTGAGCATTGGCAGATGGGTGTGTAGCCGCCGCAAGACTGATCTGAAAGGTCTGATTTGGCAACGTGCAAATGATACTGATTCTCGGTTTGGTGCGGAGTCTCATTAGTCCTCCCATTGGATGAGGGTTAGCTCTTTGCGTTGTTGAGGGTCGAGGATCCACTCCTCCTCGATCGCCTCCACTCGTTCGATGATCTCCAGCTGTTCGTTGGTCAGTGTGTCGCCGTCGATCGTTTGGTCGGGCGTGAGGAACTCCAGCTGCTTCTCCATGTGCTCATAGAGCTCAGCTAGTGCGCGGGTCATGTTGGCCCGGTAGATCCTGGCTTTGTCGTCATACATGTGATTGTGATTGGTCTTCGGACAGATGGGGGCGGAAAGATGCGCGCGGGTACACGGGTGCGTGCGCGTGCGTACACGTGCGCGTGCGTGCGCGCGTTACCTGTTGGCGTGTCTGGGTGTGCTCATTAGATCAGACATCTGATGAGAACCCAGGCCACCACTGGGATCTGGGGTACCCCATGCGCTGGATCTGGCCCCCACCCACCGATTTTCTCAATAGTAGTTGCAAATGAGAATCAACAAGGGGGTACGGGGGAGACGCGCAGCGCGCGCTAATAGGTGCCCCTTCGGAAATTTGTGCTTAAATACTCTCAGTTGGCCAGATGCAACATGCCTAAGCAACTTCGCTGCGACGTCTGCGGCCAGATGGTTTACATACCCCCGAAGTACAGAGGCATGTCAAAGGGAGCGCGTCACGCGGGCTGCATTCCCACCGAGGGGGCCGTCAGGGCACCGAGGTGGGGTGGGCGGTTCATGAGATTTTTTCGACGGCTTCAAAAGCGCCAGATGTCATCCACCTCCGGGTGAATGCTCGGGAGATCTGCAATCGGGTCATATTCGCGGTCTTCTAGAGCCGCTGTGATTGATTTCACCAGGTAGGGGTTCTTAGCCTTCCGAGCCGCTCTGAGGGCCTCTAGAAGCCTCTCCCGGTGCTCGGGGGTAGGCATAGTCATGTGATCATCTTTGTCTGCGTTGTGGGGTCTTCTGGGTGGCTCTCAGGACCAAAACCTTTAGCCATTAGTTCTTGCTTATCTAGATCTGGTTTTGGAAGACACTTTTCAGCAGTCTCCACAGCCCATTCTTTGAGCTCTTTACCGGTCTCTGTGTATTTAGCTGTTCCTAATACTCTCCAAACATCTTTCGGATCCTTATCAGAGATACATCTAGAAGAGTTCTTATAGAGAATTACAAAGTAATTACTCCCCTCTCTCATCCTATGATGTTCTACATAGAGACCTCTACCATTACTAGGAAATGGTGTTGGTTTCATAGATAGTAATAACTATGAGTATATGGGTTTGGTGATGTGTATGTGTATGTGATTTGTGTGTGGTCACCTTCACCCAGACCTGGGGGAGTCGCTGGTGCTCTCTCCCTACGGTACCGACTTGGGGGGCGTGTGTTTATTTACAGGGATCTGTGTGTTCTGTTCGTGCCACGAAGTCGTCAAAGCACAAGGAGTTTCACCCGCCACAGTCTTGATTTAGTTGTTTGGTGTTTGTGTGTTTGAAGAAAAGGCCCAATGTGTTTCGAGAGGGCCTTTCACCGCAAATCCACACAGAAGAGCACCACTTCTTCTGCATAAGTGACGCCACTCTTGACTACCACTCGTAGATGCCAGTGTCTACCTGGGTTTTGAGCTCTTTGAAGGAGCGACCAGTGGCTAGTGCATCTGTGGCTTGTGTTGCGTAGTTGTCGAAGGCGTATTGCATTGCTGCCCACTCCTCGTGACGGCGTTGTGCCTGGAGCTTGGTGGCAGACAGGGCGACAGCATCAGTGAAGTACCTGACACCCTGTGCGAGGGCATCAGCCCGGTCATCGTGTTTGACAGCACCGGCTTCGCGGCACATACGGCTGAGCTGATAGCCGAGCATGTACTCGAGGCGCTTCTCCGGAGGTGCATCAGGGTTAGAGGCGTAGTCCCACTCCCAGACCTTCGGATCAACGATCAGCTTGTGTTGGTTCATCACCGGCTCGAGCGTGTCGATGATGCGTTCTTCCTTGCGGGTGGTCGCGCGTACTTCTTCGATCTCCATACCACCACCCATTTGTGTGATGTGACGTTTGAAGAGTTCGGTGATCATTCCATCGCCGAAGTTGGATTCGCAGAGAAGACGTGTTGCTTTATATCTTCGACCAAGCCTGATAATGCTAGAAAGGGTGGCATCAGAATAACCATCCCGGGAGGCGTAAATATCACGAACAAAGATATAACCATTAGCCTGTGATAACACCACAGCAGTAGTTTCATCAGTGCCTCTACCGGAAGGGTCGACGGAGACGATGGATTCGCTGTAGGGCACGATGCCCTCGTCGATAAACATGGGGCCGTAAAAGCGGTCTCCGGGCAGTCCTACGGGGTTTAGGTCTTTGACCATGTAGCGCGGGTCAGAAGACCACGCATAGGCCTCTGCACATTCATTGCCCAGGGGCGTGACGATGAGGTCTGAGAACTTCAGGGGGAACTTCTCTGCATCGCTCATGCTGGTGTCGAGCATGAACTGCAGCATGAAGTTGGATCGGCCCATAGCCGACTCCCGCTCCATCAGATCAAGTTCGTCGAATCGAGTGTCGGTTGGTGTCCACGCCTCTGCGCCGTTCTCGATATCTGCGACCAGCTGCGGTGCGAGTAGGCCCTCATATTTGCTGGTGTCTCGTGGGTAGCGTGCAGGCCAGACGAACGGGCGGTAGGAGCGTTCTGCAAGTTTTCGGTAAACTGTGAATGTCGACTGCGGAGTCCCAAGAAAGAGTATTCGGGAATCATCATTAGGCGTAAGGATTGACTCTGATTCAGATACAAGTTGCAGGAGCTTTTCGCGTTGGCTATCTGTGGCTGAGTTCTGGGGAACCTCAACGTCATCAAATACCAATAGATCCGCACGGGAACCAGTCATCTGCCCAGTAATACCAACACTCTTCACGCTCGGTGCTTGGTGCGGTTTCGCTGGGCCTACATCGAAAGAAATACGGGACCATCTCTGATCCGAGTCTTTCGGTTTCAGGTGGCCTAGCCATTCTATATCTAGGATAAGTTTTTGACAGAAGATAGAGAAGTTATCAGCACGTTCTTTAGAGGCTGAAATAACCATGATCTTACGATCAGGGTCACTGTATAAATTCCAGAGCACAAACGCTGCCGTAATCCAGGATTTACCAACACCACGAAATGCACTGATCTGTAATCGCTTTGGTCCATGCTGTAAGTATTCAGCGATTGCTAGTTGCGCCCGTGTGGGCTTTGGGAGATCTAGTTCTCTCCACACCAGCGTCAGGAAGACCCGAAAGTCTTCCCTCAGCTTGGCGTCTAGTACTTCTACAGACATAAATACTCGTGGGGCGAAATGCCCCACTGGTTTTGCTTAAGCTTTCTTGGCCTTCTTCTTAGGGAAGCCTGCCTTCATGTTGGCGTAGGCCTTGGGACTAATTGTTGACTTTTTCTTAGACCGGCTAGTGCCAGCTTTCTTGCGGGCGTTGATGTTGCGATAGAGGCTCATTTCTTCATCCCCTTCTTTTTCTTAGGGGGACGGCCCACTTGTTTTCCGTAGGTTCCTTTTCCTTGTGGCATGGTTATCAAGCGTCGACGTGGGAAGCCAGGCCGGTAGAGGTGGCAGTAACAGCGTTGCCACGCTCACAGACCTCAGCAAGGATGTCAGCGGCGTCACGGACAGTGGCACCGGCAGTAAGAGCAGACAGGGCAGCCAGTGCGGCAGCATCCAGCTCCTGGGCAAGCTCGAGATAGTTAAGGGGCGAAGTCTTCTTCGCAATAGCAGCGGAAGTTGTAGCAGTCATGTAATTAAGAAGCAGAGAGAATCAGGAACTCTTCCACCCGCATGGATCCTTTTTTTTGATTGCAGGAACGACACGCAGTCGTGCAGTTGGAAGCGTCCCACCTTGCACCTCCCGCACAGCGGGGGCGGATGTGATCAATAGTTAAGTCTTCAGTTGAGCCGCAATATGTGCATCTGTATCCGTCCCGAGCAAATATGTTTTCCCTCCACATTCGCTTCGCATCAGATGCGCGAAACGTGAGGAGGTCATACATGAGGCTTCGGGGAGTTTCCATCGGTGGCTCATTTAATTTCTATTTCTTGGTCGATTTACCGCCCGACCCGTTGCGTGCCCGGTTACTGCTGGCGCTCTCGCGCACGATGCGACCGGATTTGGTGTGGCTGTAGTCCTTACCGCCTTTGCCGTAGTTACCGTCCTTGCGTCGAGCTGCATTCAGCTCTGACCGGTAGGCGCGATTAGCGGGGGTTTTGTTGCGCTTGCGCTGCGCTGCGTTTTTCTTTGCTCGAGCCTCTGGGTTGCTGCGGTAGTAGGCAGCAGAGCGTCGAGGCTTAGCAACTCGTTTGGGGGCCATCAGAGGGCCTCCTGCACATCATCAAAGGTCAACTCAGGGATGAGCCCGGCCAGAGACGCCAGGGGCGAACCTGCAACGGGGACACCGGTGATGTCGTTCTTGGCCAGCCAGTCGATGGCTGCGCGTAGGTCGGCCGTAGTGGCCTCCCCAGTTTTGATGCGTTGGACGAGTTCGTTCGTCAGCAGTAGATGTAGCTCATTGAACGAATCTTCAGTCGCTCTTTTGTTAGCCATTAGTAAGCCCTAATCATCATCAGCAGTTTGTAAAGCAGGTACCACAGGCACAGAATTAGTAGAAGTTCCAGCATTTTTTAAGACAGAAACAATAGGGACAATGTCACTACACAAGTGTTCAAATCGTGAGCCAGGCCTAAAGGTGAAGCCGTCTTTTTGCAGGGCCGCACACTTACCAGCTCGGAGGAGGGCGTAATCCAACCTTTGGCGTTCTTCAACGCGCCTTGCGATGGACTTACAGCGCTCGACCATGCCTCCATCGAGAGGCACCATGAAGTTGACCTGAAAGCCCCAGTTGTGATTAACAACGTAGCCCTCAGGATCCTTAGGATTTGTATCATTCCCCATATAAAAAGGGGAGAAAGTCATGGTCGACCCGTTGCAACTTGTGCCGTTCCTAAAGTGTTGTCGAGACGGAGCTCCATTGTTCTGAAATTGCACCGCCTGGTTGTTCACTGTTCCCACTGCCTGAGTGGTTGGAGCTGAGGTTAAATTAGTGTCACCCTCTGCATACGCAGGGGCACACATAAGTATCACTGGGAGAAGATACTTAGCGTAGTTTCGTTTATGGTGGTGGTTATATCCTCGGTGATGTCGATCGTTTCGATCAGACCGGCAGGACGATCCACGATCTCCATTTGCCATGGCTGAGTAGCGTCAGTGACGCTGAAAGTGGTTGCTGAGTCTGAGATGTCACCAGAAGGGGTCACGTTCGTGCCGGACCAGCTTTTGTGATCACCTCCATAAACCTCGTGGGCGACAGACCGTTGAATGTCAACGGTTGTAGTGGACGTGCTCTGTGATGAGCCTTGACTCCAGCTTGGAGTTACAGACTGTGCTTGAGCATGAACACCCGCGAGAATTAGAAGAAGTAAAAGTTGAATCTTCATTCTTTTCGTTCGCGATTAATATGGAAAGTTGCAAGCGTCCCACTGAGAATTGAGGCCACGTAGGTGGGATCCATCTTCTCCATTAAGCCTGCATAGGATGCAGTTAAGAGGCCTGCACTCCACACCAAAACTACAAATTTAATGAGCGTACCTACTACTTCGTTTTGGCTCTTTTTGAAAGGCGATTCCATGCTTGTTTCAGTACAGGTTTCATGGCGGTAACTAGCCACTTAAAAATGGCAGTTGCTGTAAGCGTGGCTGCTACGGAGACAACTGCCGTTGTACCTGCAGTTGCCAAAATTTCAGGGGTCGGTAGTGGGAGCTCGAAGTCAGTACCAGGTAGATCTAAGTATTGAATTTCTGGTGGCTTAGGGAGCTCTGGCTTCGGTGGTGTGGGTGTGGGTTTTTCTTCCTTCTCAGATGCGTCACCACCGCCAGCAGGCTGGAGACCTTTAGGAGGCACCAGCAAGGGTTTGTAGGACGGTAGCTCGATCGTTGGCACCTCAAGTACCGGCCGGGGCAGGGATAGGGGTTCAGGGAGCTTGTGGTCTGGAATTACTAAGGGCTCTGGGAAGTCAGTCAACTTCCAGGCCGCGCTTCACGAAGTCGACTAATTCATCATCGACCCGACTTTCGGTGCTGGCTGCCAACTTCTCGAGGAGAGAAACCACCAACCGCTTTACGGAATCAGTGGCAACAAATTGAAGGAGAATAGGCTTAATTACTGCGATCATGGTGTAATTTTCAGATAGGGTTTTATTTGGGCCAGTTCGATTACTTTGAACTTGGCTTCTGTCATGCCTTGTGCTTCCATTGCCCAGATCCTGTGGCGACCGTCGAGCAAGCGGTATGGAAGCTTGGCTGGATTATCAGCTCGAAGGACTATGCCGGGTTTTGATATGTCGGCGTAAAACATACCCACGCCATTGCAACATAAACAGCATTGGCGTTTTTTGGTCGCAATCTCATACATATCAAAGCGACATATATCGCTGAATTTAATTGGAACAAGTGGCGCTTGCTCAGCCAGCTCTATTATGTTGCCGACAAAGACACGATTTAATGAATCGATGCGCCACTCGTTATTGAACCATTTGTGCATTTACCAGCGTTTATCTGGACACGGTTGACTGCTTAAAGCTTTTGCATCAACAAAGCAACCGCATAGGCCGCACTGCATAAGGTTCTTATTCAAGTGTGGACATTCCCGGCAGATTTTTACTTTGCGTTTCCACTCACTTAGATAACTCATTTAAGCAGGAACTCAGCTAGTTCTTCTCGTGTCATAGGCGGCGTATCTTTAGGGATAGTCTCTTTGACTTCCTTGATAGCAGCATCGATTTCAGCTTGCAGCCTTGAGTCTCCATGTCGAGCCCAGTAAGCAGCATCCATCTGCTTATGCAGATCAGGGTAAAGGCCTTTACGCATTTCCCTGTAACCCATTTTGGGTCCTGGCGGCGGCTCAGAGTTATCTTTATTTGTAGGCTCTTCATACTCGATTACATCGCCAACATGAAATGGCATTTGCTGCCAGTTAGCTTGTTGGGGATTAAATTCGAGAATCCATTCGCAAAGTTCAGCTTTTGATAGAGCGCCTTTTGCAGCAGGAACAACAGCCCAGGTACCATCTGGAAAGTCAACAGTAATATCCGTATCGGATATTTCTCGAACAGTAAATTTCATAGTTATGCACCGGCCACTGAGCCGTTGTTAGTGAAAGAAAGTGAACTTCGGTTAGTGATATATGTGCCTCGTGATCCACCACTGGATCCAGATGAGCCGCCGCTTCCGCCGCTTCCGCTATTGCCGTTTGAACCGCCTGAGCCACCGCTTCCATTAGTGCGGTTGCCATTAGCGCCAGAGCTGCCTGTGTTTCCTTGGGCGCCGGTGTTACCACCGCTGCCGCCGTTGCCATTAGCTCCATTGCCTCCGTTTTGACCCCAGTCGCCGCCGTTGCCACCGGTTCCACCAGAGCCACCATGGCCTCCAGTGCCTCCAGTACCACCGCGACCACCAGTACCACCAGCACCAGCGTTAGTACCACCGTTGGAGCCGCCGGAGCCGTAAGCACCGCCAGACCCACCGTTGCCACCGCTGCCGCTAGATCCACCGGAACCGTTGTGGCGTGATTGGTTGTAGCCGCGTCCACGGCCACCGTTACCGCCTGCTCCACCGCCACCACCGCTGCCGCCAGAACCACCAGCTCCGCCGGATCCACCAGATCCACCGTTGGTGTTTGTTTGGACGTCTTTTCTGCAGTAGTAGCAATAGCAACTGTTGAAGTAGCAGTCAGCGCAACCAAACGGATAGTTGCCTGCACCTTGGGGGTTACCGCAAGCCAGTCCACCACCGGAGTAGGGGGGGTGATAGTGGCAGTACCAGCCACTACCCCATCTACTAATGCAACCAGCAGTCGCGCAGTATGGAAAGCCACTACTGCAGCCGACGTTGCTTCCGCCAGTTTTCCATTGAACTGAGCTGTATTGACCACCGCCGCCGGTACCGCCTTGGCCGCCAGTACCGCCCTGGCCTCCGGTTCCACCAGAACCGCCGTTGCCACCTTTGCCGCCACCGCCACCTCCGGCGTAAATCTGTCCGCCGGAGTGGTTGATGATGGTGACGCCTGAGGTGTGGTCGGCCTGGATAGCGTTACCGCCGTTGCCACCGTTAGCGGCCCCACCCTTTCCTTGGATAGAACCGCTGTTTTCGATGATTAGGGTGCCACCCATGCCGGAGTTAATCCGCAGGGCATAGCTACCAGTACCGCCAACAGTGACGCCTGAGTTGATGATCAGACGTTTAGGGACAGCAGACCCCCAGTTCGAACCGAACACGGAGGAAAGCTGCATATTTGTAGTGCTGGAAGATTGTGTATGAACAATCTCATTGACAGCACCATAGAAGTCATCGAGCGCAATAGTTCCAGAAGTAGGAACGTTGGTGTTGTTGCCGGGGACTAGGCCACCGTTGCGGTAGTACTCATTGAGACCGTGAGGTGTAGAACCCCCAAACTCATCTGCCAGATCCTGGTTAGAGATTTGACCAGAGGATTGAATAGCCATCAGTGACCCTCCAGTTCACGAACACGAGCCTCGAGCTCTTTGATTGACTCGATCAGCACACCTACGAGGTTGCCGTAGGCCACAGAGAGATACTCTTCGCCTTCTCTGACAGCCTCAGGCAGCACAGCCTGTACTTCCTGGGCGATAACACCAGTGCGACGATCATCAGACTCAATATCTGTGTAAGTCACACCCCGCAGGCTCAGAACTTTGTCCAGAGCATGTGGGATCACCTCGATATCTTTCTTCAGACGGATATCTGAGTAAGCGGTGACGTTACCGACGGCAGTGAGGTTACCCGAGGTGTCAATCGTAACGCGGTTAGCTCCACCAGCATTTCTAAATATCCACTGCGAGTTAGACTGGAAATACAAGTGGTTTGAGTGATACTGGATTTTGGCAGTATTTGACGGAACCTCACCAGTCCAGGTACCAGTCTGGAATCGGATATCGCTGTTATTTGCAATAGTTACCGCACCCGCACCACCGTCGAAGGTGATGTCATGGGCGCAGTTATCGGCTGCATCACTACGGAGGAAAGAACTGGCTTGGAGACCATCCACCGTATCAGCATCTAAACCACTACCAGAGCCATCATTGTTTTGGTGCCAGATTCTGTACTTGTTATGTCCCATCGACCAACCACCGACAGCAATGTCGTTGATATCAGCGTCTAGACCGAAGTAACAAGCAAAGTCGCCACCTGCGTGGAAGGCCATGAAAGCATCATTGCCAGAGCCAGAGTTGAAAACCTCAAGACCACCCAGGTTTCCGGCGGCGTTAGCAATAGTGTCATGGTTATTTGTCGCGCAGTTGTTAAACATTACGCGATGCGAGAAGTCCCCCGTACCGTCAACATCGAGGCTGTCGCACTGCAACTCACCAGTAATATCTACGCCGTCTGATTTGGTTTCGAGCTTAAAGTCGTTATTATACGCAAGTTTTACAGCGCCATCGCCAATAACTTGGATTCCATTTTCGCCACTTCGAGGCTTAATGAAAACATCATCATGAGCTTGAATGATGACGTCATCACCGGGGTTAGTAGTTTGAACATACAAATCACCTTGGACGTTGTTGATATGGCTGTTTGTGCCATCGTGATAAATCCGCAGGTCTTGGTTACTACCAACCTTTATTTCGGCACTGTCCGGTAAGAAAATATTACCGCCAGAGCCCTGCATACTCAGGAATCCATGGATTCGTACGCCACCAGAAACAGTGTCTAACTTTTTGCCGTTGTCGTAGTAAAGATCTACAGAACCATTTTGAGTAGCCTGCAACATGATTTCAGTATCAGCTGCATTTTTAACGACAAGACTATCAGACAGAATTTTTAGGTTTCCTGTTCCATTTTCATGGATGTAACTATGGGTGCCGTCGTGGAAAATCCGCAGGTCATCGCCATTGCCAAAATTCAGCCTAACACTGTCTGCAAAATCTAATGTGTTGGCAGATGCACTAAAAGTAATTGCACCACCATCAAGGTTAATATCGCCGTCAACATCCAAGCTGTCGCACTGGACCTCGCCGGTTACGTCGATGCCGTCTGATTTGGTGGCGAGTTTTTCAGCACCATTATTGTATAACTTGACATGACTATTTTCTACAGCATCAATCAACACCTCAGAGTTATCAGCACTGTGTACTGAAAATCTGTTTGTTTGAGTAATTAAATTACCAGTCCCGGCATCTACAATTCTGCTATGTGATCCGTCATGATAAATCTGCAGATCATTACTGGTACCTGCTGTAATTTTGACGTTGTCGTTAGCCTTAACGTTTCCGGTCAGCGTGCCACCACCGGTGGACAAAGCACCAACATCAGAAGGACCCAGCACAACTGTGCCGGTTTGACCGTTTACAGACGCAATCGGAATGGTAGGAGTCTCCAACTCCTGCCAATCGCTCAGGTTTGAGCCACCGTCAGAGGTGAGAACAAAGGTCGTACTGGTGTCACTACGGATCGCAAAGTC
>MDTD01177763.1_pt1 | contig 11776 bp, 13 predicted proteins | sample 811221 | NCBI WGS metagenome assembly MDTD01 (sample SAMN05326646, study PRJNA326480) | marine metagenome | isolation source: seawater | place: Pacific Ocean: South West | collected 2011
AGACATATTACTCGCTGCACTTTTCATGGTTAAATTGTATTTTGCACCACCACCACCACTTCTGTGCTTTTTACAAAGTGTTTGACATGCCCTGTCAAATTCCTCTTGAATTTCTTCCTGAATATCAAATGAAGGGTAACCTGTGTATTGAGCAGAGAGTTTATCCAGCATTTTTTCGGTATTGAAACGGTCTAGACTATTTTCTTCCGGGCTCCAATCAACGCCGTTATACAAAACTGTATAGTGTTTCTTAATAAGATATGGACTATGATTTGGTTTCATAGAACCATATAGTTGCCAATTGACGTGTCCTTTCGTAACGCCTTCATCAAATACCTCGTCCCAACTATTAGTGATCGGTAAATCGTCCCACATATCAGGCAGTTCTTCGATCATCTTATTACGAAGAATTGCTTGCATTCCTTTATGCATACTGATACCAATAATAATATGAATACCATCTTTTGTTTTTTCTGGAAGACAATTCACTTTTTTTTTCTCCATTACAAATACATCTATGCTGACATTCTCGGAAACATTTATTACTTCATTGCATTTTTCTAAATAAGCCATGATAAAATCTAGAACATGTTCTTCACTATGTTGTTTTTCCTTGATCGTTGTTGGATACCGCATATCCAAATCAATCAAAATCGGGCCATTCTCAATAAGCTGCTTTTCTGTTAAATAATGTTTTGTCCCATCTTTGAAAACCGCTTTATAGTATTTTTTTTGAAATACTATTCGTTCAGCAGTGGTGATATTATATGTTCCGGCATATATATTTAGTTGTTTGTCACCTATTTTGGTGTGTGTATACTCGCCGCCTTTAGCTGCCTTTCTTGAACGCAGCCAATCATCAACATTTGTTACTTTTAATTTGGTAGGCATATAATTGGTATATATTCTAGAGAAATTTTTATCTCAATTTTTTTTCATTATATTGTAGAATATATAATATATCAGCGAACTTTATTAAAATACTTACAAACTTGTCTTGGAATGGATACATATTTATAAAGAATATAACATAAACCCAAAAATATAGTTAATATATCTTATGGCCGACGAAGTTATTGTATCCAAAGATACGATTCGTCGACTTGCTCGTGATGTCAGAGAAATTATGAAACATCCTTTACATGATAATGGTATATATTATGTGCACAGTGACACTGATATGCTACATGGCCAGGTTTTGATAGAAGGTCCTTCTGACACACCATATGCACATGGACACTATTATTTTGATGTTCGTTATCCAAAAGATTATCCACAAAGTCCTCCAGTTTTTACATATGATACAAATGATAGTTATACAAGATTTAATCCCAATTTATATAAAAATGGAAAAGTGTGTATTTCAGTATTAAATACCTGGCGTGGCGATCAATGGTCTCCATGTCAAACAATTACAAGTATCCTTCTTTCTGTATGCAGTGTATTGAATGATAAACCACTGCTTAACGAACCTGGTTTACGAGAAACTAACATAGATTTTCAAAAATATAATAAAACTATTGAATACAAAAATTATTCCGTTGGTATTGTGCAAATGTTAGAAAGTGATTATATTAAGGATAAATATCCTGGATTGTATGAAACATCTATAAAAGTTTTTTTAAAAAATTATACTAGTATTATAGAAAATCTCGATAAACACACAGATGATGTGCCACATATAATTACTACACAGGTTTACAATATGCAAACAAAGGTAGATTATAAAAAAACACGTGAAGATATTGAAAGACTATATAAAGAACTAAAAAATTGAATTAAAAATCATCTCATAGAATAATATAAGAAGAACTATGCATTTTTGTGAAAAATGTCAAAATATGTATTATTTAAAGATTGGTGAAGAAGATGGTAATAAGTTAATTTATTATTGTAGAAATTGTGGTTATGAAGATAGCAGTCTAACTGCAGAAAATATATGTGTATCCTCTACAACTGTGCATCGTGATTCACAAAAATACCCCCAAACAATTAATGAGTATACCAAAGAAGATCCGACTCTTCCACGAATCACAACAATTCGATGTCCAAACCAAGAATGTACGAGTAATAAAGAAGGCGGAGAAGCAAATAGAGAAGTTTTGTATATTAGATATGATGACATGAATATGAAATATATTTATATGTGTGCAGAATGCGATACCGTATGGAAAACCGATAATAAATAATGTAGGCTCTTAACTATACTCTAATATTATACAAATAAATATATTGTAAATAATATATTTATTTTTATTTATTTTTATTTATTCATGAAATTGAAATTATTTAAAAGATATAGTATTATATATACACGATGAGTCTTGAAAAACAAAATTTTCCAAAACTAAAAGATCTAGGCGAAGAGGTAGTGGAAGAAGTAAAAGATGAAACACAAAAAGTAAAAGATCTAGGAGAAGAAATTGTTGAAGAGGTTAAAGAGGGCGTTGCAACAATTACCAAAACCCTACAATCAAATCCGATAACAGATTTCTTTAGTAAATTAGCGACAGATAATGAAACTAGTCAAGAACAAGATAAATCGGATATAGGAGACGATGATTTGGATGTAGAAAAAATCGATGACGATATTAGTCTAGCAGATGAAGATCAAACTGTTGATGACCAAGAAATTTCTGGTGATGATGAAATTTCTGGTGAGGATGAAGACGAAATAAAGCCAGAAACAACAGACCAAGAAGAAATAAACAAACCCATGTCTGCTGTTATAGAAAATACATTAGGTATCAATGATCAATCAAGTGAAGAAGATACTGATAGCGATGATGAGGATTATTTGCAGAAATTTGATGCTGACGTTAAGAAAAATTATCTTCTTGATTTTCATCCAGAAGCACAAGCACATAATTATGAAGAAGTTAAAAAGTTTGCGACGGTGAAACGCAATAAGCATGGCGATATTATTGATTTGTTACACCGCACCATTCCTATTCTAACAAAATATGAAAAAACGCGAGTGTTGGGACAACGCGCAAAACAGCTGAATTCAGGGGCACCATCTACCGTGAAAATCCCAGACACAACCATAGACGGGTATTTGATGGCACTCGAAGAGTTACGTCAGCGAAAGATACCCTTTATTATTCGTAGACCTATTCCAAATGGCGGTTTCGAATACTGGAAAGTTAGTGACCTCGAATTTCTCGAATAAAACAATATTGCTAATTATATTTTAATTTTAAAATGATAATGATGTTTAAAATTAAAAATAAATATATTATAACAGCATAATTATACGCATATATTTTTATTTTTTTATTTTTTTTATTTTTAAGTTGAATTAACACTTCCAGCGATTACCACAGTCAATACATGTAACAAATGTTGTCATTGGTTCATCTGCACTACGAGTCTGCAGCTGATAATAACTGCATTTGTTTGATTTGCATTTTCTACAGGTAAAGTCATCAGTATTTGCATTCAGTTTAGGAGCATATCTATTTTGATCATGCTGCTCTTTCACTGCAATAAGTTCTTTCCATTTTTCCGGGCGCAACTCTTGATGTGACATAAAAGCAAACTCGTGAGCCTTGATAGTTCTGTATTTAAGTTTTTTAAGAAGTGGTTCATGTTGCAAATTTTGAAAAATCATGCGCAGTTTATCTGTATAAAGCAGCACAAAATATGGATTATACCATTTTTTAACAATATTGCGCTGTTCCGCTGCTTTAATCGTATAGTTGAAAATACCTTTCTCAAGATTGCTAGTTATTTTATCGTTTTTAACAAATTTTTTTAATTGACAACGCACATTTTCGCGGAAAGTATCTGGATTATCTACACGGCGCATTATATTGGTTGTATTATATTATATATCATATTTATATTGGTTCAATTTTTAAACTTTATAAGAGCTGCTTCGAATATAATATATATAATATATATACTATGCTAAAATCGTTATTGTATATTTCTTTGATAATGTTATTTTTAGATACATTATATCTTTCTACTATCGGTGGTAAACCGTTTTTAAAAATGGTAACACATATACAAAACAAGCCTGCCACAGTAAATTACTGGTATGCGACAGTAGTATATATTTTAATGATTTTTGGATTTTATTATTTTATTGTTAAGAAAAAATTAAGTAATACCGAAGCTTTTATGTTGGGAGTTTTTGTATACGGAGTTTTTGATTTTACAAATATAGCTTTATTTTCAAATTATAATTTAACAATAGCGATTCAAGATACACTGTGGGGAGGTATATTGTTTTACTTAACAAATATTTTGTATAATTATTCATTATCACTGTAATCATATTCTTCCATCTCCAACTCGGAACCATCTGCGTCACTACTGTCTTCACTACTATCACATGCAGATTCCTCATCTTCACTTGTATCATCATTGTTTACTTGATCTCCATCGTCATCACTTTTGTCGCTGTCAGAATCAACAACAAACCCATCTTTTAAGTAACCATTTTTTGTCTTATATTCACTAGAAATACTTTCTAGTTCGTCTTCACTTTCCTCGCTATCTTCGCCTCCTAGGTCCTCAAAACCACCAAATAATTTTTCATATATTTTAAGCCATGTATCTCCTGCAAAATCTTTAATTTCATCATTATCGTCTTTTGAAACTTTAATCAAAGAACATGTTCCAAAATATAGTGATGTATCACACGGTGGAGGGAAATCATATTTATTCTCTGTGCCTGCTTTGCCAAAATCACGTGCCCATAATTCTATAATATGCTGATTACCTTCTACTGCAACATTCCATGTTGTGCGCTTTTCAAAGCCGTCTGGTTTTTTAAACCCAGAAAATTTGTATAGTGTTTCTTTTGTTAGTTTTTTTTTAGTGATTTCCTTAATCGTTCCAGTTTTATCAATCTGAACAAAACTTGTCATTAGATAATACTTTGTATATTGGTTTAAATGGTTTGAGGTGTATATTTATATGAAGATTTATCTTATGGATGATAAAATATGGCGCATTCGCCCTGATATGCTACAAGAACCATCATTCGCCAAATATATTCAAAATATTCGAAATTTTAGACGCATATTTTCTGAGGAAAGTATTTTAGTTATAGAGAACGATAAAATTCACAAAATGTCTATCACAGATAGACCTGTAGAACATGGTAAAATTATACAATATGAAAACCATAATTATTATCATGTTAATAACAGCACTGAAAAAGAGGAACTAGGCATTATTGATGAATTTAATGTTATTGTAGATAAAAGCTTAATTTATTATGATGAAGTATATCAGATACCACCATGCCATGTGAGTGAAAATATAACACAATATATTATTTCACTACAAAAAAAGTCTAATATTAAAATGGTATTAGAAATAACGAATAATACTTCACATGATATGTACTTTTTGATTCCAGATACTATGAATATTCCAGATGCTTGCACGTCTATTTTAAGTTTAATTGAGCTCGTAAAAATATAATAGATTAAATATATTAACAATATAATATGCTGTTTTGGGCAATGAAATGGGTAATCATGTCTGTAGTCTTAATTTTGGTCTTGCACCATTTATATATATATTTTATGGATACCTTGACCGTTCCTATGAATAAAGATTTTATACACAAGCCTGTTGAAAAATATAAGGAAATGTTGGACACCATACATACCTCTCCTACAATTGTAACACCCAATAATGTATCTTCTTTAAATAATATTATTCCCACAACAAGTCCACTCCCAAGTGATGCAATTCGTCCACAAACTTCATTAGATACAACGAGTATGCAAAATGAGTTGCAAACATTTTTAAATGAATTAAAGCAGGATAAACACATCGCACAAGAATCACAAATGTTTACAATGAGTTGATATTATATAAAGATATCACCTGTGGTATAACATATACTATAAATATATGCCTGCATCTATTTTAACTGAATCATTAAAATACCAATTAATGAAACGCTTTCCTAAAGTCGAACTTTCTTATGATAACATTTTACATAAGAAAGTTCATGCAGATTATTTTGCTATTATTCCACGTGGACCTAAAGCATTTATGTGGCTTACCTACATAGGTAATAAAAGTGTATGCATTATTTTAACACTAAACCATAAAGGTAATGTAAAAGCTGTGGAATTATATCCTATGATATTTGATAAAACATTGTCGCATGGAACAGTAATATACGGCACTATATTTCGTGTAGATTTGCAATTATATTTTACATTTGAGAATTTATTTTATGTAAAGGGCCACAGTGTATCACAATATGACTATAGTGATAAACTAAAAATATATAGTGATTTATTTCAGTATGAATTATCGCAAAAAACGTATACCAAAAATAGTATTATTCCTGGCTTACCAATTATTTGTCGTAGTTATACATTAGCAGAAGAACAACTAGAAACATTGCTTTATCCTGTATATAGTATTCAGGCATATACAAAAAAACGATATGTTGGTACATTTCCCATTCATCGTCAACAAAAACGTTATGCAAATTTTGTTGTTCGTGCCAGATCGGCAGAAGATATTTATTATCTTTATGCAAAGGATAAATATGACGAAGAAAAAATGCTGGGGGTCGCAATGATATCTACCTATAAAATGAGTGTTATGATGAACTCTATTTTTCGAACAATTAAGGAAAATATTAATTTAGATTATTTAGAAGAAAGTGATAGTGAAGAAGAATTTGAGAATATTGCTGAAGATAAATTTGTGGATTTGCAAAAATCAGTCGTCATGCGTTGTGAATATGTGAAGAAATTCCAAAAATGGCGGCCGATAGTGATTGTTGATGAACCTTGTGTCTCTATTAAACAAGCTATTTTAATGGAAAAAAATATTTAATATATAGTATATATATATAATGCCTAGCAGAAGACGACAAAGAGGAGGCTCTATTAATATACCATTATCACCAACACCAGTAACTGGCGAGACACCAACATTATTTCCCAGTAATGAGGCTAAAGTTGCTGGGCACGGTTGTGCAGGAACTCGTTTGGCTACTGCAGCAGCAAAAGGAAAATATGTGCCATATTCACAAGGTGGTGGCGGCGTCTGTTTACAAAATACACCACTAACTACTAGAGCTGGCCCTACTGCAGGTTATGCTTCTATTAAGCCATGTGGCAATATGGTCGCAGAAAGAAGTTTAGGTATGGGTGCTGGAGTGGTTGGTGAAGTAGGGCAAGGAGCACATGCAAATGATCTTACCGGTGCTCTTTACAAAGGTGGTCGCCGAAGTTCTGGAGCATGGGGGTCTAGAAGACGGCGCTCAGGAATACGCCGGCGCACAGCAGGTGGGCGTTCTAGAAGGCATAGATTAAAGAAACATAAATCCAAGAAACACCGACAGTCGGGTGGCAGTAATTGTTCGCGAAAACATTCTAGAAAATCGCGAGGACGCCGTTCAAGACGACACCGTGGTGGTTCTAAAGTATACCGTGGAGGTAGCAAGAATCCCCGTAGTGGCTACACCCAACTATTAAGTGATGTTGCATACAGCCAGGGTTATTCTGCTGGCGGTGTTCATCTTGGCCCGAAACAAAGTGGATTAGCAAACCCTGCACCACATACAGCATATGCACGTTGCACGGAATAAAAACATTTCTAAATGTTTAATTAAAATATACTCTTTATATTTTTATTAAGCATTTACCCTTTAGAGGATCAGATACAACGCCACAGGTCGAAGTGGTTTTATTTGCCCGGGGTTTTTTCACCAGAGGATCATGTATAGTTGTCCAAATATCCGCGGTATTTTGTGTCGCAATTTGTTTATTATGGTTTATGGTTTGTGTATTTGGGGTATTCTTACTGTATAAATTAGAATCAGTATATATAATATGATACTTGTTTTTCTCATAAAATCGCTTCCGCTTCATCCATTGTTTTTTAAACATATCATGAGAATCTACAATATCAACTACCAGCGGCCTGTCATGTTTCATACGTAAAATTCTACCCACTGCCTGCGTGACATCTGTTCGCGGAGTAGCTAATATAAGCGTAGTTAAAGTTTTAATATCTAGTGCTTCCGCCGCCATCGCATAAGTGGCAATGACCACTGTTTTGGATTCCGTTTCTTTTAAAGCTTCTTTTTTCATACCGCCGACATAAAAACCTACGGATGCTATATTTCGGTGCTCAATTGCATTGTGCAAATAAACTAGTAAATTTTTGTTATGTGCTAAAATCATAATTTGTTGGTTGGGTTTTTCGGCCATTTCTCTCTGCAACATGGCTAGAATAAATTCACTTCTTCGGTTATATGTGCATAGTTTGGAAATCATTGTGCTAAATGCCGGATTCCCGCGATAATCAAACACGGTTTCATTAAATTCCTCGTCTTCTGTTTTATATTCAATTGCTTTTACCAAAACACCATCATCACCTTCGCGTTTCTCTTTATAAATAATATCGCCAAGAAACATTTTAAAAACACGGGTAAGTCCGTCTTTTCTTTGCATCGTTGCACTTAAACCCAAACAATATTTTGTGACTATTTTTAAAAGCGATCGACTAAATACTTCTGAACTAATATGATGACATTCGTCGACAATGGTTAATCCAAAGCTGTCAAACATGTCGTTCGGATATTCTTTCATAGATAATGATTGCAGCATACCAATGACAATATCTTTATCTTCAATATCTATTATTTGCCCTTGTATTTTTCCGACCCGAGCTTGAGGTAAAAATTGTTCAATTCTCTCTAACCATTGATCTACTAAAAATCCTTTGTGAACAATAACCAGTGTTTTCTTTTTCAACTCGCTAATTAATTTCAGAGCAATAACAGTTTTACCACGACCGCAAGGCACTTCCAAAAGTCCCCCGCCGCCATCCACATCATTAACATTTTTTTTATAAATATTTACAATATTTTCTTGATAATCGCGCAACGAACCATTAAACGGGACGGATATATTCTCTCCGTGTGCAATTTTTAATTGATTAGGAACGCCAAATGTTTCCACGCCAAAGAAGCGTGGCACATAAAGTTTATTTTGTGATTCGCGATATATAGGAAAAGCGGGAGGTTGCACCGGTGATTTAGGAATATAGGGGCGCACATTTAATTCCTCGCGCATATATTGTTGTTCTTTTACAGTAATTGTTTTTTTAATAATAGTGTAACCTTTATGACCTAAGTATGTTTCTTGGGTATTCGACATAAATAATAATATGGTGTTATGTTTAGATATATTTTTATTATATTCTCTCCTTCTCTCCAATGTATGGAACACTCTTAATGAGATATCATATTACTAAGTAACTATAGGATACCTTATAGAATTGCAAATAGCCAACTTGTGAAATATATTAGAGAGAATAACCACCAAGAAAAAAAAATATAGTAATATGATATACAATGAAGCTTCTTAAAAACTTCCTCCAAGTAAAAGAAAACAACCAGCTTGTTTTAGGTGTTGTGTTTATTGTTTACATTCTTATGCATGTGAGAACGCCGCATGCAATCGCACCAGTTATTGATTCTGCATTAGGCAAAGTTATTGTAGCAGCAGTTGCAGTGGTTGTATTTACGCAAAGCAGACCTGTTATTGGTGTATTAGGTTTAATAGCTGCTTACTTATTAATTCAAAGATCAAGTGTAGAAACAGGCTCACACGCTATACATACTGCACTCACTTCGGAGCGCGCTAAAGTGAAAGACTTTAACCGTTATAACCAATTCCCTGTTACTTTAGAGGAGGAGATGGTAAAAAAAATGGCGCCATTGGTAAAACACCCTGCGGCAAAAAATGCAAATTATACTCCTGTTTTAGACAGAACACATCATGCAGCTCCTGTAGATTACGAGGGTGTGGTTTAAATATACTACTTTTATAATAAAGTAGATTATTCGGTATGTAACATCATAGAATATTATAAAATATTTTATAATATTCTAAATATATTTATTTACCAAGAGATTATTGTTGTTTAGAAATAACAAGAATAGTTGTTGATCATAATGCTGTGCTACTCGCCGGCGTAGTTCCTTGTGATTTTGAACCAAATATTTTATAAAATGCAAAATCGCCAATCTTAAGAATAATAGCCATCAGAACAATCCCAATTAAAAATGTAACAAAATAATTGCTTAATATATTTTGTATGTGATATCCCAAATTTAAATCGGATTCACTTGGTTCTACTTCGACATTTGTTTCACCACTATAACCGGTTGGGGCACATTCTATATAGATTCCATCTCCTAAATCTTTAGTCGGTCCAGTTTTATTGTAAAACAATCCAGTGGAGTTTGTCTTTGTGGTAATTCCACTGGGTGAAACCACTTTTTTTAGTTTTTCATGTGTTCTGGTAGAAAGTAGTATAGCATCTTCCGGTTTAAAAACTACGTAATCAACATCTTGTTTTGAGCACAGCGAGGAGGCATATAGCAAGGATCCTTTATAAGAATAAAAAGGCTTATATGGGACAATATTATTTAGGGTAAATGTCGACATTTGAATATTCGTTTTATCTCCTGTTGCTGGTGCATCCTTAGCTATTTTATCAACAAGCATATCTAGGATTTGTGCATTCCCCATAGCAGAGACACCTGTTTTAATGGGAATACAAACAAGTAGTTGTTTTCCAGAGGTATTATCTGTATGAGAAATAACTAATTCACCTATTGTACTAACATTTCCATATGTATGAAGTGATGGTGCATAAATTCTAAAATCATCCACATTATATTTTCCGGCATTAAACGTAACAGGTTGCATTTCGGTTTTATCACATTTAAATTTAATATACTTTGTTTTATTCGTGACGGCTAAATTTGTCATAGGATATAGGAAAGAATAATTGCATTTATTATCACAGATATTTTTTGTGTTTTTAACAATATTAATTGGAGCAGTGCATGCCATTATAATAACTTTATAATAAAATAACTTTGTAATAAAATAATATTACCTAAATTTATATATAATGAGACTTTCCCGAAATAAAATAAAGAAATTATTGTTAGGAAAGAATCAAAGTCGTCATAAACTTCACACGAATAAAGGTAAGAAACAGAAACGATATATGTCAAAAAAACGGGGTGGTGGTATAAATTTGCGCAAAAAAACATTGAAACGCAGAAAGAGAAAGCGTAGATTTAAAGGCGGTGGCGAGATGGATAACGCGGCGAGAGTGCGTGCTCTCCGCCTCGAAGGCAGAACGGTGGCGGACCAGCGGGAGGATAGGAGGACGTTGCGCGAGCTGCTGCTCGGCGGCTACACGGTGGACGAACTGGTGGCTGGTAAATTCATTAAAGATGAGGTGGAGAAGACGAAGACCTCGCTCGTAGCCAATGGCACGGTCTTCGACGACCATGGCCGCGCGAAGCCGGGCACGCTGGCGGAGGGTGCAATGGCGGAGCGCACCGCGGCGCAGCTCGCGGCGCAGCGGGGGATGCGCGCGCTGGCGGCCGTTCGCGTGGCCATGGTGGCGGCGCTCGCCCAGGCCATGGAACAGCAGGGGCTCGATGAGGAGGACGCGTCGGACTTCCTGCATAACTCGTTCGGGCATAAGCTGGAGCAGCTGGCGGAGATTGAGCGCATCAACACGGATGATTTGGTCGAGAAGCTTTGGGAGGAAGCGGACGAGGCAGCGCCGGCGGCGGCAACAGCAGCAGCAGCGGAGCCCCAAGCCGCGGCGGAGGCTAAGGCTGCAGCGGACGCGGCAGCAGCGGAGATGGTGGCGAGTAAAATGGGCAGCCGATGGCGCGGTTACAAAGGGCGTGCAGAGGCGAAGAAGGCGGCAGCGGACGCGGCGGCGGCGATTAGAATTAGCA
>MDTD01010178.1_pt1 | contig 11775 bp, 10 predicted proteins | sample 811221 | NCBI WGS metagenome assembly MDTD01 (sample SAMN05326646, study PRJNA326480) | marine metagenome | isolation source: seawater | place: Pacific Ocean: South West | collected 2011
CAGTTATGCCAATTTGGCATACAAATCCCCCGAATCCTATGCCAATCTGGCATATTCACCCTATGAGCAGCACAGTTATGCCAATTTGGCATACAAATCCCCCGAATCCTATGCCAATCTGGCATATTCACCCCATGAGCACGCACTGCTCAAGCCATTTGCGCCAGGCTGACTATCGACCCTGCTCTAGCTCAAGATAATCCACCGTCACATCACCAGGAACAGGGAATGAACGCAGCCCCTTCTCTATCTCCGGCAGCTTATCCAGGTCGATGGCATAAATCTCCACCTGATCATCACCCTGTCTGGAGTCCGGTGTTTTCCAAACCGCCAGCTTTCTCCATTCAGCCGGGAAACCACCATTTTTCTTGAAGAACCTTTCATAGACAACCGCCATCTCGCAGCCCTTATCCCGGGCTATTTGCCCAATAAATGCCTGGTTAAATTCTCCCCGGTGCTTAGCCTCCATAACCTCGTTCGAGGCCAGCGCGAAGAGGTCGACGATTCGCAGGTTGTCATTAAAGAATGAGATTGCGCCGATATCGTTGATCACCACACCGCTGTCCTTAACGCAAGCAGGAATCAGATGAGCCATCTGGTACTGCTGCCGGTAAAGACCATAGCTAGCTGGAACAGTTATCAGATTTGCCTGCACAGCCCGGGGAGCGAGAAAGAGACTGCCGACCACGACAGCAACTAAAGCGCTTCTGAGAGAGCTTCCGGCAAGAATGGCATCTCCTCTGTCAGACCAATCTTTCAAAGAGATGACTACCGCCACCAGGACCAGCACAAGAAAATACGCTTCATACCGAAACATCCAACTCACTCTTGCGGTGGTCAGATGAATCATCATGGTCAAAATCGAGATCATAAGCCAGTAGTCAGACTTTCTCAGAGCCTCGGCTTTCAAAAACCAGATAAGCCCCTGGGCAAGAAGCAAGCAAGCAACGGCGCAAGCCAGATAATGACTGCTTTTAGACAGGACAAGATTTACTGAGGTGGAAAAACAATCACTCAAAAGAGACCCGGTTAAAAACACCGGAACAAGAGCAAACAAAAGAACACGACTGAGCAGCCCCAGGCGCCCTTCAAGGCTCTTACCGGCCACTCTGGATGACACCATCCAGACAACCATAACAAGGAGCCCCATGGACCAGGAATCGCATAGCTCGGTCCCGACAAAATCGATCAATCCAAGATCCGATGCCGAAATAGGTCCGCCCATGGAGTGCTCCACAAACCCGGTTCTTCCTTTCAGCAAAATTGAATTCGGCAGAAAATAAGACCCCTGACCCATGGCATAGAAACCGTACAAGACCACCGGCAAAGCTCCGGCAAGCCCCAGAAACAGCGCATCTAAAAAACGCTTCTTATAGGCAAGCAGAAAACATCCGATGGCGATTAAGAAAAGGGATTCATATCGAGTGGCACTGGTTATAACGGCGCTGGAGTAGAGGCACAGAGGAAGCGCTTTCAGCCTGGGCTGATCCGCCAGGAACTCTGTGAGAAAGAAGACAAACAAAAGCACAGTAAACATATGCAAACACTGTTCCATTCCCACTACGCTCAGACAGGCCAGGGGAGCAAAAAGGCTAACCAGAACTAGACCAAGAAATGCCACACCGGTTTTCATACCGGTCCTGGCAAAAAGATAAGCTACCAGCGCGAGACTGCCCAGACTGAAAATCAAATTGAGAACAAGGGGGTAGAGTTCATTGCCCGAACTGATTAGATGAGCAACGGAACAGATGAGGGTCCAGAGGTGAGCGCTGGAAGCATTGGAGAATTCAAAACGGGTTACGCCCCATACTCCAAACTCGGCAAGGCTCTTACCCATGGCCATGTAGATATAGGCATCATCGATGGGATATACCACCGACACCCCGGTTTTCGCCTGGATATCCGAAACAAGTTTGAAGGTATGGGCGAGATGCAAAAGCGCCACAAGAGTGAAGGGAAGCAGGAAATTCAAGTTGCGAAAAGTACTCAAAGCTTTTTCCAGATCACCCTAAAATCCGACGACGGCACGAAGCCGATGCATAGTTACTACATTCATGAATAATGTACCTGCTGAAGCTCTTTTTCTAATCTAATGACTGAGAAAGATGGAGAATTCTTTGTGATGTAAAGACTACAAGCAGATTTTGATCGGTTAAGATCTTTCCCCCGGCAAGGGAATTTAACCCCAGAGCAAGGAGCAGGCCATGACAGTAAGCACCAGAGTGAAGGCTTTCCAACTGACAGAGTTCAATCATCACAAAATCACCGCCGGGGAGGTAGAAGTTGGCGAACCCGGTGCTTTTGAAGTGCTGGTTAAGATGAAAGCGGCCTCTTTGAACTATCGCGACTTCCTTATCTCAAACGGACTCTACAATCCGAATTTGAAATTGCCACTGGTACCGTTTTCAGATGGTGCGGGCGAAGTCTTGAAAGTGGGCGAAAAAGTGACTGAGTTCAAGCCAGGAGATCTTGTTTGCTCGACATTTTTTCAGGATTGGATCGCCGGTTCCATAACGGCTCAGTCGGCATCTACAGCCCTTGGTGGAGAGATTGGCGGAGTGCTTCAAGCCGAACGGATCTTCCCGGAGCATGGTCTGGTCAAAGCGCCAAAAGGCTATTCCGCAGCCCAGGCAGCCACTCTGCCCTGTGCTGCCCTGACAGCCTGGAATTCACTTTTTGAAGCGGGCAATGTAAAAGCTGGTGACCAGGTGCTGGTTTTGGGAACCGGCGGCGTTTCTATTTTCGCCCTCCAATTTGCAAAAGCGGCCGGAGCAGAAGTCTTCGCAACCTCCAGCTCCGACGAAAAACTCAATCGGGTAAAAGCGCTGGGAGCCGACCACCTGATCAACTACAAAGAAAGTCCGGATTGGGAAAAGCCCATTTTGAAGGCGACCGAGAAACGGGGTGTCGATCATATTATCGAAGTAGGCGGAGCAGGCACCGTGGACAAATCAATCAAATCCATAAAGTACGGTGGTCACATAAGCATGATCGGAGTGTTGGCCGGCATGGGCGGTGTCGACCCCATCAAACTACTGATGAAAGCAATCAGGCTTCAGGGAATTTTCGTGGGCTCAAAAGAGATGTTCTCGAACATGGTGAGAGCCATAGAAGCAAATGATATAAAGCCCGTTATAGACGCTCAGACCTTCCCGGCGGAGAAAGCCGCAGAGGCAATTGACTACATGAAAGCCGGAAAACACTTTGGCAAAATTGTTCTGGAGTTTTAGCTCCAGAACCGTTTTCCAGAGGACCTACCAGAAAAGTCCGACTAAAGAAAACAGAACAGCCAACGCCAGCGAAATAAGCCAGAATGGTCCTCTAGAACTAATTTCTGAGGCCTGCTTGATTCTAACAGCCAGGTATTCACTTCCACCGGAAGCAATTGCAATCCTGTGAAATATCTCGATAGTCACTTTGCACACTTCGAAAAAAATGAGGACCCATAACGCTCTCACCAGCAAGGCAAGAGCAATGGGATGAGAAGTGACCGAAAGCACCAGGTAGAACGCATACAAGAAATAAACACCTAGGCCCGAAATGGCCAGTAAGTGCCAGATCTTCAAGTCCTGAAATGTGACATTCCTACTCCAATTCACAACGAACACCTCAGATAAAAAACAACCTACCGCCAGAGGAATCCGACCAGGCCGAAATAAAGCATAAGGCCAAGACCCAGGAACCAGAAAGGTGCCACCTGGACTCGTCTTAGAGCGCCGGCGAAAGATTCTCCCGCCCTGGAGCGATGCACTATATAGCCGCAGAAACCTATCAGTGCTGTGGGAATGTAACAGGCGTAAAACCAGATAATTGCTTGCAGCCCGAAAAAAGGAACCAGGGAAAGGGCCAGGACCGGAACCAGCCAGTGCCCGAGGACAACGTTCACCGCCGCACTGGTTACACAGTTGGCGGACTCCCACTTTTCGACATTGTAGTAGTTAGACATTTGCAGTACATCCTTACATCCATCTTATCCCATGACAGGAATAATCGGAGTTTTCCTAAATGTTCTGTTTAAGATCCATCACAACAATGACCCCATATACGATGCTGCCTGGATGCTCAACAGGGCGGATTCCAAGATCACTTTCGCAGTCCAGGCTAGCTAATACAAGATCCATCTAATCCCCAGGAATCATTACCTTTTAGACTCATCCTCGGGGACTACCATCTTCTCTTTTTAGACACCGCATCCAGTATTGAAATACCTCTCCGGCAGGATGCACAATCCGGTGACAAGATCAATACTAGAAGTGACCTCAAGAAAGGAGGTGGTTGAAATTCTAAGCAAATCAAACAAAGGAGCATGCGCAGATGCGTTCAGCCGCCTGGCACTCTAAGAAAATGCAAGATCGGCAGAATTGGGAGACTCCCAATCTCCTCTTGAAAGAAGGATATTTTAGTCCAGAATCAGGTTCGCAAAGGGTTTGAATGTTTTCCTGCGAAGGGCATGCGAAAGGGCGTGACGGTTTCGTCACGCCCTAGTGTTGTCTACTTTTTGTCTAATGCGGTCGATTTACCTGGGCAAGACGAGGAGTGACAACACCTGATCCGCCACCATCTGTGGGCACTTTTATCAATCCTGAGGTTACAAGAGTCCTGTACTCGCAGGCGAAGAAAGTCGTGGGAGTGGCACTTTCAAACACTCCTGACGGGCGATAAGGCTGTGCCAATCCTTCACTTTCGATAACACTGTTAAAACATCCAAGAAGCACCCGGGCACGCCTCAACTCTTCTCTCGAAACTCTCAAACCAGAGCCAGCCGCCAAGCCGGCACCATAACCAATACCACTGCCGAGGAGCATTCTCTCATATGCACAAATGGAAGAAGCATGGCTGAAGCACAGGGTCTTACTGGCAGGATCATCCAAACCTATTTGTATCAGTCCGGCTATCACGCAGTGAATATCCTCCAGGTATTCTCCATCAATCTGAACCTTACGTAAATCAGTTTTGTTTTGAACCACCCCAGACCCTGCCACACTATAGCCACGCCCGTTGAGCCTGCGCAGATGGGAGACGACTCGGGCATAACAGTACTGCTTATAGTTTCCGGAGCTATTTCCAGCCGCGCCATTTACTCTTTCACTATCAGAGGCGCTGGCACCGACGCAGCAGTAGAGGAAGAGTACCAGTAGAACCAGGAAATAGAAATAACGAGTCATCAGAGAACCCCCTTCGCCGGACGGAAAACGTTTGATATCCTTCCATCTTAAGGATTTTGAGAGGGCAAACAATGTGCAATTGCACAGTCTCAAAATAGAGCTAATTTCAAAAATGTTTGGAAATTTTGATTCAGGGTTTTTCCCCTTTACTTCCCGTCGGCGTGAATATAACGTGGGATTGGTTCCGCTATCGAAGACAATACAAACATGACAAAAGGAAATTTAGAAAACCGGAAACCCCGTTCAGTCAAAGTCAAAGAAGAAGAGAGCATCAGGGTTTTAAAAAGCACCGAGCTCATTGAAGAAGACGAAGAACCCGAAGGACATGTTAGAAACTCTCATCTATCTTCAACTTCAATACCTTTAGTAAAAAACCCCGACAATTCTATAGAGCTAAAACATGTCGATGAAAGCAAGTTAGAGACGACCGCAGCCGAGCTTATTCCCGGTCAAACCGTAGAAGACTTTGAGGTCCTGGAGCATTTAGGCTCCGGCGGCATGGGTGATGTTTTCAAAGTCAAACACATCGAACAGGAAGGCTTTTATGCCCTGAAGATTCTCAGGAAAGAACTTCTGCGAGACAGAGCCAGCAAGAAAAGGTTCGAGCAGGAAGCAAAAACATGCCGCGCACTCAATTCACCTTATATAGTATCAACATACGATTCAGGAATAACAAAAGACGGTGTCCCTTTCATTCTTATGGAGCTGGTGGAAGGGAAGAGCCTGGCATCCCTGCTAAAAGAGAATCGTTGCCTGAACAAAGAAGACTTCAGAGTGATCTTTGCTCAGGTGGCAGAGGCCCTGGGCTACGCGCATCAGTTCAAAATATTACACCGGGACCTGAAACCTTCCAACATAATCATCAGCAAAGATGAAAGGGGCAAACTCAAAGCAAAACTAGCCGACTTCGGCATCTCTCGAATTCTTCATGAATCCGATAGAGAAGAACAACAAGTCACCAAAACCGGTGAACTTATAGGCAGCCCTATCTATATGAGCCCGGAGCAGTGCACCAGCGCAGTCTATGACCAGCGCTCCGACATCTACTCCCTGGGAGTGGTTATGTACGAAGCTATCACCGGAGATCCACCCTTCGTAGGCAATAACGCTATATCCACGATAATGAAGCACGTCAATGACACTCCTAAACCTATTAACAGGCTGTCTCTCGGCGACGAAGAAGGTCAACTAATCGAACAGATTATCTTCAAATGCCTGGAGAAGGACCCGGAGAGACGCTACAAAAGCGCCATAGAAATCGGAATTGATATAGAAAGTATCGACTGCGACCCGGAAAACTTTGACAAACAAAGACTACTGACAAATTGCCGAAAAGACAAAATGCGGCGCTACCTCGACAGAAACGCACGGCTCCTCTTCATCAGTATATTTGCGACCCTGGCTGTCTCTGCATTGATTTACAAAGTCAAAGACGCAAACTACAAGCAGGCCCTCTTCAACAATCTGGTTACAAGAGCCGAAACCGCTTACAGCTATGGTGATGACGCCCACGGGCTATGGCTCAGAGCCTTCGATCTTGCCGAAAAGCTGGGCAAAGACAATCGGACGAAAGGCTTGATCATGCTAAACGCAGGCAAAATGAACTTCACGCCGGACAACCTCTTGCTGGTACCTTACCAGGGCACCAGAGGCACCAGCGAGATAGAGAAGTCCTACGAGTTGATAAGCCATTCAGGGGCATCAGGACTGGAGAAACTAAGAGTTATGCAAAATCTTGCCAATTATTACGTGGCAAGCAATGAAGCGGCTTACAACGAGTCGTTCTACTACTCAGCAGATGAGAGGCAGGAAGCCTTCAAGATCAGGGACAAAGGAATTGAAAAATCGGTGAACCAGGACTATGTCGGTGCCACCAAATTTTTTGAAGAGGCTTTCAAGAAAGGCGCCATGGATGACCTGACCATAAGACACCTTGGAAATACCTATGCCGGCTCAGCATTCGAAGCGAAAAATCCAATGGCAAAAGTTGCGCTCTTTGAAAAATCCCTTCTCTACACCAATTGCGACAGCCATAGACTCTCTCGCTGGAAAAATCTGAACGAAGCCATGAAAGCCGCCGGGCTGGATCCGCTTTCTTATGAGGATCGACTGAAGCTGGGCAAAGTAGCAGAACAAAGAGGAGACCTGGAATCAGCAGCCCTTGAGTTTCACGCAGCCCTGGCTCTCAAGCAAGAGGATGGAGCAAAGACAGCCTTGATCCAAGTGCAAAAGCAGCTCTCTGACCAGCGCCACAAGAAGAAAGAACGAGTAGCAAACAGAGCGATTCCTCTGTTCGAAAAACTTCTGGAGCAGTTAGAAATCTACTACCCGGGTCCCAATACAAGTAGAACTTACCGAAAAAAACAGCTGGCAAAGTTCTACAAAGATCTGGGTGAGTATCAAAAAGCAGTGAACATCTACCAACCGCTTTTAGATAACGACTACAGAGATAAAAACCAAATGATGGTGGTGGACGATCACCTTGCCGACTATGTCGAATGCCTCTATCTAACAGGCGATGTGGATGGAGCGATGAGAATGGCCAACTCCTGGCTGGAAGTACTCGCTCCCGGTCCACCTTCATTCCCCGGAGGAGGCAGAAGAGAGAGATTGGTCAATATCGTAGCCAACTGTCACCTTCTTAGAGGAAGGTTCGATCTCTATGAAGCAGAGATAGCCGGCAAATATTGCAGCTATGAAGAAGTGCCGCCGGACGCTTTCACCAGCCTGCCCTATCACAAAACTGACTTTGGCTCAGGTCAATAGCGGTTGGGCACAAGCACACGATATTTATCTGGAGAATGCTTTCAGCCACTCTTTCTTCCAGAAAACCAGACAAACTTTTCCAACCACTCTCTCCTGGCTGACAAAACCCCAGACATGGCTATCTGCGCTGGCATTTCTATTGTCGCCAAGGACGAAAAGATGTCCCTCAGGGACAACTATGGAAGAGGAATCTCCGGCATAAGGACGAATAAAGTTACCTTTCAAATTGACTCCGGAGATACTATCCATCTGCATCCTGTCATAGAGAGGCGGCTCGGCCACATAGGGCTCATCCAGATGTTTGCCGTTTAAGAACACCCCTTTGCCTTGAACAATGCTGATGGTATCTCCGGGCAAACCTATCACTCTTTTGACGAAAGCCGGCGGATTCTCAGGCACAAAGGGAATGAACTGCCCCAGCCGGGACTCTTCATATACCTCGGTCTCTACCTTTGGCGGATAGAAGACCACAATGTCGCCATGCTTGAATTTATCACCAAAAAACTTAGTTACTTTCTGTACTAATATTCGGTCGTCCACTTTCAGGGTGGGCTTCATGGAGCCGGATGGAATAAACCTTGCCTCAGCGATGGTGCCTCTGAGAAAAAGACAGATGACTAGTCCGATCAAAAATGTCTGAACAACTTCTGTAAGAAGGCCTTTCTCTTCCTGGCTTTCTATCGACTCATCTTTTTCAATCCCGGTATCCATACCGGTATCCATATCGGAATCAATCTCGGAATCAATATCGGAATCACTTTCTGGATCTTTTTCGGAAAGTGCTTTCGGGTCTTCTACCATCGTCAACCTCGTAACGCTCAGAATTCAGTAAACACCTCATTATATGCGATAAAGAAAAACCGATCTTAAGAACATCTAGGAATAGGTAGGAATAGAGATGAATAGAGATGAATACACGAAGCTCAGTACCTGGAAATTCATTCGAAATATCGCGCGAACTTAGCTAACCAAAGCTCCTCAGAATGTAAAGGTAGTAACCAAACAGAAAAATCTTGAATTTACGCTAGTTAGCCCCTTATACCGATCCCATGTAAAAACCCAGGCAAATATTACGAAAAGCTATGTGGCAGTGATTATTGACGGTTGCCATGAGGAGCTGCAACTCTTATTTTATCTTCCGATTTCTTATTCACCCAGGAGCCTGAGCAAAACCTGAAAGCATTGCCTTAAGTCCATACACCAAACGCCGAAAAGCAACAATAACAAGTAGCAATGCTGCTCCGTCCAAATACAAATTCCCCCAGGAAATCGGAAAGATAGGCTCCTACTTCCCCTCGATTACGACTCCTCCGGTGCTGCTAACCAACATTCTTCACTGCAGTCCCCGGATGCATTGTCAGCATACACATACCGGCATAGATGCAAGGCGTCTATTAGCCAGGAAAAGGAAAACCTAGTGCACATTGAATCCATCATCGCCACCACCCTCATCGACAGCACTTCGATTGCGGCTGCCTGTTCCAAGCTGGAATCGGCAATGGAGGCTGGCAAGGCGATAGAGGTACTCTACAAAGAGTCAGAAGACTCTCACCTGGAAAGCAAAGAGTACCTCCCCGATGACTCGGAAGAACAGACCACCCGGAGCTGGAGCGATCCCAACCGGATGACCCCTGCCCGCATCGCCGGCCGCAAGCACAAGCGCGAGAAACAGCGTGTCACCGTCTTCGCCGGTCGCCTGCGCCTCAACGGAGCCATCGCTGCCATCGAAAAGGCCCGGAACGAGCTCATCACCGAAATCGAGAAGCTGCGGCTGGAGATCGATTCCTTCGTGGAAGCGAAATCTCCCTGGGATGCGGCTTCGGCAAAGATCAATACGATCTTCGCCAATCGCCTCTGCTACCGCGCTGACGAACTTCAATCCAAGCTTCGGTCGTCCCTGAGGTTCTCCTCGGTGCAACCGCAAGTTCTCCGCGTGGCCGGTCAGGAGACGGATCTGGCCAAAGCCCTGAACGCCGCCTACGAATCGGACCTCCGTGAATGGGTGGTTATGTACAGCGGTCATGGCTCGGCATTCCGCTACGACGAAGGGGATGGAAGCAGCGTGCCTTCCGGCCCGCATCTCTCCTACGACGAAGCCTGCCGCCAGGCATCCGACTGGATCGGCTACGCCGACACCATCGGGGGCGACGCCCAGCTCTACAATGTCCGCACCGGTGAAACCGTGACAAGTTTCATCCACCCGAATTACACGTAAGTCCGGTGTAACTCGGGGCTAAAGCACTAGCTAATTTCTAAGTTGATTGAGAGGCACCGCTCAATTTATTGACGGTGCTTTTCATTCTAATCATTATCTCTTATATCTTATAGTTATAGGAGAGAGAACCACAGAGACTAGAAATGAGGCTGAGGTTGAATCGTTTTATTTCTAGTCCCTGTATTGGCTGGCTTCTACTTTCATCGGGTCAAATTTTTTGGAACTTGTTCTCTATATTTCCGCGTCACTCTGATAAGAAAAAATCATTACTGTCGCTAGAAGAACAGATGTAATAGCTAACAAGTCAGTCAGTGATATGAATGAATCCCACATGTCTATTACCTCTCTCGACTTCGGTTCCATGACCTGAACCTAGCGGAAAGGACTGCTAATTCAAAACGCCACCTCAGAGCCACCAATTCCCCGGAGACCCCTTCCCTGAGGGAGTTTTCAGGAACGCCCCGAAAAATGCACAGGGACAAAAAGCAGAATTTCTCAGGATCTTGACCTGGCGCTAAGGACAACGCTCCCCTTCGCAAAGCTCGCGTGAACCATGAAGAGCTAATCCCAGGAGCCTGATCCTGATGCCGGATACAGGGCTCACCATCGAAACCCAGGTCTGTAAACGATTTCCAGCTATAAACCTCACCTAGCGAAGGGAATAGACAGATCTCTAATACAAGCTCCGCAAGCCGGGGGAAAGCGCTCCCCAGAGAGGCATACAGAAGCTTCTACCTACCTGGTCAATCGTCTATGCTCCAGAGACCACACCTGCCCCAAACTTTGTCTTCCTGAATCGGAAAAATCTATCATTGGAACATACTCAACCATTCATTTTGCCAGTACCCAGAACTCTAAATCGAACCAGACAATACTATTTCCAGAAGATCCGCATCTGACCCAGCACCATCCAACGATGAAGCGTTGAGACCCGGCCAGGAAAATGAACCAACAAATTTTACTCAAATAGAAAGGAGTTCCCATGGACCTTTTCATCAGCACAGCGATCACTTATATTAAGCCCTTTGCCATCATCATCGGTATCGGCTCTATTTTGATATTCATAAGATTTATTTTCGACTACGACAAAATGAGAGCAAGGGCCTTCGATGCCTATGGAGCCTTAAAAGAAGAGCTCAACCGACTGACAGAGGCATCTTCGTGCCATACCTATCCAAGTCGCATGATTTCTACTGATCCAATGGAGCCAATGGAGCCAATGGAATTAACGGAGCCGACAGCTCCGGCGGACCTCGCGTATCTTGAAGCCAATGAAGCAAGCAGACATTTCTCTCAGTTGTTGCTCAGAATGCGTGCCAGAGAGAAGCAATATTCCAATCGACTCTACGCGCTGGAGGAGATGTACAAAGGATTCGCCCTCCTAAACCGTGTCAACAAAGGGACAGGAGAATGGCTTACTCTAGCAACCTCCATAGAGACGACCCTGGAGGCTCTTCGGAAACACGCCCAGGCTTATAAGCTCGAATCCCCGCTCCATTGCTAAGTCAAAAAGCCAAGCTCTGAAGATCACTACAGAACGGCGGGTCACTCTGTTGTTCTGTAGTGTTCAAACCCCATTATTGAACTGATACAAAGAAGAAAGTCTCGCCAAGATTTTTTCTCAACTTC
>MDTD01103865.1_pt1 | contig 11775 bp, 9 predicted proteins | sample 811221 | NCBI WGS metagenome assembly MDTD01 (sample SAMN05326646, study PRJNA326480) | marine metagenome | isolation source: seawater | place: Pacific Ocean: South West | collected 2011
CACTTGAGGATATTTATACTGCGGCGGACTTCATCACCGTGCATATGCCGATGACCGACGAAACCCGCGGCATGCTGAACAAGGACACGTTCGCCACGATGAAGCCAAGCGTCAGACTGCTCAATTGCGCCCGCGGCGGCATCATCAACGAAACCGACCTCTGCGAGGCACTGAAAGAAGGCACAATCGCCGGTGCGGCGCTCGATGTTTACGAAAGCGAACCGCTCGCCAAGGACTCTCCACTGCGCGGTTGTCCGAACCTGATTTTGACACCCCACCTCGGCGCCAGCACGGTGGAGGCGCAGGACAACGTCGGCCTCGAGGTCGCACAGGGGATCTCCGACTATTTACTGCATGGCAGCCTGATGAACTCCATCAACATGCCCAGCCTCGACGCCCAAACATCAGCCAAGGTGCAGCCGTACCTTCGTCTTGGTGAAAAAATGGGCGTACTGCTGGCCAAACTTGGCCAAGTGGGCACCGAACGGCTCGCGATCACCTACGGCGGCCTGGCCACCGAGTTGCCCGGCGACCCGATCGCCCGATCGATCATCAAGGGCTTTCTCGGCGCGGCCGAGGGAGAGGAAGTCAATCTCGTCAACGTCCGATCCGTTGCCCGCGATCGCGGCTTGGTGCTCGAGGAAATCAAATCCAATGAGCAAGTGGATTTTCGCGAGTGGCTGCATATTCGCGCATGGGCCGGTGAAGAAAAAGTCTCCGTCGCCGGATCATTTTTCGGCCTCGCCCAACACCCGCGCATCGTTCGCCTCAACAGCCAACCGGTGGAAATAGTCCCGGATGGCATCCTGTTTATGATGACCAACAAGGATCGACCGGGCATCGTCGGCCATCTTGGAACCGTCCTTGGCAATCACGGCGTCAATATCGCTAACATGAGCCTCGGCCGTGACCGAGAGGGTGGCCAAGCGCTTACCGCACTGAACATCGACAGCGTCCCCCCGGCTGAGTGTCTCGCCGAACTTGAGGCCGACCCGGACATCGGCACCATACGCATCGTCCAGTTTTAGTCCGCTTGGCCAAGCGCTTGGCCAAGTTCTTCATTTGGCTCGCTCAATTTCCGCAGCGAGATACTCGGATAACTTTTTAAGGCGCTTGGGCACATTCACGTCTCAAGCACAGCTTGGCGCTCCATCGCGTTGGTCAAAAAAGTCGAGGCAGCATAATCGGCTAACCCGGAGGCATCCTGAATCGAGTCCGCCAAATCCGCTCCCATCGCCGACATGGCATCGTTCATCAATAGCTCAGGAGTAAGTGCATTAGACGCCATGATCGCGGACGACAACGATTGCGACTGTAATCCCTTCGTCCCGTGCGCCAATCGATCTTCGATCAATTCCCTCAACCGCCCCACCAGCACCGGCACAGACTCGGCCTCCTCCCCATCGTTGGGCAATACCTCCACCCTCTCCATCCGATACGGTTTGTAACTCTCAACCCCCAGACACCGAACTCGTTTCAAACCAAGCAGCAACAAGTTTGAAGTGCCATCCGGGGCATCCACACGCACCCGAACGAGGCCGACACCGACCACCGGCATCGGCTTTTCCTGTGCCGTCCAGGGACACTTCATGGCCACACCGAACAGTCGATGGGATACCATCACATCCGAAAGCATCCTTCGATATCTGGGTTCAAAAATGTGCAGTGGCAGCAGAAACTCGGGGAAAAGCGTCACATTCTTCAGAATCATTAACGGGATGGCCTCCGGGATTCGCATCCGAAAAGGCTAGTCGAACAGCCTGTTTTCACAAGTTTATCGTGTGATTTTGAGTTGCCATGTCGGCCGAAGTGTTCCACCATAGCCCAACTATGAAAGGAACAGGATTACTCATTTTGGCAATCTTGGCGCTCATCGGAGGAGCCGTCTTGGTGGTATTTCTCTCTAGTGCGAGAACTGAAATCAAGGATCATAAAAAAACTATTGCAGACCAGAAAGGCACAATCGAAACACTGACTCAGGAAAAAGAAACCCTTACTGCAAACACCACAAAACTGACTCAGGAACTCACTCAGGCCAAAAATACGATTACCGACACCGCCGAACGCCTGCTGAAAGCAAACGACGACTTCACTAAGCTTAAGTCTGAACACGACACTTTCATCGAAAAAACAGCGCAGGAGTTGGCCGCCAAGGATGAAGCAATCAAGGCTCTCAACGATGACTTGGCCGCCGCCAAGAACAAGCACCGGGATTACGACACACAAATCGACGACCTGAACTCCCAGATCGTCACCAAGGATCAGGAGATTGATGCCATCCAACGCCGACTCGAAGCGAGCGATGCCGACCGTGAATTTCTCCTCAAGCAACGTGACAAGCTCATCGCCGAAAAAGCTGAACTGGAGAAACAATTTCAGGACATCGCCGTTCTTCGCGAGAAAGTTCTCAAACTTCAGGGCGAACTCATGGCCTCAAGAAAACTGGAATGGATTCGTCGCGGACTCTACGGCAGCGCCCGTCAAAAAGGTGGGTCGAAGCTCATGAGCATGAGTCGCAGAAAAACGAAGGAAGACCCCACAACGAGCGCCGACTTGAACGTGGAGATTCGCCGCGATGGCACCGTCAAGATCGCCCCGACTTCCACCAACACTCCCCCTGATGGAGTGGCTCCATGACGCCGTCCGGGGTACTTCAGGACACTCACAATCGTACCGTCCGGGACTTGCGGGTCAGCATCACTGACCGCTGCAACTTTCGCTGCGCCTACTGCCTTCCAGAAACCGAGGAAGCGGCCAATTTCTTTCGCTCCAACCGGGCGACCGGCAATGCAACCAAACAGGAAACCAAGCTTGGCTATCCTTGGAAACCGAAGTCGCAAATCCTGACCCTTGAAGAAATCACCCGTGTCATTCGGGTCGCCTCTTCGCTTGGCGTCAACAAGGTGCGAATCACCGGTGGCGAACCGTTGCTCCGCCGGAATGTAGAAACTCTGGTGGATGACATTGCCGCACTCGGCACCATCAGCGACTTATCACTGACCAGCAACGGCACCCATTTCCCCCGCTTGGCCAAGCGATTAAAAGAGGCAGGCCTGTCCCGTATCACCCTCAGCCTCGATTCACTCGACCGGGACAATTTTAGAAAAATTACCGGCCGAGACGGACTCGACGATGTACTCGAGTCCATCCGCTTGGCCAAGTCGCTTGGTCTGACCCCGGTCAAGGTCAACGCCGTCATTATCCGGGATTTGAATGATCACGAAATCGAGGACTTGGCCAAGTTCGCCATTCAGGAACAAATCGTGATGCGAATGATCGAGTTCATGCCTCTCGATTCCGGCCGGGCTTGGCAACGCGACCACGTCGTCCCCGGTGAAGAAATAATACAGCGGATAAATGCCTGTTTTCCGCTCACCGCCCTGCCCTCACAGCATCCGGCGGAAACGGCAAACCGATGGTCACTTGGCGAAGGTGATGCCGAGATCGGAATCATCGCTCCGGTCACCCAGCCGTTCTGCGGTCAATGCAACCGCATTCGCCTTACCGCCGATGGCAATATCCGGACCTGCCTGTTCAGCGTCCATGAACACGACCTGAAACCGCTCCTTCGCGGCGAGGCAACAGACGACGAACTCGCTGCAGAGCTACAGCGAATCGTTTGGAAAAAGGAAACCGGACACCAGATCGGTCAACCCGGATTCGTCCAACCGGAACGCTCCATGAGCGGTATCGGTGGTTAAAAAAGAGTGGCGTTCCCCCGAAGAACACCTACCAATTGCCCAGCCCATGGATTTAACCACGAATTATCTGCGTTCCGTCGATACGATCGAAAACATCGACATCGCAATTCTCGTCAACAACATCATCCTCGACGCGGTCGGGCAGCAATCAAGTGACATCCATATTGAACCGTGGGAAAACACCATCGCCGTTCGCATCCGAGTGTCCGGAATTCTGCAGGAGTTGACACATCTGCCGCTCGAGTTGCTTGACCGAATCACAGGTCGAATCAAAGTCATGTCCGACCTCGTGACGTACGAGTCGGAACTACCACAGGAGGGCCGCGCGCCGGCCAGCCCGGAATTCGGCAACGTCGAGTTGCGAGTCTCCGTTTTCCCAACCGTCCGCGGCGAAAAGGTCGTGGTCCGCTTATTCGATCCGCGCAACCGAAGTTTCGACCTCGAGACGCTTGGTTTCGAACCGGAAACGCTCGAGCAATTCATGAAGCTCATTCGCCGGCCAAGCGGTTTGATACTTTTGAATGGCCCCACAGGCTCCGGCAAAACTACAGCCATCTACTCCGCACTCTGTCACTTGGTAGAAACCCATGGCCCCACCGTCAGCATTAGCACGGTGGAAGATCCGGTTGAATTTAACCTGCCGATGATTAGCCAATCGCAAATCAGCAACTCGCGCGGGTTCACTTATCCGAAGGCACTAAGGTCGTTGATGAGACAGGATCCCGAGGCCATCATGATCGGCGAGATACGTGATCCGGAGACTGCCTCCATCGCTGTGCAGGCCGGCCTGACCGGGCACATGGTCATCAGCACCATCCACAGCGACAGCACGGCCGGCGTTTACGCCCGATTGATCAACATGAACATCGAGCCGTTCCTGTTGGCATCCAGCATCGCCGGCGTGCTTGGCCTGCGCTTACTCCGCACGATATGCGAGCATTGCAAGGTCGAAACCCAGCCGAACTCAGAGCAACTTGGCCTGCTGCCGGATGATTTCTCGCAGGCAACCACGTTTTACACCGGTCAGGGTTGCGACCAGTGTGCCGACACCGGTTACCACGGCCGAGTGGCAGTCACTGAACTGCTTATGTCTGATGAGGTGACCCGCGAAGGGGTGATCCAAAAAATGCGAACCCGAAAACTCCGTGACTTGGCCATCGAACAAGGCATGACCACCCTTTGGCAAAACGCCTTGGCCAAGGTGCAACGCGGTGTCACGAGCATGGAAGAGGTCGTGCGCGTCGTTGCCGTCGACCAGCTATGATTCGTCGCCGCTTGGCCAAGCGCTTGGCCAGGCACAAAAAAAGGCGCCCCTCGTTTGAAGGACGCCTTTCGTTTAAAACTGCTTACCGATCCACCTTGGCCAAGCGTTTGTTCGAGGTGGCATCGTAGACCTCGAATTCCTCGGGATGCATCCCCTTTTCAGCCCGAAAGGAGATTTTCACGAGGTAACGTTTCTCCATGTCGATGAAGATATCCTCATCCTCGTTGCGCAACCGATCGAGCACCGAGGGATGCACGTTTACGCGCAGATTAAAATCGGCCTCCTGCTCACGACGCTGCTCGAGTTTGTCGCGTTTCTTGATGATCTCCCCGAGCTTGCGTTGGATGTCCACGCTCATTGTCAGTGAACTCTTGAGTTTGCCGCGGCCGCTGCAGTGGTTGCAGTCAGAATAGGCCGTGTCGCGAACACTCTCCGACTGGCGCTGGCGCGTCATCTCCATCAGACCAAGGTCGGAGATAGGCAGCACATGAGTCTTGGCCTTATCTTTACGCAGCCCGTCGCGCATCCGCTGGAACACCTCACGCCGATCGCGCGGCGCTTTCATATCGATGAAGTCGAGCACGATTAGGCCGCCGATATTGCGAAGGCGAAGCTGACGACAAATTTCCTCCGCCGCCTCGAGGTTTACCCGCAGCAACGTTTTGTCCTGTTCCTTTTTGTTGTTGTTCTTATTGCGATGACTGCCGGTGTTGACGTCGATCGCAACAAGCGCTTCGGTTTCATCGATAATGATGTAACCGCCGCTTGGCAGTGACACCTGCCTCAGGTATGCGGTCTCAAGTTGTCGAGTGATTCCGAAGCGATCAAAGATGGGTTCGGACGAAGCGTAACGATGCACCTTCTCAACGGATCGCTTGGAGATGCGCCCGATGAGATCCTTCACTCGGTCAGTCTCGGATGCGTTGTCGATGACAATTCGCTCGATGTCCTCGGTTAGGAAATCGCGGACTGTGCGCTCAATAAGATCCGGTTCCTCGAAGACACAACTCCCCGGTTGCTGGCTTTGCACCCGGCCGGTGATTTCCTCCCAAGTATCGAGGAGAATTTTCAGGTCACGGATGAAGTATCCTTTGCGCTGGTTTTGCCCAGCAGTGCGAATAATCACACCCATGCCATCCGGAATGTTCAGTTCGCGAACGATTTTCTTCAGGCGAGAGCGCTCCTCCTTGTTTTCTATCTTCCGGGAAACACCGGACTGCTCGGAGTTCGGCAGCAGCACAAGATAGCGCCCCGGCAGGAGAACGTTTGTCGTCACGCGTGGCCCCTTGGTGCCGATCGGCCCCTTGGTTACCTGAACGATCAACTCCGTCCCGGCAGGATATTTTTTCGGGATATCTTTGTTGGTGATCTTGGGCTTGGACTTTTTCTTTTTACCGCGATCAACCACGTCGTAGGAGGAATCGAGCGGACTGGGGATGATGTCCCAGTAATGCAGGAACGCGTTCTTTTCGTAGCCGATATCGACGAACGCCGCCTTGAGTCCATCCTCAAGGTTGCGAATTTTGCCCTTGTAGATGCTGCCAACCATGCGCGGGTCGTCCACGCGCTCGATGGTCAGGTTCTCAAGTTGCCCCTTGACCGTCACCGCAACACGGGTCTCCAGGGACTCCGCATTGACGAGGATCTCCTTGTGGGAGTGCTGTATCGGCCGGAATATTCCCTTCACCTTGCTGACAAATTTCTTCGCGGTGCGTTGAATTTTCTCCGAGACGGACTTGGCGGGTTCTTCCGGCAAATCAACCGGTGTAAAATCACCATCGCCCTTCTGCCCTTTTTTGCCACGCGATCGCCTGCCCTTGGGCTTGGGACCACCGTTGCCGTTTTCCTCGTTGCTGAGTTGACGCTGCGCCTTGGCCGAATCGGTATCGGTATCCGGCGGCAGTCCGTGCGCCTTGTTTTCGGCGCGAACGATTTCCTTCTCGTGTTGTTTTGTATCGTAGATTTCATCCTGCGGCGTCTCGACCGTCTCAACAGTTGCCCGGGCTTTGAGGCCGGAGCGGTCGGGACGACGGTTGAGGCCGCCGGAGGGTTTAAATCTCATGCCGCGCTTGTTTCCGCGGCGAAATGAACTTTTTTCAGCCATTTTTCCTAATATGATTGTTTATGTAGTTGCACGTTTTGCAGGACAGCAATCGCGATCAACGAGCTGAGCACGGAGGATCCCCCGTAACTCAGCAGTGGTAGTGGTATGCCGGTCACTGGCATCACCCTCAGGTGCATGCCGATATTCACGAACACATGGCAAAAAATGAGAGCCACTACTCCCACCGCCAGCAATTTGCCGAGACGATCCCTCGCCTCGGCTGCAATCTGCATTCCTTTAAGCAGAATGATCGTGTACAGCGCCAACACAGCTATGCTGCCCAAAAACCCAGTCTCCTCCGCAATGACGGAAAAGATGAAGTCATTGTGGGCCACGCCCCGTGGGAGATATCCCAGCCGGGTTTGAGGCCCTTGTCCCCACCCCTTTCCGGTCAACCCACCCGAGCCAACCGAAATTTCAGCCTGCCTTATGTTGTGAGTCCGCTCTCGCTGCAACTCACGGGCAGCTTTGCGCTCCGCCGGGGTGGCGTTTGACGGAGCGAAATCCTTGTCAAAGTAAACCAACAACCGTTGGCGTTGATATTCCTGAAGAGAGATGCGCCAGTCCGCTGGAAAATACAGCGCATTGATGATGACAAATAAAACCACCACCGTTGAAGCCCCAAGAAATTTACCCAAAAACCGAAGCGGCACACCGGCAACGAACATCATCGCAGTGCCGATTGGGAAAAAGACCAGTGACGAACCCAAGTCCGGTTCCTTCAAAATCAACAGGAACGGCAACGCCGTCATCCCGAGCGCCTTGAGAAAGACCCCGGGCATCAACATCTCCTCGTTTGGCCGGGTTAAAAAATCGGCCAAGGCGAATATAAACGCCAATTTCGCAAATTCCGAGGGCTGAATTAGGGTAATCCCCAAATCAAACCAGCGCTGCGCCCCGTATCGCACCACCCCGACTCCGGGAATCAGCACGAGAATAAGCAAAATAATAGTCACCCAATACGCCGCCCGTGCCCAACCGGCCAACCGATGATAATCCACAACGATAAAAAACAATCCGATCGTCAATCCCACGGCGTAAAAACTTAGCTGCCGGAAAAAGTAGGTGTTGAGCAGTGGCTCAATCTCGTACTGATCCATCGCCGCACTCAGGATGAATGTCGCCCCAAACACCATCAACCCGACCAAGCTAAGCAGGAGCAGGAGGTCGACGCGCAGTTTACGAATGTGAAGAATGAACGACTCCATCAGCGTTTGGCCAAGCGAGGCCCTCCTTTCTTGTCACGCTGCTCGATTTCCTGAATGGCCCGATAAATCCGCCCGGCGATCGGGGCGCACGTGGTCCCTCCAGACTCTCCGCTCTCCACCATGACTACGACGGCATATTTCGGCGCCTCCACCGGGGCAAACGAGACAAACCAAGTGATGTGATCCGTCCGGTACAAACGCACCCCTGTGCGAGGATGAAACTTTCCTGTCGGCACCTTTTTTTGCGCTGTGCCGGTTTTACCCCCGATTGACATCCCCCGCACTCTTGCCGCACGGCCACTGCCATCGCGATCGTCCACATCTGCCAACATCGCTTCATGCAACAACGAAACCGTCTCCGGTTTTAGGTTTAAATCCGCCACGACCTTCTCGGGAATGATTCTGTTCTGCGCTTGGCCAAGCGCGTGGGGGGAGTTCATCCGCAAAACCAAGCGCGGTTGCATCAGCTTCCCGCCGTTGGCCACAGCCGAGGTCATCACCGCCATCTGCAGCGGCGTCACGGTAATTTCCCCCTGTCCGATGCACAGGTTTGCCACGTCTCCGGCGGACCACCGCGAGCGCTTGCCGTACTGGTCGATTTTTTTGAATTCGTTTCCGCGTGGAGGATAATATCCGCCCCCTTCCCGGACTGGACTGGGAATTTTTTCCCCAAGAATCGACCAATCCTCCATGGTTCTTTTTCCCAACCGAAAGCGGTTCCCCCAATCCAGCAGGATTCGTTTGCCCTGCTGCCACTGGTCAGTGCGGCCGTCCGGCGTAAGCGCGTAGTGGATGAAATACGTATTGCTCGAACGCTTGAACGCCTTAACGAAATCGTAGTCGCCCGGCGGGGCGGTATCGTCCAGCGTGTAATTTGGGTAGAGTCTCTCGTTCCGAAAAAAGCCCCGATTGTACACTTTGTCTTCCGGGTCAAGGATGCCTTCCTCAAGGTAAGCCACGGAGGAGATGATCTTGAAAATGGATCCCGGGGGATACGCCACGCCTCCGCTACCGGACGCCCGATTGAGCCAACGGTTGAGGCGGCTGTCACTGAGTTGCGAGATTTCATCCCGTGAAAAACCGGAGATAAACTTATTTGAATCAAACCCAGGCCGCGACACCAGCGCCAACAGATCGCCATTGTTCGGGTCCATGACAACCACGGCACCGCGTGTCTCTGCGCCGTGTGATTTCAGCGCCTCCTCGGCGGCCAATTGAATGTCACGATCGATTGCCAACTCCAAATCCTGTCCGGACTCCGGCCAAGCCCACACGTCTTCACTCGTCCGGTAACTGATGTTATTGACCCGAATCGTCTTGGCCCCGGCCTCGCCGCGAAGTCGTCGATCAAACACGCCTTCCAGCCCGTCGATGCCGGCATAATCCGGCAGTCGATACCGATAAGGGAACGGAATCTCCCGGTCGTCCACTGGATCATCCTTCCGACGAAGATACCCCAATGTGTGGAAAGCCATGTCGCCGTTAGGGTATGTCCGCACCGGGTTGACTGACAAATCGACCCCCGGCACCCCATGGATCAGCTCCACAAACTTGGCTACCTGATCAGGCGACAAGTCCTGCATCACAGCCAACGGCATATAAAGTTTCTGGTGGTAATGCTTGTGGAACCGTTCCGGATCGAGCACCAGCGGTTGGCCAAGACGCATGCTCACCTGCATCGTCAGGTTGCTCACCACCTGATAACGGGCCTCCCTGCCGAGTTGCCTTTGTTCTGTGCGACCCAATTTGCGGCCGTTTTTCAAACGAAAATAATGTTCCCGAAAAAGGGAGCGCAACTCGTCGATGTAAACATGCACGTCAAACCGCAAGCGGTTCACCGCGAGTGGTTCACGATTTCTGTCCAGAATTCGCCCCCGGGTGGCAGGCAGTCGAATTGCCCGGACGGATTGGTTTTCCTGTTGGTTACGGAAGTCCGCAGCCGTTGCCACCTGCAGCTTCCATAGCTTGCCGACCAACAACAGCATACAGCAAAGGATGAAGATCACCATCAACCTGAGAGGAAGATCTTTGCTGCGCAGCTGGTCAAAAACAAACATGCCTAATCTTTGCCCCGCACGATCTGGCGATTTTCATTGGGCCAACGGTTCGGGTCGTATACCGGGTGGGAAAACCAGCCAACCAAGCGCTTGGCCAAGCGATCAAACAACGGCACGGCCGCGCCACAGCACAATGCATTGAACAGCGACCAAAGGCCCATCTCCCAACCAAGCAATGGCGTTTCCCCAATGATTTTCAGCAGACCAAGCTGCGTCAGCGGCACGAACAACCCGGCGAAGGTGCCAAGGTAAAACTGGGCCACGAATTCACCGCCGAGTATTTTTTCCCGGAAGCAATAGACCAGCCAACCGGCCGCAAACAACGGCAGGATACTGACCCCAAGCGGGTTGGCGGAAAGGCTATCCAGCCACAACCCCGCGAGTACGGCAGTGGTCGAGACATGCCCCGCCCCCATGCACAGGCCGACACATACCAACAGCGCCGGCGTCAGGTCCGGTTTAAATCCAAGCCAGAGCCTCGGGGCATCCAGATGGGATTGTAAAAAAATGAGCAGATAGGCACCCAACAAAAGCACGAGGATTCTGTTAACGCGACCCTGCATGTCAGTAATCGGTCAGCACTCGCACTTCCTCGAGTTGGTTTAAGTCTGCGTGCAGTTTGACCCGTGCCTCGATGTAAAGACCGTCCCGCGACAGCCACGAATCCTCCACCATGCCGACCGGAATTTCCTTCGGAAACGCCCCCCCCAAGCCGCTGGTGACCACCAATTGCCCCGGACGTACGTCGACATCGTTCGGCAGGTAGGTCAACTCGACCACACGGTAGTCCGAATTGAATTGCCGGGGTGCCACGATGCCGCCCTGATTCCTTGATTCCTTGATGAGAGCAGAGAATCGGCAATTAGGGTCACCCGCCAGCACGGCCCAGGATGTCCTCGGGCCGACCTCTGAGATGCGCCCCACCAACTGTCCATCCGTCGAGATGACCGGCTGATTGAATCGCACTCCCTTGTCGCTGCCTTGATTCAGTTTGATTCGCCGCCACCAGTTGAATGCATCTCTGCCCACGACCTGAGCCAATTGAGATTTCCAAGGGATTCGCTGCGACCAAGCGACCGCCTCGCGTAGGCGCTGGTTTTCCGCCCGGAGTTGGGCATTCTCCAGTTTCATGTCTGCCACAGCCAACTCAGCCTGCACCGCTTGGCCAAGCGCTGGGTTGTTGGGGGAATTTACCGGGTCTGTGGAAGCCGCTTGGCCAAGCGATTGAACCATGCTTTGGCCAGCCGTGCTGACGCCGATCACTGGAAGGAAGAGCCCCCCGATGGCCGACTTCAGTCTGGCCCGGGCACTCTCCGGCAGGAGCAGGAGCAGGAACACGGTCAGGAGCACTGCCCCGACCGCTGTCTGCTGCGATCTATAAAAAAACTGTTTCATCCCGTCTCTCAACGGGACGAACGCACGTTATTCGCCGCTGGAGGAA
>MDTD01147104.1_pt1 | contig 11775 bp, 14 predicted proteins | sample 811221 | NCBI WGS metagenome assembly MDTD01 (sample SAMN05326646, study PRJNA326480) | marine metagenome | isolation source: seawater | place: Pacific Ocean: South West | collected 2011
GAATGGGGTATTGGTGGCGCTGGATAGTGCCCGCTTTGCCTCCACTCTCAGTATCCTGATGGCATCGGGTGTGCCTTTGATCCATGCGCTGCGTATCGCGGGTTCGGTAATGAATAATTTGGTGCTGCGCGAGGCGAGTGGGGCCGTATCCGTGGCGGTTCAAGAAGGCGCTAGCCTCAGCAGGGCGCTTTCGCAGGAACCGTTCTTCCCTCCCATGATGGTTCATATGGTGGCCTCGGGGGAAGTCAGCGGTGATCTGGAGACCATGTTGGAGCGCTCGTCGACCAATCAGGAGCGCGAACTCGAAATGACTTTAGGCACCGTCATGGGGCTTTTTGAACCTGCGATGGTGGTGATAATGGGTGGGCTGGTGCTGACCATAGTCCTGGCGATTCTGCTGCCGATCTTTGATCTCAATACGATGGTGAGGTGATAAACCATGAGTAACCGTGCGCAAAACAAATTGAGAGGTTTTTCGTTAATCGAGATTCTCGTCGTGCTTGTCATCATGGGTCTTTTGATCAGCGTGGTGGCGCCCACCGTGTTGAACAGCGCTGACGATGCGCGGATTCAAAAGGTTCAGGCGGACTTCAAATCGATTGAGACTGCGCTGAAGATTTACCGCCTCGACAACTATGTTTACCCGACCACAGAGCAGGGCATCGAGGCGCTCATTACGCCGAGCACCCTTGAGCCAGAACCCAGGAATTTCAAACAAGGCGGTTATCTGGCCGAGATGCCGATGGATCCTTGGGGGCGCCCGTACCTTTACCTGTCGCCCGGTGAGTACCGAGATGTTGATCTTTATTCGCTCGGAGCAGATGGGCTACCGGGCGGCGAAGGTCAAAATGCGGATGTTGGTAACTGGAACGAGGCCGACGCCTAGGATATCGGCGCGCGCAGGCACTTTTTTACGTTATGGGTCGTTGATGAGGGGCTTCAGTTTGATCGAGCTGCTGGTAGCGGTTTTTGTCATTGTCCTGCTGACGGGTGTTGTGAGCCTGAACGTGGGACGAGGGGGAGCCGATATCTCCCTCGACTCGGAGGCCCGGCACCTATCGGAGCTTTTGTCCTTCGCCAGTTCAGAGGCGGGGATGTCGGCATCGGACCATGGTCTGCTACTCAACTCTGCGCCATCTGCTAATCCTCGCCGCTATGAGGGCCATTGGCTGAGACGGGTTGATCAAGGTTGGGTGGCGCCGCGCGCCAGCACCGACGTATTTGCCGATCTTCGCCTGGCCGAGGGTTACGAACTGCGGCTTAGCCTTGAAGGTCAGCCCGACATCGAACTCGCCCCTTATGACCCTGACCTCAAGCAGCCACCTCAAGTGGTTGCATGGGCGGGCGGTGAGATGACCCCGGGGGCACTGGAATGGTTGGACAGTCAAACTGGGGATGTGCTCTATCGTCTGGAGTGGGATCTGCTCGGGCGGATGGTACTGATGCCCAAGGGCAGTGAGCTGGATACACGGAATGGCGGGTAGTGTGAGGAAAGCCATCGTAATGTCGCGCGACCGAGTCGGCCGTCCCCGTCGTGATGGCTTCACGCTGGTTGAGGTGATGGTGGCGCTGGTCGTAGTCGCCATTGTGTTGCCGGCGCTGTTGCTGACATTATCCCAGCAATTGGATGGCCTCCGGTATCTTGATGATCGTGCTCAGGCGCAATGGGTGGCGGCAAATCGGCTCGCAGAGTTACGTCTGGTGCTGGACGCGAAGGGCACACTTCAGAGCGGCACAACGTCAGGTAGCGAGCAGATGGCCGGTCGGGAATGGCACTGGTGGAGCGAGGGTACCGAGACCCCCGTCCCAGGTTTCTTTCGCTACGAAATAGCCGTTTCCGATCGCCGGGATGGGGACGATTCGCCACTCCATACCCTCGACGGTTACCTGGCTCAGGGAGGAGCGCCACGTGCGCGATAAAGGGCCCGCTCGAGGCTTTACGCTGGTTGAGGTGCTCATCGCCATGGCTATAACATCGCTGGTCGCTCTCATAGCTTTTAGCGGCCTCTCAGCGGCCGTGTCGGGTGCCGAAAGTCTTCTTGGCGCGGCATCGCGCTCGCACAATGTCCAACAGACCTTGGGTTTACTTTCGCGGGATTTGCGTCAAGTCGTCAATCGGCCGGTCGTCGATGAATTTGGGCAGCTTTCGCCCGCGCTGTCGGGCGGTGAGTTGGCGAGAACCATGCTGACAGTGACGCGTGCAGGATGGCACAACTCAACGGGCGCGCCGCGTAGCGCATTGCAACGCGTGCAGTGGTGGCTGGAAGAGGGCACCTTATGGCGCGGCTACTTTCCCGTTCTTGATCGCGCACCCGGAACCGAGGCCATAGAGACGCCAGTCCTCGAGGAGGTGACGCGCTTTGAAGTGCGCTTTCTTTCCTCACTCGACCTCGTCGACAGTGATCGTAACGATGTGATCGACCGCCGTGACTGGCAGGACAATTGGATCGCTGACCTGTCACAACCCGATCTGCTCCCTGCGCCACCCGTCGCAGTAGAGGTGGTACTAAATATCGCGAGTCTGGGTGAGATTAGGAGGACATATGTCTTACCCTCAGGGTGATACATCGTTGCCGCAAGCAGGCGCAGCACTGGTCGTCGCGATGCTGGTTTTCGCGCTCGTGGCAGCTTTGATGGTGGGCTTGCAGCGCGACTTCACGCTTATCCTGCAGCGGGGCACTCATCAAGTGTTCAGCGAGCAAACCTGGGCTTATCTGATCGGCGCGGAGGGTCTGGCGCGACTCGCGCTGCAAGCTGACAGCCGCGCCGATACGCGCGCAGAGCAGCCCTCTGATCATTTGGGTGAATTGTGGGCGCAACCCCCAAACCCCTATCCCTTAGAGGGGGGCGGCTGGATGCAGGGTGGTATTGAGGATCTGCAGGGTCGACTTAACCTGAACCTGTTGATTGATTCCGCGGCGAGTAACGCCGGCGAGAGCGGCAGTAGCGTGCCCGGCACATTTGAGGCTGACTCAGCGTCTGGAGAGGTCGAATCGGTGCCCGCAAACGCGACGGCTGAAATGCGCTGGAGCCCCGCCCAAAAAATCCTCATTCGGTTATTACAGACCCTTGGCGATGCGTCATTGCCACTTGAGGAGGCGATGGCGTTGACCGATGCCATCACCGACTTTATGGACGCTGATGGACAGCGCCGCGAGCGCGGTGCTGAGGAATCGGAGTACCGATATGCCGACTTTCCCTACTTGCCGGCCAACCGTGCGCTTGCCAGTGTGAGCGAGTTGCGTGCGGTTCAGGGTATGACGGCAGTGGTTTATCAGGCACTGGCGCCTCTGGTGACGGTCTGGCCGGAAAGCGGTGCAACCGTGAATATCCTGACCTGTCCCTTGCCTGTCCTACGCGCTCTGAATGCCGACGATCAACTGGTTCCCATCGCTCCGTTAGAAGCCCAGCGCATCGATACGCTGCGCCGGGAGGAGGTATTTACACGTGTCGAGGATTTTTTGGCTGATCCTGCGCTGCAGGGTCAGCCGTTGCGTGAATTGAAGCCACTGCTGGACATCAGAAGCGACTGGTTCGTGCTCGATGCTGCGGTAGAACTCGCTGAGCGCGAACGACACTTATTCACGGTACTGCGGCGTAGTCCGGAGCAGGTACTCGCTGTTTTTCGTTCAGAGGGCGAGCTATGATGAAGAGCCACCGTTTATTCATGACCCAGTCGATTTAGCATGCCCGTCAGATGAGCACGGAAAACGTGAACATAGTGAGATTCGAGGAGGGGGCAGCTGTGCTGCTGCGGCCTGGGCACGCTCCTGCTGCTTTTGACCTCGACGAGCAGCCCTTGCCAGAAAATGCCGTTGTGGCGCTACCTGCAGACCAAGTGCGGAGTTTGACGGTGCAGATCTCCCCTGACGAGGCCAAACATCTCAGGCAGGCGCTGCCCTTCATGTTGGAAGAGTCGCTGCTTGACGATGTGGATGCCCTGCATTTTGCCCATAAAAAACTGGACGATGCGCACCACGCGGTGGCGGTGATTGACCGGGAAACGCTGACCCACTGGGTCGCGGAAATGCCCGAGCCACTGCAGGAAAAACCTTGGGTATCCGAGGCATTGTGTTTGCCGTGGTCTGACAACCACTGCACATTGGTTTTCGAAGATCAGCATGTTCTGGTTCGCTGGGGGCGTGGTGAAGGCGCCCGGGTGGAGCCCGAACTCCTCAGTGCCCTCTTGGAAAGTCTGCAGGGGATCTTTTCTGTCTGCGTGGCTTATGGTCGGGATGAGCAAAGCGCGAGAGGCCTGCTCCCGGATTCGATCAATGCGGTGTTGCAATGGCGGCAGGGGAGCCTGTCCGAGGCACTCTTGTTGGCGGATGCCACGATGCCGGGCCCTGATCTGCGGCAGGGTGGCTTTGCACCGAAATTTCCATTGATGCGTTGGTGGAATCTATGGCAGCGCGTGGGAGTCGCAGTGGGCTTTGCCTTGATTCTGAAAACGGGTGTTTCAGTCGCGGATTACCAAATCCTCAAAAGCGAAGATCTGCAGCTGCGCCAGGCGATCCAAGAGAGCTATCGGCGGATCAATCCGCGCGGAGCGGTTGTCGATGTTGAGAAACAGCTCAATCGCCAGTTGGCTGAGTTTGGTGCTGGTGCGCGGCAAACCGCCTTTACTCCTTCGCTTGTCACGTTGCTGGATGCGATGTCGGCAGTCCCGGGTATTGCGCTGACGTCTCTGAACTACGGCGGTGGGCAGGACATGCATGTCAATTTATCGGCGCCTGATTTCCAGTCGGTAGAGCGTGTTCGTGAGCGGTTGTCGAAACGTCTTCCTGCGGCTGAGTTGGAGAATTCTAACGCGCGCGGTGACGGCGTTGTGGCGCGCATTCGGGTGGTGTTTCGCTAATGCGCGCGTGGTTTGAATCATTGTCCAAGCGTGATCAGTTCGCGCTTTGTGCGTTGGGCGCGGCCTTGGGGATATGGCTATTTGTGCAAATCGTTTTTGTGGAGCTCGATGGCCGCAGGGAGCGCTTATTAGATGGCAATGCGGCTCTGGCGCAACAATTGAGCCGAGTAGACCTGAAGGTGGAACAACTGACCGCGTTGCGCGCGGGCGGTGGCGGCAGGCAGGTTAACTTAACGCGCACCCTGAACCAGGCGAGTGAAGCGAATGGTTTGGCGGTGAAGCGATTGCAGCCCAACAGTCGTGGTGAGGTCCAAATCCGTTTCGAGGGCGTTGATTTTGATGGCGTCTTGCGGTTTTTGGAGCAGATCGAAGGTGCTGCCGATCTGACCGTGCTGGATGCCTCGATCAGCAGTGCCGGTCGCAGTGGCGGCGTGAATGCCACGTTGCGTATCGCGGGTAGCTGATCGATGGATTGGCTGATACAGCGTCGCCGCGGCGTGGTGATGGCTTTGCTGGCCGCACTGTTGCTTATGAATGTACCCGCCCGGGTGATGACGTGGTTGTTGCCCGACGAGGTGAAATTATCAGGACTATCCGGCACGTTCTGGTCCGGCCAAGCCGTGCGATCGTGGCTCATGGTTGACGGTCAGGCTGTGATGCTGGGTAAAGTCCAATGGCGTATTAGTCCGTGGCGGTTGCTGTGGAGCACACCCCTTGAGGTAAACGCTGAATGGGGCGACCAGCTCCTGAGCACACGGTTGGGTGTCGGTATCACAGGGCAATGGGTATTGCGTGATACAGGCATAGCGGTCCACCTCGATTCACTTCGTGCCCTCATGCCGCTCTATCTCAGTGGCAGAGCGACTGGAGAATTTGATGCCATTCGGCTGTCTCATGACAGCCTGGAGGAGGTCCGCGGTCGCGTGAAGCTTCACAACACCGCATGGACAGCCAGAAGTGGCAATATCCCCTTGGGTAGCTATCGAGTTGACATCGGCCCAGGGGCAGAGCGGGCCGAGGTGGGCGACCCAAACGAGAGAGAGGCCAACTCCACAGGCGTCAGGGATTTAAAGGGCGTGGTAAGCACTGAAGACGGCTCGCTCGTGCTCAACGGCACCATCACTTTGGCTGGGGCTCGCTATAGCATTGATCTGAATGCGACCGGGCCGGTGGCCAGAGATGAGAGTTTTCGGCGAGCGGTATCGTTACTCGCGACCCCGAATTCAACGGGGTTTGAGGTGCTGATCAGCGGTCAGCTCTAGGGTTGCCAACGCTGACAACGCACCGTAGCGTGTGTTGGTCTGCCAAAAATTCATGACGAAAGACCCAGCTGTGTAAGCATTCGCTGAGGGGTCAACGACGCAGGAGCCTCATTCATGGTCTCTACAGGAAATGCGGTGTGGTCTAGCCGCTTCGCTTTTATTATGGCTTCGGTCGGCTTTGCGGTCGGGTTGGGCAACATTTGGCGCTTCCCTTACGTCACCGGTGAAAACGGCGGCAGTGCTTTCGTCGTGATCTATCTTCTCTGCGCGATTGCAATTGGGATTCCCTGTTTGATGGCAGAACTGCTCGTGGGACGGCGCGGTGCAGGCAGTCCGCCTACCTCAATGGCAGCGGTGGCAAGAGAGTCAGGCAGAAGTGATCGCTGGAAGGTGGTGGGCGGTCTGGGCGTGGTCACGGCGTATACCATCGCCATTACCTATGCGGTGGTGGTGGGCTGGGTCCTTTGGTATTTGGCTAAAGCACTCTCCGGTGGATTTTCCGGCTTCGATGCCGCCACAGCGGAACTGACATTTTCGGGCTTGCTGGCGAACAACCAAGCCATGGTTTTATGGACTGTGATCGGCAATTTGATCGTGGGCAGCATTATTTATGCGGGCGTTACGGCCGGCATAGAGCGCGCGGTGACCATCATGATGCCGCTGATGTTTTCGCTTCTCGTGGGTTTAAGCATCTACAACTACTTCGCGGGCGGTTTTTTAGAGACGCTTGAATGGCTTTTCACACCAGATTTCAGCAAGGTAAGCGGCGCTACCTTTCTCGCTGCAGTTGGTCAGGCTTTCTTCTCTATCGGTGTTGGCATGGGAGGCATGATGACCTACGGCGCCTATTTGCCAAGAGATTTTTCCATTGCGAGGGGCGCCGGTACGATTGTGTTAGCGGATACGCTCATCGCGCTGTTGGCCGGCTTCGTGGTGTTCCCGGCGGTATTCCACTTCGGCCTCGATATGGCGAGCGGTCCGGGTTTGATCTTTCAAACGCTTCCGGTCGCTTTCTCCCAGATGCCAGGCGGCGCGGTTTTCTCGGTGCTTTTTTTCACCATGCTAGCGGTGGCGGGTGTGACGTCGATGGTAGGGTTACTCGAGAGCGTGACCAGTTGGACGAAAGAGCGCCTAAATACCTCGCGCGAGCGTAGCACCATCTTGGTTGTTGGCTCCGTCACCCTACTGAGCGTGATATCGGTCCTCAGCTACAACGTCTGGGAGGAGTACCGTTTGCTGGGTATGAACTTCAATGAGTTCACAGAAGCGCTGTACGACAAACTGTTCCTACCAATGGCGGGCCTCCTGGTCGCCCTGTTTACCGGCTGGTACATGCATCGCGATTTCAGCGCGGAGGAACTCCGTGACGATGTGCGTTGGTTCGGTCTGTGGCGGATTTTGACGAGATTTGTCGTCGTACCAGCGGTGGCTCTTATTCTGGTCACCGGGTTGGTGTAAGCATATGCTGATAACCGTTACGGACTGGCTGTGGTCCTACGTCCTAATCGGCGCCTTGTTGATCGTAGGTGTGCGCTTCACAGTGGGTTCTCGCGGCGTACAGCTTCGATTGTTTCGACGCACCTTTGCCGTGCTGAGCAATATTGACTGGCGGGGTACTGAGCGAGGCATTTCAAGTTTTCAGGCCCTCGCTGTCAGTGTTGCCGGACGGGTAGGTGGCGGCAACATCGCCGGTGTCGCAGTGGCAATCACGCTTGGTGGGCCTGGCGCGTTGTTCTGGATGTGGCTGATCGCACTATTGGGAATGGCCACCAGCCTGTTCGAGTGTGCGTTGGCTCAGTTGTACAAACAACGTAACGGTAAAGAGACTTTCCGTGGCGGGCCCGCCTATGTGATGCACCATGGCCTTGGCTGGCGAGTGCTACCCGTGATTTACAGTCTGTTGCTGCTTGTGACGATTGGGTTTGGTTTCAACGCCGTGCAGAGTTTTGTTTTGACAGCATCAATCCAGTCGGCGTTTGGTATCCCCCCCACCGTCAGTGGTGCGGTGATCACGGTAGTGATGGCAGTGATCTTATTCGGCGGTATTCGTCGACTCGCGCTGGTGAGTGAGATCGTCGTGCCGGCGATGGTGCTGGGTTATCTGGTGCTGGCGGTGCTGGTTCTGGCGCTAAACTTCACTGATATTCCACAGGCACTCTGGCTCATACTTTCTTCTGCCTTTGGCCTAGAGCAGGCCGTTGGGGGTGGCGTGGCCGCCGCGATCGCTCAGGGAGCGAGACGAGGACTGTTCTCAAACGAGGCTGGGCTGGGGACAGTACCCAACGTTGCCGCGGCCGCTGACGTGCCTCATCCGATGACGCAGGGTTTGGTGCAATCGTTGAGCGTTTTCATCGATACGATTGTGCTGTGCACGGCCACTGCATTGATTATTTTGATTTCCTCCGTCTACGAGGGTGGCGGACAAGGTGTGCAGGGCGTGGTGTTGACGCAAATGGCGGTGGCAGAGCATCTGGGCGCCATCGGTGAGCCGCTGGTAAGCATCGCTCTGGTGCTCTTTGCGACAACGACCATCGCTTACAACTGCTTTCTCGGTGAAAACAGTATTGCCTATTTTGATCGTCTTGGCCAAGGGGCCGTGCTGGGCTTCAGAGTGAGCGTTCTCGTCATGATTGCGTGGGCATCCATCCAGGATCTGGGCACGGTCTTTGGGTTTGCTGATTTGACGATGGCGCTGTTGGCATTGACCAACCTGCTCGCGCTATGGGCTCTGTACCCCGTCGCTATGTCGCTACTAACGCACTTTGAAGCGCAGCTTGATGCCGGGATCAGCCCCCAGTTCATTTGGCATCAGTTCCCCGAGGAAGCGTTGGATGAAGAGAGCTGGCCAGATCGTTTGAGTGACTAAATAGTATGCTTCGTTAAGCGTCACTGTGCTTCCGATAGCTCAACGCTGAACCGTTTTCCCACCCCGCCCCTAGTGGTCACGATGTCGATCGTATCGCCAACGCGATGTTTCTCCATGGCGCTGAGGAACTCGTCGTTGTTAGCCACGCGCTCGCCCTCAATTTCGGTAATCACGTCACCGAGAATAATCTCACCCCGGGCGCCCCTTCGTGCGCCGACCATGCCAGCATTTTCAGCTGGGAAGCCACGGTAAGTCCTGATAATCGGGACACCTTCTACGCGATAGCGGCGGAGCCATCGGTCCGAGGCAAGCTCGACGCCGAGCACCGGGCGCATGATTTTTCCAAAGGCAATCAGTTGCGGCACCACTTCCGACACGGTGTTTACGGGAATAGCGAAGCCAATACCCGCACTGCCGCCGCTAGGAGAGTAAATCGCGGTGTTGACGCCCACCAATTGGCCCATTGAGTTCAGGAGAGGTCCACCAGAATTGCCGGGATTAATCGCAGCGTCGGTTTGAATGACTCCGCGGATGGTTCGGCGACTAGGCGATTGAATTTCTCGATCCAGTGCGCTGACAACGCCCACTGTTAGCGTGGTGTCGAGGCCGAAGGGATTGCCAATTGCCATGACCTTCCGGCCGACAGATAGCTCTGAAGAATCGCCTATAGGGAGCTCCACCAGACCGGCTGGCGGGTCTATCATGCGCAATACGGCGAGGTCACGCTCAGGCGCGAGGCCAACCACTTCGGCTTGAAAAGACGCCCCGTCTGCTAGTGTGATGGCGAGTCGATCGGCGCCTGCAACCACGTGAAAGTTAGTAACGACCAGTCCCGCTGCCGCGTCCCAGATGAATCCTGAGCCTGCTCCTCGGGGAATTTCAGTGATATTGCGCGTGAAGCGCTGCCGTCGCAATTCACTCGAGGTGACGAACGCCACGGCAGGGCTGGCGCGTTGGAATACTTCCGTTGTATTGGCCTCGTCATCCGTCGAAAAGCTCAGGTAATCCAGTTGCTTATCGGCGGTAAGAGGAGAGCTTGCACCCCAGGCGAGTGACAGGCCGACAAGGCAGTACGCTGGGCTCAGTCGCCAGATCACGGGCATTGCAGCGTCAAAACACGGCCATCCAGCGGCGGATGGGAACGAAGCAAAGCGCTCAGGCTGCCCACTTTGCCCGGACGAATCCCGAGGGCAGCCAGTTGTCCCGGCAGATCCTCTGGGAAACCTTGCTCCGCTTTCAGTCGTTGCACCGCGGCGATCATGCTGGCTCTACCCGCGAATTGTGCGCCGCCCATACTAAACAGGCCGCAAAAAATGAGTAGACTGCCGGGGTTGAGCTCGATGCCATTGTTGATGAGGATTCCCTCCAAAATCGGGAGGTTGAATACGATACTGATCAGCGCCAGTATGACGAGGTGCCTCGCTAAAGGTAGGAAAATTCTCATATTTGCCGTTACGCGCGGATGTCGCTGTGCCAGTCTTAGTTAGGTTCGGCAGAGGGTGTTTCAGGAGATCCGTAAGGCTCCCCCGAATTCTCCCTCGTGTCAACGGGAACCGGGTGCTCGCTCACAACAAGGTTCTTGGGTTGTCCGGATTCGGCTTCAGCCTCGAATACTTCGCCCCTAAGCTCCGTGTCCTTGGAACCCAGCTCAAATAGTGTGTTGACTGCCTCGTCGCGGTACTTCCAACAGGCAACAAGGTTTGCTTGACTTCCCGAGACCCAGGCGCCGGATTTTCCCCAGTAGTGTCCGAGTTGGTTGAGAACGACAAAGGTACCGCTCATTGCTTGTTTTGCTCCTGGTTTGGTACCTGCCGGCCATCGAGAAATCCTATGTCGAGCTTTTTACTGTGACAATTCACTCGAGTAGTAAATCCTTGGCTTCGTTGATTTTTGCGGCTAGGTAGTCACTGCCGCCCCGATCCGGATGCATTTTTTGAATAAGCGCTCGATGTGCCGCCACGATGTCGTCCTGCGTGGCACCGTCTTGAAGGCCCAGTAGAGACAGTGCCTCTGCTCGGGTCAGCCCCGTCTGGCTATGCGCAGCGCTGGCCTCGCCATGTTCATTAGAACCGGCGTCATCGGGGAAGCGTTGCTCCAAGTAAGTGACCAGCAATTGTGCAGAGTCTGCGTCCTCTCGTTGGCAAAAGGCTAGTAGCTCGTCGAGTTGTTGCCGCTCTAGTTCCTCCAGCAACCAATCCTTAAAGGGCCCCTCTAGTACCTTGCCGCTTAAGTCGCCGCTGTCGTGGTCGAGCGTCATTTTGAGTATTCGAGACGACACTTCTGATTGTTTGCGGGTGCTATTGGCTTGACCACGCAAGCTCCAGAACGTGGGGAGAAGACGGACGAGCAGCGGTAACATCTGTCTCGCGACGACTAGAAGCCCTGTTATGGCGGCACCGAGCCAATGCATTTTTCCCATTAACGTCAGAATGATCACGCCCACTACTGCAGTACCCAGAATAATTTGTAGATACGCAGCGCGACGCTTGTGTGGTGGTTGGCGTTGTGCTCGCCTGATGAGCACGATGAGTGTCACCGAAATTGCAAGCAAAAAAATGATTCTTGGCACTAGGGGGCCGCCTCCCGGCACAGATTGCAGATTCCGCTATGATATCGCTTTTGGATGTTGGTCAGGGTGCGTTTTGTAATTGCTCGAGGAGTAGCTTGTCCTCTGGTGTACGACTTTCTCGCAAAGCCTTGATGCCCCCCCGAGCGAATCGTGAGACTGCTTTCAGTAATCCTCGGAGGCGTTTCGCACTATCGATATCCAGAGGAATGGTTGCGCCACC
>MDTD01057349.1_pt1 | contig 11774 bp, 12 predicted proteins | sample 811221 | NCBI WGS metagenome assembly MDTD01 (sample SAMN05326646, study PRJNA326480) | marine metagenome | isolation source: seawater | place: Pacific Ocean: South West | collected 2011
AGGTGTGAGCGCTTCTTGCTCCATCCATTCACCGAGTAACTTGAGGTCTTCGTGATTGGGGTAGGAGACAAATGGAGCGGATTGATAGCTGGAGAACATTGCGCGCAGGTGCAATCCTAGTACTCTGGACATTTTGGGGGGACCACCGATTGGGATGACCTTTCCGCCTGGTTTGAGGACGCGCTTGTACTCCGACAATGTACGGCTGCCTGCGACATCGAGAATGAAGTCGTATTGTTGACCGGACTGTGTGAAGTCTTCTTTTGTATAGTCAAAGACTCGTGTGGCTCCAATTGAAGAGACAAGTTCGGTGTTCCTCGTGCTACATACACCAGCGACTTCGGCACCAAAGATCTTTGCGAGCTGTACCGCGAAGGGACCGACACCTCCCGAAGCGCCATTGACCAAGACCTTTTGTCCTGGTTGGATCTTTGCTTGATCGCGGACCGCATGAAGAGCCGTAACCGCTGATGTGATCGACGAGGCTGCTTGCTGGAATGTGACATTCTTAGGTTTGCGGATAAAGTGCGTAGCGTCTTCACAGACGTACTCGGCGAGACCACCTTTACACCAACCAAAGACCTCATCACCTGGCTTCAACGTTGTGACTTGTGAACCGACGGCTTCGACGACACCTGCGACGTCGGAGCCTGGGCGTTGTTTGGGTTTGGCCAACCCCATCATCATGCGCAGCACAAAGGGTTTGCCTTTCATGATCAGCCAATCTCCAATGTGGAGGGAGGTCGCGTTCGTTCTGATCAGGACTTCGTTCTCTTTTGGGGTGGGGGTGAGGATGTCTTGCAATGAGAGGACATTTGTGTCGCCGTAGTTTTCTTGGATGATGGCTTTCATAGTGGACTCCTGTTATGTGTTGTGGTGATCCTGTTTGGTTCGTTTGTATGCTTGTAGAGTAGCGAAAAAGGAGTGAGTCTTGCAGACACGAAAGTACTGTTTTGACCAAAAGCGCCAAACAGTACTTTCGTAGAAGGAGGGGGGAGTCTCTGGATTCATTGATTTTACGGGGTAATTTCACACTGACTTCATGCTCTTCGGCCAAGATAGAGCGTTCTCTTGGACTGGTGGCTGTTGTTTGGACCGGTCTTTGGCTGTTGTTTGAAGGAGGTGTTGGTATGTCAGATGCGTATGTGTTGCAGGAGCGAGCTGAGGCCAAGCGCTTTTTGATGTTGATGGGATTCTCGGTATTTGCCTGTTTTGTTTACGGATTGCGCTACGAAGTCGCGGGCGCATTTCGCTTCAAGTTTTTGTTGTGGAATCTCATGTTGGCTTGGGTCCCGTATGGCATGAGTTGTGTGATGTTGATGTTATTTCATCGTCACAAAGAGCGGTTTCTCTGGCCTCTTGCGATTGGGTGGTTGCTATTCTTTCCCAACGCGCCCTACATCTTGACGGATCTGATGCACATCGCACGACGAGGGAATGTGTTGTGGTTTGATACATTAATGATCACGACATTCGCGATACATGGTTTGGTGCTTGGCCTGATGTCACTGCGCCATGTCCATCATATGATTCGTTCGAAGCTCTCTGCATTTTGGACACACATTGTGCTCTTCATGATCACGTGTCTGTCAGGGTATGCCATTTACATTGGCCGCTTTTTGCGTTGGAACAGTTGGGATCTATTTACGAGACCCTGGCGGCTATTTGGTCATTTGTACCACGACTTTTTTATCAGGGGGAGGAGCGGCTTGGTCTTGAAGGTCTCGTTGATCTGCGCGGGGACGTTGTTCTTTTGCTACATTTTGCTGTCATCGTTTGATGAGAGCGCCTCTGAAGAGCAGGTCATGTAAGCGCTTAGGCCGCCAGATGAAAAAAAGGAAACGGAAAATGAGACGAAGACAGAAGGTTGTTGCTGGAGCCACAGGCTTTGTGATTCGTCGTCGGCGTAGCGATGCTATGCCTCCTCCTCATGCCTTGCTTGAGGCTCCATCCACTGCCCTCTTGTCTTCGCTTTTTTCCATCCGACGGCCTTACTTGAAGAATATGGCCAGCAACTTAAACGAGTAGATAAACAACAACAAAAACGCGAGAATCCACCCGAGTTGCTTCGCCATCACGAGGAGATAATCCTTTGTTACGAGCTTGTGGCATTCGATGGTGAGTTCGCGATTTTGAGGGTTCTTCTCTATGGAGAGTCGCTCTTTTATGGATGCACAGTGGGCTTCGACACCCAGCAAATCTGCAATGCGCTGACACTCTTTGTTTTGTTCTGCCTTCGAGTTTTCCGAGAAACGAACGACTTTGCCTTCTTTGGTGACAAAAGCAAGGTAACTGTTCCAGTCGATAGAGCGCTTTTCGTTGACCAGTTGGCCTTGGGAGATAACAGCCTGTACATCCCGAAAGTGCAGAAGCACGCGCTCATGAGGGAAGGATATGTACTTCTTTTGAAACAAGAGGTGTTGTTTGTGAAAGTCCAGGACGTACTTGCAACCCGAGCTCGCAGCGATAAAGAAGGTGACAATGGCGATCGCAAGGGAGCCCCAGAGATACGATGGAGCCATCACAGCTTTGGCGCTGCAATGTGTGTACGCCATGACAACAAACCCTACGAAGGATGCAAGGCTCACCAGAAACATGAACGTTTCCAGGTAAGAGGTGTGTGGAAATTCAATCGTCTTTGGGGATTCATCACTGAGCCACTCTGGTTCAGCAGATGTTTGTAGTGCTTGTATGAGCTCGTGTTCTTCCATTGTGGACTCCTTCGATAAAGTGGGGAGAGCTGTTTCTGTTGCGGATCTCGTCTTCTTGGAGTGTGAACATTGTACTGGGTGTAAACATTTCCCTCCCACAACATTTTTCATGAGCGTTCTTATCGAAGGAGTCTCAGTAGAGTTCTTTGAGGGTAATGAAACGGGAGAGGGCGTCTTCACCCTTTTGTGTAATCCGGCCTTGTGAGTATTGGATCGTCTTGAGCTTGTTCAAGTGTGGTGACTCTGCGAGGGCGATGACGCCTTTATTTCCGATGGTATTGGAGCGGATGTCGAGGTGGGTGAGTTGCTTCATGTACGGTGAACTTGCGAGGGCCTGCAAGCCGTCATCTTTGATCTGGTTGCCTTGTACACTGAGTGATTGGAGCCCCTTCATACAGGGAGCACTGACCAACGCCTCAAGCCCTTTGCTTTTGAGAAGATTGAAGTCGAGCTGGAGTGTCGTGAGGGAGGGCCATGTTTTTCTCTTGGTGAGCGCCCTTATACAATCGAGATCGAGATTGCAGTAGGTGAGTTGTAAGACTTTAAGCGCCTGCAAATGTGTCGGTTCTGCGAGGAACGCCATACCTTGTTGCCCTAACAGGTGAGAGGAGAACGCCAGCCCTTTGAGCTGTGTCCATTGTTCGAAGGGAGCGAGCTGTTGTATACCTTTGGCGCTGATATTGTTGTTGCTGACGTCGAGGAATGCGAGTTGTTGAAGGTGTGGCGACGTGGAGAGGGCTTGGAGGCCTTCGGCTTTGATCGAGTTGTGTCTGATGTGTAGGTGTCTCAGGGACTTTGTATACTCAGATGTTGCGAACGCATATGCACCTTTTTCTCGAAGGCTATTGCTGGAGATGTCGAGGTATTGGAGTTGTTGCAGAAAGGGGGAGTTGAAGAGATATTCGATCGCGTCGGCTTTGAATCTATTTTGTCTGAGGTCTAATCTCGTGATGGATTGCATGGAGGGGACGTGAGCGAGCGCTTGTGCTTCTTGTGCTCCCCAGTCTTTGTTGGACAGATCAAAGCTCCTGACGAGGCGGAATGTGTCGAAAGGTTCACTCTCTGGGCAACCAGGCCAGATGTCGTCGTCTTTGAGCTCCCGCAGCTCATCGGGCCATCGAGCGAGGTGTCCCTCGGCGTATTGTAGACCTGTTGCGCGTTCGGGGCCGTGTCTCCACATCCCAAACATTCTGATGATATCCCGAAAGGTTTCTTTTGAAGGGGGGCGGGCGAGGTATTCTCTGAGCGTGAGGAGGGGAGAGGTCATGCTTCTTTTGTCTCTGCTGGACCTGTCGCGACGAAGGAGAGGAGGAAGAGGATGCCGCCGATGATGATGGTGATGAGCGCGACATCTGCGACGGAGGACATGAGCGGCGCGATAATACTCTCGATGAGTGGGGCGGTCTTTTCGAGCATCAACCGTTGCATTTCAGGTGTGTAGTAGGCGGACTGGAATTGCTCACTCCAATGTCCAGGGTCGATACGTAACGCGAGTAATGTCGCGTATCTGACGGCTGAGGAGACGACAAAGGGGAACAGTGACGCGAGCACGATGGGGATGCTCAACCAACGCAGAAAACTCTTGGAGTTGGTCCCCCCTGCAATGCCGGCGCCGAGGAGCAAAAAGAGCGCGGGGATCAAGAATAAGATCCACATCGTCGCGCTCGCGATGCGCACCATTTGTAAGAGCAGGGGGATGTCTTTTTTGAGCAGTGAGATCTTCTCGGGCATCAGGACAACGGCCGCGACCATCTTCTTGATCATCGTCTGTGTGACGGCTGTTCCAGGGTTACAAGCGGGGAGCTTTGTGTCTTCATCTTTTTGTTGTTGGAGGGTCTGGGTCCATGCTTTGCGTTGTGGTTCCTGACAGGCCGGAAGCTGGGCGAGGACGTCCTTGATATACTGGTGGAACGCTGGGTGGGCGAGGGCTTTTTTGAGGACTTTGTTGTTGAGCACGAGCTGACCTGGAGCGACTTCTCCCTTGATCATTTTTCCGAACTTACCGAGCGTGTTCGAAAGTTCACTCTCTAACCATTGATAGACACCTATTTGTTTGAGGATCTGAGAGGGGGTCGTTTTGGTTTGATCGAGTGCTTTGATCCACGCTCTGGCATTTTTGTTTTTGATCGCATCTGAACCTTTTGCCATGTTCGTGAATTGATCGAGGAGAGCTGGTAGCTGCTGAACGGTCTTCTGTGGGACTTCTGCGAGGAATGTTTGTGTCAACACCGCGCTGGTGAACCCTGTGGACCAAATGATCCCAACGAGGGTGGGCATCGCGATACATACAATGACGAATAAACCGATGATTTTGCGGATTCCTCTCATGTTACCTTCCTCATGTCACGCCGGTAGTGTGTTGCACGACGTACATACGCAGATGTACGCTTTTGTTGTGTTGTATCAACACCTTTTTCGAAATCCGTCAAGTGTTGGGTGATTCTCTACGCGACGATGACACCCTCTCCCTCATCCCTTTTTGTCCACACACTTTTTCCTGGACGCGCCTATCGCCAAGAAGGATCGCAACTCTTTCCATCCTCGATCAAGGCCTTGAATGGCTCCGTTTGGTTGGTCGTGTCAAGCATGTAGATATCGCTGCGGTTGTTGGTGCTGTCGTAGATACAGACGAGCAGACGTTTGGCGTCGGGAGCGACTGTAAAATTGCTGTAAAATGTCCCTGTTTTGAGAGGGGGGAGGATCGCGGAAAATTGCTTGGTGTTGAGATCGTAGCCGGCGATCCCAATGCCTGAGGTGTCGGCCTTTCCATCATTGTCGAGGTCCCAGGTCGTGCTCGTGACAAACAACACGCCGCTGCCATCAGGGAGCCACGCTGTTGTGTTTAGTTCAGCCGATATATTGGGATTGCTGAAGACCTGTGTCGATTGTTTCGGCGGCAGATCGTACATGTGTAGACCTGGTTTTCCGCTCGTACACACGGAGTGAACGCTGACGAGTTTGTTTTGTGTCGGATGGGTCGAGATGTGTGTGACCTGAGCGCAGCCCGAGGTGTTGGTGTGAATGTTGATGATTCCGCCGCTCACGGGGACATCGAAGAGGGAGCTGCCACCTGTGAGACGTGTTCCTTCGGACCAATGTGTGGAGAGGACACCCCAAAGGGTCTTTCCATCTGCTGACCACGCAGGACGACCTAAGCCGATGCTGTAATTTCGGAGTGAACACCTGCCAAGTGCTGTGTTGCAGTAGCCCGTTGTGGCACATTCGACATCGCTCTGGCAGGTTGCGTTTGTGTTGTTGCTGTTGGGGATGGTCTCTGTGACCCTTCGAAGCTGCTTGCCATCAACACTGACGACCCAGTATGCCGGGATGGTGATCCCTTGCTTGAGGTCTTCTGCGTTGGGCCGGAAGGAAGCTCGAAAGGCGATCCATTTGCGATCTGGAGACAGCGAAACAGAGGGCGTCTTGGTCTTGTTGTCGAGGTCTGTGACGAGGCGCGCGGTCTTGGTCTTGAGGTCGTAGATCTTGATGTGTCCGACACCATCATTCTTTGGATAGTGGACATAGACAAATTCATCAGCGGTCAGTGCTGTGATCGGTGCGGGAGGCTTGGATGTGTCGGTGTTGTTGTTTTTCTCCGCTGTGCTTCCGCCGTCAGGTGTCGTTGTCTTTTCGGAGGTTGCTTGCTCGTGATTGGTGTTGTTGGAGCTATCTCCACATGCCGCAAACGTCCACAGTAACGCCAACAATACCCAGTATACACTCCACAATGATCTTCGCTGATGAGTATCCATGAGCTTCTCCTCGTTCTTTTTCTGGTCGCAGACTCTTTTTGTATACCTGATTAGAGAGCACATTGTACGATCTCTGTGCAAGAATTTTTGCTTTTTCTGCTATGGAAGGAGGAGGTTTGTGCGTGTTGGGAAGGTATGTGTGGGTTGGGGATGATTGCCAGGACGCTCCATGATGATGGCTTGGCATCCGGCTTGTTGTGCGGCGACAGCTTCTGCGAGGATATCTGTCGCGAACAAGATACGTGTTGGCTCGATGCCGATGTCCTGTGCGATGAGTGTGTAGCTGTGTGCTTCCTTTTTGGGGCCTGTTGTGGTGTCGTAGTGTCCCTTCAGGTAGGGGAGGAGATCGCCGAAGGTGGTGTGCCCAAAGAGCAGCTTTTGGGCCTGAATGCTGCCTGAAGAGTAAATGTAGATAGGGATGTCTTGCTGTTTATGCAGCTCGAAGACTTCGGGGATGTCGTCAAATACGACGCCTTTGATCTCACCACTCTCAAAGCCACGTTTCCAGATCTTGCCTTGTAATGACTTAAGCCCTGTCGTTTTGCGATCGTTGTCCATCTGCCACAAAAGGTAACCAAGGACGCTCTCTTTGTACATTGGGCTATCTGGTGTCGCGAGCGCTGGGAGGCTGTCGATACCTTCGTCTTTGTCTGTGTTGTATTGTTGCTGGATGAGCTGGAGGTCCTGTTGAACGGTGTCTTCATCCCAGTGAGTGGAGAGAAAGTCCTTCATGTGCGACCTCGCATAGGGGAAGAGCACATCGTAGACGAATGTGATGGGGGTCGTTGTCCCCTCTATATCGAGCAGGAGTACATCATAATTGGGTTGGGCCATAGTCGTTTCCTTTCCAAACCTGTGGGGAGAGTGGTAGCGGCTGCAATCTACCTTTTGTTCGGACAAGGTGCAACAGAAAGTGTGAGTGGGCTTATTTGAGTGGGAGAGAGAAGGTCGCGCCATGTTGTGCGGCGACAATTTTGTCTGCACAGCCGTGTTCTTCGGCGAACGCGAGGAGGCGTTGCATGGGCTCTTCGATGGGTTCAGCTGAGATGGGGAAGGTGCCATAGTGGATGGGCAAGAAGTGTGTACTTTTTAGATCGTCGATACCCATTCGCCAGGCTTCTTCGGGCGTACAATGATTGACAGACCAGGGATCGTACGCGCCGATTGGCATGATCGCGACATCAATGGGTGCTTCTTTTCGGAAGGAATGGACCTTTTTGTATTTCTCTGTGTTGGCTGTGTCTCCGGCAAAGCAGACGGAGAGCGGCTGAGAAGGGTGATGTGGAGAGGGGATGTCTGGAAACTCCAGCAAAAATCCTCCCCATCGTCTCCATTGATCGACGAGGTTTCTTGCGCCCCAATGGTTCGATGGGATCGCTGTTACTTTGAGTTTGGGCGCGCCTTCCTTCTCGACGTGTGTGGTCTCCCACCATGACAGCGCGCGTCGATCGGGAAAACGCTTCACGAGGTCTGCGTTGCCTTTTTGTACAATCGCGATGCTCTCCTTTGGGAGCTTCTTGAGAGACGGTGCGTCCGTGTGATCGTAGTGGGAATGAGAGAGTAAGATCACATCAATGGGAGGTAATTCTTTTAGGTGAATGGCTGGGGGGATCGTGCGTTTGGGACCAAATATCCAGGGGCCGAGCTTAAAGCCGACGCGCTCACTAAAAACGGGGTCCGTGATGATTCGAAGGGATCCAAGTTCGATCAGAACAGTCGCGTGGCCAAGGGGGGTAAAAGTAAGTGTATCCATCTATGTAACTCCAAAATGACTTGTATTGTAGAATATAGTCGATACACTTCAAAGTGAGTCGTCAAGTGTCCGTTGTCAACTCTCTTTGTCGTTCAAAGGGCCGGATGTGTAGAGGCTGCTGTCTTTGGGAGTTGCTTTACAGGAGGAAAAAACAGGGGATACAAGCCTATCATTAAAAAGAGGATGATGCTGAACGCGACGATCGTCATTGTGCTGACCGCAAAGCCATAGCGTGCGAGGAACTTGAAGTTGAGCGAGAAGATAAACATGAATACACCAACAGCGGACCAAAAGTGACTTCTTGCACCCAAAAAGACAAAGATTGATGCTAGCAGAAAGATCCAAACTGTCGGCATGAGTATCTTCGTGGCGATCCACGTTGTGCTCCAGGTGACCTGTGTCATTTTGAAGGTGTGCGTAGGTTTCAAAAGGTCTGCTGAGAAGACACCAAACCACAACACGACACCCATGATGAGTCCATACACAAAAAAGTATCGTAGCATTGATGATTTGGAAACGGGAAGGGTGTAACCCGCGCCAATTGCGCGACCTTTCTCTCCCACTTGTAAGAATGGAATCTTCGCTAGAATAGGGAGAAACGCGATCAAGATCGAAGACGTCAAAAGTATCATCTCAAAGGCAAATAGACCCATATTTCCAATCGACATACCTGATGGCGCGCTCCATTTTCCACGCAACCCACCTGTAGCGTGCGCAAGCGCACTCAAGGCAAGCAATTGTGGGAGCGCGCCAATCAGTAGATCTCGAAAAAAGAGCACAGAACCACTTTGGTATGGGCGGTTCATTTGACCACGCCATTCCCTTGCCGAAGGGAATAGAGCTGCTACATCTCCTATGAGCCATTGGAACACAAACACAAACACCGTAAAGGCGAAACACGCTATGGTGAAATTCATTGGAGAATATAACCATCCACTCGAAACGAGCACCAATTGTCCTGCGAGTAACACGAAGGTTGTCAACAAGATTGGAAGATCCATGGATTGTGAAGGGGATGGTTTTTGAAGCGTTAGTGCAATGACTGAGAGGGATGGAACAAAGAAAAGTGCTCCCAACAAGGCTTCTAGCCAAGACGATGTGTTCGTGTTTAGAAACATCCTCAACATCGTCGGTTCCAGCGCTCTTATTGCATATAACAACGCTGTTATTGTGAGTAGGTGCATGATAAAGAGGACCAACACCAACAAGAGTATGTCGCCAAGTGTACGCTTCCATTTGGAAATCGGTAGTGTTGGGAGAGAGCACAAGCTCGATTCTCTTTTTGTGTCTTTGTTGTCGGAAAGAACTCCCCAACATAGCAGGAGGGCCGTCACAAATGCCATCAAGACAACAGAATATCCTTCTGGTAGAACTCCTGACCATATCTTCATGCGGCTTGGTTGTGGCCAGTTTGGCGTACTCACGACCATCGCAAGTACGCTATACATCAATCCTCTCCACGTAAACAATCGATAACGTGCTTGTGCCCACATATGTGTGAAAATGAGCTTCATATTTTTGTCCTCCAACATCGAAGTTGCAACCAATGTCTCACGCTGCCTGGGAGTGGTTTGTTCCGGCTGCACCCCATAAAAGCAATGCCTCTTCCAGTGTTCGTTCATCGCCAACGAGCTCTTGTGTGTTGCCTTGCTTGACGATGTGACCTCTGTCAAGGACAAGAAGAGTATCTGCGATACGTTCCAGGTCTCCGAGCATATGAGAACTGATAATCACGCTTTTGTTTGGTCCCTTCACAAACTCCAGGACGGTCCTCAATAGCTCTCTACGACCTGCCAGATCGAGTCCTGTGGCAGGTTCATCAAGGATCAACAAGCGCGGCTGGAAGGCCATGGCGAGGATCAAACGCAATCTCGTCCCTTGCCCTTTGGAGAGGGTGTGGGTGGCCTGTCCTGGGTCGACCTCAAAGCGCTTCAACAATGTCTCAACAAGCCCCGTATCCCAAGTCTTGTAATAGCCTGAGACCATTTTCAAGAGTGAACCAATCCGCATGTTGGGCAATGGATAGGTGTCATTCATGAAGCCGACCTGTGAGCGGACCTCTTCGACGTTTGACACTGGTGTTTTACCCACAACTGAGACACGTCCGCTGTCCGCCGGAAGAAATCCAGCGAGGAGCTCTAACAATGTCGATTTTCCCGCTGCATTTGGCCCGACAAGTCCAAGGATGTGTCCTTCTTGCAAGGTCCAGGAGGGGATGTCCAATGTGAAGGCTCCACGCCTGACTTTGATATCTTGTAACTCAACGAGTGTTTTCATTTTTTCTCTCCTGATTGAACGGTTTCGAGACATTGTTCGAGGAGCTGCTCCACCTCTTCTGAGGCCAATCCCAATGAGAACGCGCTCTCTACTGCTTTTTCCAGTACATCACGTCCTTCACGAAAGCGCTGCTCCTTCGACATAGAGCTGGCCTCCTCCGAGACGAACGTCCCTTGTCCTTGTCTTCTTACGATCAAGCGTTCCGCTTCAAGATCTGCATACGCCCGTCTCACGGTGATCAAAGAGACCAATAACGTCGAGGTCAGCTCCCTTACTGAAGGCAGGCGCATACCTGGCTCCAAATGTCCTGTGCGGATCAACGCCGCGATCTGGTCTTTGATCTGACGATAAAACGGAATGCCCGAAGATTCGTTTAGCTGAATATCCACTTTCACTCCTCTCAAATAAGTGTAGTGTGTATACACACAATCACAGTCGGTGTGTATATGTGTATGCACATTGCAGCACAGTGTCAATGTGAAAATGGTAATGTATTGAAATATAAGGGTGTATTTGTGTGAGGGGAGAGAGCTATAGGTATGTGGATGGTGTTCTTTGGAGGGGTTGCAGAAGGAGATTGGGATCGGAAAAACGGTCGAATGTTGGTTTGTGTGTTGGGAAACGGTCGAATGTTGGTTTGTGTGTTGAGGTGGGACTTTGAGTCCCGCCGCATGTTCAAATCGATGCGAAGCCTTTACGGCGAGCGTACCCTCTCTATAGCACCGGGTTTCAACCCGGTGATGCCAACCAAACGAATCCCTCTATCCAAGCAACTGATCTCTCCACCCTGTCGCTTCGCGACTTCCCTCCTCTCAAGCCTTTCGATAGGAGGTATTCAACCGGTATATACGTGGTTTAGCTTGGAATCTGATCCGGCGGACGTTGCACTCGTGTCTCCGCAAACTCCCCTGATTCCACTCTACAATCCCCTCACTTGCAGGCGGATATAGCAAGCCATATCCTTGGAACACTCGGTTTCTCACGAAGTTGCAGTGGGTTTTTTGCGTCTTCACTTGCAATCCTCCACCTCAACAAACTCTCCACCCTGTCACTTCGTGACATCCCTCCTCTCAAGCCTTTCGAGAGGAGGGACCATTTGCCCGATATATACGTGGTTTAGCTTGGAATCTGATCCGGCGGACGTTGCACTTGTGTCTCCGCAAACTCCCCTGATTTCACCATATCATCCCCTCCTTGTAGGCGGATATAGCAAGCCATATCCTTGTAAAGCTCGACTGCTCGCGAAGTTGCAGTGGGTTTTTTGCGTCTTCACTTGCAATC
>MDTD01062810.1_pt1 | contig 11774 bp, 11 predicted proteins | sample 811221 | NCBI WGS metagenome assembly MDTD01 (sample SAMN05326646, study PRJNA326480) | marine metagenome | isolation source: seawater | place: Pacific Ocean: South West | collected 2011
AGGCCCAAATCCCAGAACGCTCGGAGGACGCCGCCAGGGAATTTCCACCAGATCCGAGACACGACCATGCGCGGACAGGTGATCATGTGGCACCGCCTTCTTACGCAGAGAGACCGGGAGAACGAAGGACTTTTCGGTCAGCAGGAGGAAACCGAACCAGGTCTTCGCTTTGGTGAGCCGCCGCAGATTCAACTCGAAACGCGGGTGCCCGAAGATGTTTGGGGTACGCCCAAGAAACGACCGGAGGAAGCTCCGGGTCAGGAAAGGCTCGCGGTGTGATGGAATTTCAGAGCAAGATATTCGAAGAGCCGGAACTGGAATTTGGTGACAAGCATCATCATCCGGACCCTCGATTGGGCCTCTTTGAAGCCGGGCCACTGCAACCGCCTCTAGGCGAGGTGATCCGTATCGCGGTCGTTGGCAGCGCCAAGACCGTTGAGGACACGCAAACATTTCTGACCGAGGCCGCGACTGGCTTCCCGGGTAAGACCGAAAAGCATCCGAACATGCATCCCGACTTTCCCGGTTTGGGCAATCAGAACCCTTTTCGGTGCCGGTTTGAAATAGAGGATGGTGCGACTGCCGCGTTGTCTCAAAGCAAGATCGATAAGATCACAAAAGAACCGGACCATACCAAAGCCGTGGAGATGGCTGTGGAGGAGATAGTCTCGGAGCTGAGAACACTCGACGAAAGCAGCCACAGGCCTAATGTGGCGATCGTGGCTCTGCCTGTCTCTTTGATTGTGCGTGTCTGGAATGCAAAGGTGGATTCTAAAAGTACGACGGAGAAAGAAGATAGCGGTGGCTCCGATGCCCCCAATTTCCGGGGAATGCTCAAAGCCCGGACTATGGGATTGAGTTTTCCGATCCAGATCGTATGGGAAGATGTCATAGACGAAAAAGCGACGATCCCCAGAAAGATCAAAGAAAGCCGTGATCGGGACATACAAGATCAGGCCGATAGAACGTGGAACCTGATAACGACGCTCTATTATAAAGGGAGTGGCCGTATTCCCTGGCGCCGGTTACCGCGCGAAGGCGAATATGCCGCTTGCTACGTCGGCATCAGTTTCTACCGCGAGGTTGGCGGTCAGCAGCTTTTTACAAGCGCGGCCCAGATGTTTGATGAACGAGGGCGCGGCTTCATCCTCAAAGGCAAGCGCGCACAAACCGAGACTCGTGGCCGTCATCCGTACATGACTTTCAACGATGCATACGAATTAACGTCCCAAGTGCTCTCAGCATATAAAAACCACCATAAGCACCAACCGGCGCGTGTCATCGTGCTGAAAACGTCCCGCTTCAGGGAGGAGGAAGCCGAAGGAATTTTGAAGGCGCTTGAGGAAGCCGGTACCGAGCTTCGGGACTTGGTATGGGTACAAGAGTCCTATTCGGTGAAAATTCTGCGTGACGGTAACTATCCGGTTCTTCGCGGCACGTTCGTCAATCTGGCGGGTAAAGGCCTTCTCTACACGAATGGAAGCATACCCTATTACGGCACGTATCCCGGCCAGTATGATCCGCGTCCGCTTCTGCTCTGTCCGCATGAAAGCTGCGACAGTACGATTTCGCAAATTGCCGAAGAGGTCCTTGCACTGACCAAAATCAACTGGAATTCAACACAGATGAACCAGCGGCTTCCTATTCCGATCCGAGCGGCCCGCAAAGTCGGGGAAGTGCTGAAATATGTTGATGAAGGCCAGCCGGTCAGTACCGACTACACAAGATACATTTAGTCGATGAAGGACAAACTCGCACGGGAGTGCTGAGTTGGAAGGCGGATGACTAGAAATTGAGCCCGACAGCTTCGAGTGCCGTTAGCCACCCGGCGAGTGTTCCGTCAGCATTTTGAGTTTTGCCCCAATCGAGGGGAACAGGAACATTATTAGAGGCAGCGTGCGCGCGTCCGGCCTGTATTCATCGTTTCCCGCTCTCAGGGCCGCACGGATCGTCCGGGTTCTGCGTTTCCATTTTCCGCTGCCATCCTGATCGTCAAGAAGTTCGCTCTGGCCGTATTCCCTGATAGCAAAACCGTAGGCAGCGATGTGCTGCGGATAGGCATCGGCAATGCGATGTCCGACTTCGATTAGCTTTTTGAAATTCCAGCCAACCGGATGCCCCGCTTTCGCGCTGATAATCCCGTTCAGCAATGCAACAAGGCTGCTGTCATCATCGGGAGATGACGGAATATCGATCTCCCGTTCACCAAGCTCTTCGCGTAGCGCAAGCCATTGCGCTCTTTCATGGTCGGCAGCCTCATAGTGGGGTACGCGCTCTGACCAGAATTTGATGAAGCCTTCCCGCAATGCCTCATCATCAGCCCGCTTTCGTTCTCGTACATCATTTTCGATCTCGGCGCGGATAGCCGCCGCCTTTCCCTCGTAGTCGAAGTACCACGCCCGCTGGCTTTCAAGGTCGCAGGTCAGGTCATCGAAGGGGACTATCCGCGATTCCCATCGGTCAGTAAGGCTCTCACCACTTCGATCAGGCACCCGGTAGTGGCAGCGCAAATGAAGCCTGGATTGATCTTCCGATATTTGCCTTGTCTCATCATCGACCACGAAGATGTTCGAATTGTTCGAGAACAGAAGGTCGTCTGTGGTCATACGGCGGTAGTCAGGATCAAAGCGACCCATCACCCAGATGAGCAAAGCTCCCTCATCGCGATAGAAAGAACGCCGCTCCACCACCACATCGAGAAAGGTTGTTGAAAGCTGGGCCTCAAAAGCAATCTGGCCGATGGGAGAGGATGCCTGCACGTCAGGTTGTCTGCGAGATTTCGGGTCCCGCTTCGAGCGCCACTGTCTTTCGCTTTTCACTTCTGAGAATTGCGGATCGGCGACAAGGCTGGCTTCGATCAGCGCCTTGATTTTCTTGTGCGCCTCGCTTTCGCGCAGGCCGTGATATTTGCGTGCGTGAAAGCTCGCCGTGCGTTTGTGCCGGGCAAGAACCGTCTTCGCAGATGTGACGGAAAAAGAAATGCTTGAACTGGTTCGAAACGAGGTAGACCGGCGTTGCGCAAAGGGCGCATGCAAAGGCCGGTTTTTCCGAAAGCCGCGACCTGATCGTGTGCCGCGCGGTGATTATTTCCTCGTAGCGATGAGCAGTGATGAATTCGTTCGAACCCACGAATTCACCGGTGTCGAGATCAAGCACTTCCGCGATCGCCGGATTCTCCACGGCGATCGCACGCGCGAGGGGATCGAAGGTTACGTTGCCAGTTGAGATGCGCTCCTGATCTATCGTTTCGGCCTCCATCCCTTCTGCATGCGTTCCTATCCGAAGAACCCTTCCGGCGTGCCGATCTTGTCGATGAACGGCTTCCAATCGATATCGATCACCTTGTCGAACGCGAACTCATGCTCTTCCAGGGCACGGCACAGGCCGGGATATTTGCGGCGGTAGATTTCCCATGTGGTCAGATATTTGGTCCTCACACGCGGTGGCAGGGTGTTGTCGTGGCCGTGCTCATAAAGGCGCTTGAGATAAACCAAGTCATACGCGAGCAGTGACTCGTTGCCCGTGGCGGTGATGTCCATTTTTGCATATGTGAAGTCGCTGCCTTCAAGGAACAAGCCGCGCATCATCGTTGCCGTATCTACAAACCAGATGCCACCATCCGCGTCGTATGGATGGGTTTCAAAAATATCCATGTGCGGCCTGACCGTATCATCGACGAATAGACCAACCGCTTGAATGCCGCTTTCGGCGCGATAGGCCTTTATGAGAGCATTGCCCCAAAATGCCCTGACATTCTTGTACGCACTATTCGGTGTGGGACCTGTATCATCGAACTGGCCGTAGGTAACGAGTCCTCGCAGGAATACATCACGGCCAAGCAGCATGTACTGGATTTCCTGGGCGAACTCACAGAGGTACATGGCGACGTAGCTGTGGTCGTGAGCGGATTTCACTTCCGGATCGTTGTAAACCAGCAGCGTGTCTGAAAACTGTATGACGCGAAAATCGCCGTGCTTATGAGCGTTCGAATTATCGAGAATACGAAACAGGTCCGGGAGCAGTTCGCTTTTTGAGCGTACGATCTCGCTGAATCCGAGCAGGTCGATATAGAGCAGGAAACGGTCCGTCATTCATCCTCCGCACTCAGCCGCACAAGGTGTTTCATGAACGAGGAGGTGATTTCGAATATGAACTCGATCTCCTCCTCGATCACCGCATCGTTGTGCTTGACGTAGGTGTTCTGATAACCGGCATAATATTCCACCAGCTTTTGGAACATGTTCGCCAGCTCTTTCGAGCCGCCGCGTTCCTTGATGTAACTGCCGAGAAAGCCGAACTGGTTTTCAAGCGACTTGCTGTTGCCCAGCACGTCACGCAGGAGCTTTTCGAGCGCAAGGCGCAGGTCGTCGAGCAGGTTGCGGTGAAACACGCCATGTCCGTATTTTTCCAGCGCGCCGTTATAGAGTGATAGCGATTCCGGGTAGCCGTCGAGCCAGTGCCGGGTTTCCTCGATCAGCGTGTCATTGACCTTGGCTGACTCATCTCCGGCGAACTGTGCGTACCGGGTGGCGAGCCGGAGCTTGAGCTCATCGCGTGATTTACTGCGCTTGAATCCGAACGAGCGGTGCCTGCAGAGCTCGCTGATGATCCTGTATTGCTGCGGTCCTGTGAAAGCCATCAGGTTGTCGTAGAGAGCGGCCCGCTTGCTGGGCACGTCGAAGGGATAGGTAGGGTGCGGGAGGTCGATATCGAATTCGACAGCGTAGGCCGTCGTCTCCTTGACGATCTCGTTTGCACTTAGCCCGCGGTGGGTGTCACCGAGAATGTCCGCTGCGTAGCGGATAAATGTTGGCGGTATTTTTTCGTCTTCAAACATGCCTGCGACCTGTCCGGCTGGAACGGTTGTCCTCTACTATATCAGCACCGCGCTAATTCCCTAAAAATGTGAATTATTGTTATTTCTATATACTCAGAATTGCGGTATATTGCAATATCAAAAATTCCCGAAAATCGGGAATTAGTGCTACAATGAGATACTATGAACGATTCGGACCTACCACGAGGAAGAGCCCGCCTTGCCGCCGTAATCCAGGCGGCAGGAGATGTCGTGCATATCGAAGATGCAGCGCGCGCGCTCGATGTTCCGCGCGGCAGGGCGGCAAAGCTGCTGTCGCGTTGGACAAACCAAGGGTGGCTCCGGCGTGTCGGTACCGGCACATATGTCCCGGTACAGCTTGAATTGCTCGATTCAGAGCAGGTCGTGCAAGATCCGTGGATTCTTGTTCCGGCCCTGTTTGCCCCTGCCTATATCGGCGGGCGGACCGCAGCCGAGCATTGGGACCTGACCGAGCAGATATTCCGCGATATCGTTGTCTTCACCGCGCGCGCCGTCAGGCAGAAAACGGTCGAGCAGCAAAGCGCCGTCTTCACGCTCAAACATATCCGCGAAGAGCTGATATTTGGCACCAAGACGGTATGGCGAGGCCAGACCCGTATTGCCGTTTCCGATATTCACCGCACCATCGTGGATATGCTGGACGATCCCGCGATCGGCGGCGGTATCCAGCATGTCGAAGATTGCTTTTCGCAGTACATGAAACGTAGCGATCGCGATCCTGCAAAGCTGGTCGCCTATGCCGAGCAGCACGGCAACGGTGCGATTTTCAAACGGCTCGGCTTTCTTGCAGAGCGCCACCCGGACGGGAAGACATTGGTCAAAGAGGCGAAGGCCCGCCTGACCAAAGGCCACGCCAAGCTCGATCCCGCCCTCGCATGCAGCAGGCTGGTGACGCGCTGGCGGCTCCGGGTGCCTGAAAGCTGGCTGAAAGGGGCTGCACATGATCGGTAAGCGCGAACTTCTCGATATCGCCGCGGCACTGCGGCTTAACCCGCATGTCGTTGAAAAGGACTATGCCCTCGGCTGGGCACTCGCCGGGATATTCGCCCATGAAGAGCTTGCCGATAGCTGGGTCTTCAAGGGCGGCACATGTCTGAAGAAGTGCTATTTCGAGACGTACCGTTTTTCTGAAGATTTGGACTTCACGCTTCAGGACGGCTCGCATCTTGACGCCGATTTCCTACAGCGCGTCTTTGCCGAAATCGCCGAGTGGATTTACGAGCAGAGCGGCCTTGAATTCCCCGCCGACTCGCAAGACTTCGACATCTTCACCAACCCGCGCGGCAATCCAAGTTGCCAGGGCAAGCTTAGTTATCGCGGCCCGGTCTCGCCCAGTTCGGGCGGGTTACCCCGTATCAAGCTCGACCTGACAGCCGATGAGCGGCTTGTGCTGGCACCGGTGCGGACGCCGATCTTTCATCCCTACAGCGATGCGCCGGACGGCGGCATTGAAGTCCTTTCCTACGCCTACGAAGAAGCATTCGGTGAAAAAGTGCGCGCGCTTGCCGAACGGACAAGGCCGCGCGATCTCTATGATGTCATCAACCTTTTCCGCAACGAGGAAGCCCAGCCAGCGCCCGCCGTCCTGCTCGATATTCTGCGCCAGAAATGCGAGTTCAAGGGTATCGCCGTGCCGCAGGCAGGTGATCTCGACAGCCATAGGACCGACCTTGAAGGTTCGTGGTCAAACATGCTCGCGCACCAGCTTCCAGAGCTACCGCCTGTCGCCTCATTCTGGGACGCGCTGCCGGAGTTTTTCGCTTGGCTTGCCGGAACGGCGGCACCGACGATGCCGGCAGCCTACCGGATGGCCGAGGGTGAATCCGTCATCCGTGAGCGCACACTACGCCTTCCGGTCAGCGGGCGGGTGCAGTCCGATCTTGAAGTCATCCGCTTTGCTGCCGCAAACCGGCTTTGTGTCGAACTGGACTATATCGATGAACGCGGGCGCCGCAGCACCCGCCTGATCGAGCCGTATTCGCTCAGACGGACGCAGGATAACAACATCATACTGCACGCGTGGAACGTCGAGAGCGACGCGCATCGCAGCTACCGCGTTGACCGGATACAGGGCGCACGGACCACCAACCGCAGCTTCACCCCGCGCTACGCGATTGAACTGACCCCGAGCGGCCCGGTATCAATCCCGCCTACAGAACGCTCGCCTTCCCGCAGCAGCGGCTTCGGTTCATTGCGGACACCCACGCGACCAGCCCGGCCATCGCGCCGACCGGCGCGGCGCGCGGCTCCGTCTTTCGGGCCAACCTACGTTTATCAGTGCGGAATTTGCGGCAAGAAATTCAATCGCAAGACAATGGACGGGCGCCTGAACAAGCATAAAGCTCCGGGCGGATTTCAGTGCAGCGGGCGAACAGGCTTTCTCGTCGATACGAAATACTGAGGCTACTGCCTGCCTTTCAGGAAGCGGCGTAGCTCGTCCGGCTTTCCAACTATGCGAAACAGTTCGAACTCACGCGAATTTAAAGCCTTGTATTCGACGAGCATGCCGCGCTCGAAAAGGTAAGTGGCGGCAGGGTTGAGCCTTCGCGGCTCCCATTCATAAAGCTCTGCTATTGTTTGGCTGTCTGCCGGGAATTCGGGGTCGTTCATGATATCCGCGGCGAGCTTCACGGCGTCTTCGCGCGGGTCCCAAGGTTTCCAGTACCGGTCGAACTCTGCAAACAGCGAAGCCGTCACAAGCGCATGTCTTTTCGTGTCTTTGAAGAAGGCCGATAGCTCGTAGAGCGCGTCCTTTGCGTCATCGACCGTCATGCCGGTTTTTTCGGCAAGCGGTTCCACGTCGATCATTGGATCACCGAAGCGGCCATATTTGGTGTTCTCGACGAAGAACCGCGCAACAGTATTGGCAGCAGCCGAATAGCCGGTTTCCGCACTCGCTTCCGAGGCCTTTGAATGCGGCGCAGGCCCAAGCTTTGGCTTGCGGCTGATCCCGTGGATATCGGTGATGAGCTGTGAGATGTCCCCATCATCACTGATCTCGGGGGCATGCATTCCGGAGAGCAATGGCGGGAGGTCCCTGGCCGGTAGTTTGTGGCGCACCGGAAGGAAGCGGCACTTGTTGCCGAGCTTGCGCACGAGTCCGGCATCCATTTCCTGATTAACCCACGGCTTACCAACGGACTGCGGGGTGAGCAGGACAAGGAAATGCGTGCAATCGCCCAGCCCCTCATCGATCTTCTGGCGCAGGCTGTCGCCGGTGCTGATGCACCATCTATCCCACCACGTATCGATGCCGTTTTCCTGCAACGCCGTAGCAATACGCCCGGCGAGTTCGGCATCATCAGATGTGTATGAAAGGAATAGGCGCGGCGGTCCTTCCGGTGTTTGCTCTTCTAAATCCAATTCTTCGTCCTGCCCCATGCGCTGGCGAACCAGCGCGATCAGTTCCGGCGATCCTTCGACATGCATCTGAAGATTGTCGAGGCTGTCGCCACGGATCACCACAGTGGGAAATTCACCGGTTTCAGGGTCCCGGATCGTGCTGATCTTATCCCTGATCTGCGCTGCGATACTCTCGACCGCGGCCCGCATCAGTGCGTCGCCAATGTCGCCTGGTTTGACCCTCTTCCCATTAACCTCGAAATGAATCATGCGCTTAGTTCAATCTCCTTTCCTACTATATAAGCTAACTGATTCAGTTTGTGCCACAATATATTGTATGCCTCTCTTTGGGCGCTCCTGCCCGTGCCACAGGCAAAGGCAGGCCGGGCTGTCATGAACCGAGCCCGTCATGGCCGGTCTCGGCCATCCGGCTTCCATTCCTTGCGCAAGGGAACGATGCCGATCCTAAAAGGACTCGATATTCAGCACTGCTTTTATTTCGCGCGCCCGATCTGCAAATTCAGAATCTGTTTCGTAAACGCTGTCGATCAGCTTTCCCGCCCAATCCAGCAGGTCATTCAGCCTCTCAGGAGGGTCAGGTCGAAATGCCTTGTTCGCGTGAATGATATTGTTCCTGATGATGCGCAGATGGAAATAGCAGTTCTCGAAGACGCTTTTGTCGTCGTTATATTCGAATTCAAAGTACCGGTAATTTTCTATGTTCCCGTCATATCTTTCCGGGATACCGATCGCTTCGAGCTCGTCAAAAAGCTGCCTGTCTATTTCAGGCGGCGCTTCGCCGAAGTGCTTCATTGCACCTTCGAAGGCCATTTCGTTTAGAAGCAACCTGACGATCTTCTCTTCCTGTTCGTTCACGCGTTTCAATCTCCACCAATTCAGCACACAAGATCGTCTCATCCCTTTTGCTCCGCCACCACAGCTTATTGTTTCGTATCCATTATCACCCACAAGCAAACTCACTCGGGACGATTGGTCAAACCGGGTGCTCTCCTTAGTCGCCTTATCCGAAAATCTTTGACGCTGTCTGGACGGTGACGCCGCCCGGTCAACGGGCAGCCCGCTCCATTCGGCCTGCGGCCTCCCGTGTAGCCCATGACCGCGCGGCTCATTTCCCCGTCTTTATCTGCCTGCGTCTTTTCGGAACTATCAACAGATAAGGAGATAAGAATTGAAACTACTTACTCAATCCATCCGCTACCGGCTTTTGCGCAATAGTCAGATCCGCGAAGCGCTCGTCCTCACAGCCACCGCAGGGCAGTAACGCGGTGAATGCGCCGGCAAACGAACTGCACGTAACGGCACGCCAAACGCTTGGCATTAGGCGATATCAGTGGAGCAGTTTGCAGGAGATTTTCACTGCGAGTGGGGTGCCTTCGACCATTCGTCCTCGTTAATGGCCTGGACCACATCAAGGTCCATTGCTGCGATCGGCGATATCCGAGCGACCTCGGACGCGACCTTGGCCCAATGCCAGGACTCCGGCTTGTTTCCGCGAAATCGGCTACGTGCCGCCAGGCGTTGAGCGGCATAGTAGGCTTTGAGTTCATCTTCCTCGACGAGGGCGCGCGCATCCGCCTGCCAGCGTCGTCTTATGGTCCGGCGCTTTTCAATCAATGCTTTAAGTCGATTGATCATAGTGCTGATATGATTGAGTAAAGATGCCTTCCATGGCTGAGGGCTGATCAGGCTGCCTTCGTGCTCTCCTTCTTGTCGAGCATGTCCCTGACGAACTGGTCCCATTGTTCCATGCCCTGACGCTTTTCCGGCATGTAGTGCCAGCGGTCGTAGTTCTTGGAGCTGACGTCGTGCAGGGCATGGTTCTGGATGCGGTCGCGGATCTCCTTGGGTATGCCCGCCTTGCCGGCAAGCGTCTTCCAGGTGCGGCGCAGATCGCGGTTGGTGACGATCGGGATGACGTTGCGCTCGCGCTGCCGCCAGATGAAGGAATAGAGCGTGCCGTGACTGACCGGCCTGGAAGGGTCCTTTGCTGACGGGAAGAACCAGCCGTGTTCGTTCGGCTTGATCTGCTCGACGAGGTCGGCCGCAATGGAAGGCACGGGGATGGCATGCGGGCGCATGTTCTTGGTCTTCGACCAGTCGATGATCTTCTCCGCCCCATCCCACTGGTCGACATGCAGCGTGGCAATCTCCTCGACCCGCTGTCCGGTCAGCATGATGAGGCGCACCGCACGGCAATAGGGTGGATGTACTGGGACATCGGGGCATTCCAGCCAGCGATAGAGCCGGACGAACTCGTCTTCCGTGAGCCAGCGCGTTCCGGCGACCTTGGGTTCGGTAGGGATGCCGGCGGCGGGATTGTAGACAAGGTTGAAGCGGCGAGGGGAGGCGGTGCGATAATCGTGCTCCGACTTCATGCCCCAGCTATAGGCCGAGCGGATATAGCTTCTGACATGGTCGGCCATGGCGCGGGCGCCGCGCTCGTAGATAGGGCGGATGATCTCGACGACCTCGTCGGGCTCGATGTCGCGGGCAGGGCGGTTGCGCCCGAACGTGTCGGCAACCGAGTTCAGTCCCTTCTCCACCTCCTTCCAAGAGGATTTCCCGTTGTCCCTGAGATAGCCGACATAGGCCTCGAACAGATCGGCGACTGTGCCCGGGCGCGTATCACACGCGATCCGGATCGAACGGCCCTTCTGGATCAGGTTGGCGTAGTCGCGCCTGAACACGTCGCGGGCCCCAGCCAGCGGCATGGAGGGATAGGAGCCGAGCTTTTTCTTTACGCGCCTGCCGTCCCGCCACTGCTGCGCCATCCATTCGGCGGTGACCCGCCGCGGCATGGGCTTCAGGATCAAGACGAGCCTGCCGGTCCCTCGGCCTTCGCCATCGGTGAGGCTTTTCTGCTTTCCGGATTTCTCCACCTGTTTGATGGCCTGGCGGATGGCGCCGTCGGTGAGGCTGGGCATGACATGAACTCGCGCAAAACTGGGGTCGGCAAGGGCTCGTGAACTGGGGTCAGTAAGGTCCATGATCGACAGATACCGCCCCCAGTATCCGCAAACTTGCTCCAGCTTGCAAGCCTCGAAAAGCCAGAAAACACAAATGATTGTCAGGGATCAGGCGTGATCAAACGTGACTTCAGTAGGGTTAGTGGGATGGTTGTGGACCAGGATGATCGCGGTCGCGGCCAGTTCCAGCGCACGGTGAATGACCTCGCGCGTGTAGACCGGCGTGTGATCGACCGTTCCCGTCTGCTGGACTTCGTCGGCGATGAGCGCGTTCTTCTTGTCCAGGAACAGGATGCGGAATTGCTCGCGTGGTTCGTGCGCCATCGCTGCGGTGCAATAGTTGATGACCGCGGACCATGAGGCCATCACCTGCTTGTGCCGGATTTCGGATTTCAGTGCACGCTGCCCCACGGCCGACACGAGCTTCAGTTCCGTCGCGACGATCGCGCCGACCCCGCTGACTTCCTGGAGCAGGTTGACCGGCGCGCCGAGAACCCCGGCAATGGATCCGAAACGGCCGATCAGCGCCTTGGCGACCGGTTTGGTGTCCCGGCGCGGGATCAGGCGGTAGAGCAGCAGTTCCAGCA